>ENA-UOIZ01002626-UOIZ01002626.1-human-gut-metagenome-genome-assembly--contig:-P88-NODE-2626-length-12158-cov-12.377427_pt1 | contig 12158 bp, 23 predicted proteins | sample MGYA00242336_ERZ723883 | MGnify/ENA metagenome assembly ERZ723883 | reverse complement strand
TAGAATAAGTTTCTAGGGCTTTTCATGCATGGTGACCCGTACGGGAATCGAACCCGCTATTAAAACGCCAAAAAGCGTTGGTATACAACGTTTTTTCAAAATCCGTGTCAAATGGTGTGTCAAATTTGCGCTTTTTTATCCGCATTTGACACAAAGAAGTTTCGGAAATCCTGCGCCCGTTTTGCAATGTCCTTCTGTGCCAGATGTGTATATATTTTGTGCATCGTCCCGTCATCTGCCCACCCGCCAATTTCCATTGCTATCTTTTCCGGTATCTGGAGGTGATAAGCCAGAGACGCGAAGCTGTGCCGCAATCCGTGGTTCCCGACTTTCGGCAGGCCGGTGGCGGAACAAATCTCGTTTATCCTTGTGCATATCCAGCCGCCGGTCAGGTTGACGACATAGCCTTCCTTGTTATCAACTGCCTTTAGTGCTTCCATCAGCGGCTCAATAATCGGCACCGTGCGCCGGGAGGAATCGTTTTTGTTCTGCTTCTTGTGAACCAGCTTGCCGCCGTCCCCGGCAACTCTTGCCCCGTGGACATATATTATTTCGTTCTTGAAGTCGACCTTGTCCCACGTCAGCGCCAGCATCTCAGACCTGCGCAAGCTGGATAATTCCAGCAGGGCGGCGATTTCGATCGATTCCCCTTTTATGGCTTGCAGGAACACCGGTATCTGATCCGGATCAAGGTACGGCTTTTCGTTGTGTTCCTTTTCCGGCAGGGTCACCCGCGGCCTGCGTCCGGTTTCCTCAAATATCGCTGCGGAAATCAGCATCCACACATTTTTAATATATTTCGGGGACAGCGATTTTGCTTCCCTGCGGATGGCGGCTTGCCACTGTTCGTCCGTGGTGGTGTATACGTCAGCCGCCATCATGCTTTGGAAGCGCTGCTTGCGGTAGGATTCATACGCATAAATCGTTGACGGCGACTTGAACCCCTTCCGGGTCGAAATGTATTTGTCGAGGGCGTCCCCCAGCGGCACCCCGTGCTTCATGGGGGCGGTTTTCGCTTCAATGACCCCGTGCTTCATGGCGAGGTATTCCGCCGCGCATTCGTCGTATGTGGGCTTCGTGATGGACACCGTGCGGCCGTCGATGTAAATGCGCGTTCTCCACGCCCCGGATGGGAGCTGCTTAATTTTTGGGAGCCTGATTTCCGGCTCCTTTTTTCTCTTTGCCATTTCGTTCGCCTCCACTTAAGAGCTTGTGGAAAATCAAAAATGCCGTGAGCATAAAAACAGCGGCGATTCCTGCCGCGCCAAATAAAATTACCGCAGAAATCTTTTCGGAGCGAATCAGCCCAATTCCCGGGTTCCGGGCATCCAGCATCATATAGACCATGAGCACCGCCGTCAGCAGAATGTTTAATGCGCACTGCCCGTAAATCAAAGGCTTATTTTCCCTTTGCGCGGATGCAAGCGCACTGTCTTTTTGGGAAAGGGCTTCGCCTTGCTTGCGGATTCTGGTATCCCGGGCAGATATTCCCGCCTCCTGAATCCGGCTCCGATCAAGGAGGCGGGATATTGCGGCGCCCTTTTCTTGCAACATTTCGTCTTTGTGTCCGATTTCCAGCTGTAAGAGGTCAATCGCTGCTGCATTGTCGCTGGGCGGTGCAGTAATGCCCATAAGCTCGTCCACCGACATGTCAAGGGCAACGCACAATGCGCACACATCCATAAATCCGGGGTGCATCAGCGTACCGGCAAAAAATCTGTTTAATGTGGCTTTTGGTATCCCTGTTTCATCGGCAAGCTGCTGGATAGTCTTGCACTGCTGGTGCTTCGCGGCCTTGATTCGCGCGACAAGCTTCTCGCATTCCGGCTCTAGCTGTTGCAACGTCGAAATTTGTTCCTCCACATACAAAATTAACGATCTCCCTTCAATTTGATTCGCAAATCTACGGTACGCAACTCGTTTCTACGATTTGTGTATTTACTTTTGCAATAGAAAAAACTATTGTGAAAGTGCAACCGGCAAGGGACACACGTCGTTACCGGCGGCAAAGCCCCGTCACCTTGTGGCACGGGTGGCGGGGCAATTTAAAAAATTTTCAAAAAGCCCCAATCAGTCCGGTTTATTGGACACATGACGTGCTATTATGCGTTACGTAATCAAACAAACGTTTATAAATATATAGCGGGGGGGACAAAACATGAAGGAAAGAGAAGAACTGAAACGGCTTATATCGGAAATGAACGACGCGCAATTTGAATGGTTCATTTCTCAAATGCGGCGTGTGCTATCTGAAGAAGCCGCCGCACCTGATCGTCAGAAATCGAATCGACTAGATCATGCATAGCTTTCCTATCTTCAGACAGCTCCCCTCTGGGGGGCTGTTCTTTTTTGTCGGCGCTGTCCCAACCCATAAGGAATGATGTCGTTACGCCGATTGCACTTGCAATTTTTTCGAGTCGATCAATTGGAATCTTCTCCGTCTGCCCGGTAGCATACCGCTGTAAAGCAGACTTTGGAATACCTGTTTTATCCGATAAATCGCCATAGGAGATATCCTTGCAAGTTATCGTTTCTAGGATTCTCTTTGAAATATCGCTCATAATGGCACCTCCCTTCTGCGTATAGAATAACACGGTTATCCCAAAATTGCAATACAGGAACAAAAAATTTTTTAAAATTGTCCCAATTTTGGGTTGACAAATGAGAAGAAGCGTGATAGTATAAAGGCGTCCCAAAAACGAGACGGAAGGAGGGCAAAGCATGTCGACGAATAAGTTAAAAGGGAAGATTGTAGAAGCGGGATTTACTCAGCGGTCTCTGGCTCTGGAAATCGGTATGTCCAAAAACACATTGAATTCCAAGGTGAACGGGAAGATTCCGTTTAACACTATCGAGATAGAGGCTATATGCGAGAAGCTTGGCATCACCGACCCGGTAGAAAAGGCACTTATTTTTTTACACTAATCGTCCCAAAAATGGGACAAGCCTAACTGAGCGTGGTATAGTAACCTCACAAAGCGGGGGGAACAATCCTAGCAAGCTCAGCTCTTAACCCGATCCACCATCCAGGCAAGATAGATACAGATACCTACATACAGCGCAACAGCGACCGCCCAAATCAGATAAGAAATGGCGTTGTAGCTGTACGTATGATTCATGAGTTCATTTATCGCTTCTTTAACGGCCCCCATGCCTTCCAGTGCAGCCATTACGTAAAGATTTATCCGGATGCACATAGGATACCTCCCCTTTGAGATAGCCATCGCCGCGCCCCAGCTGAAAGGCAGCAGGAACGTGGGCGCAAACAGCAGCCAGACCCCGAGCGGGTAAGCAGCATTCACGAATGCAGGAATGAAGCGGGAAATCCCCCACATAACGGCAGTGATCGCCGCCTTTCGCAGCACCCCGGAACTCTCCTTTTTGGGCTTCTTCCAGTTGTCCCAATTGGTCAGAACTTCGGAAAGCGCGTAAAATGCGGCGTCATCCTTGCCGGGGACAACGAATTTCTGAATGATCTTCAAGAACTCCTCGACATTCGCCGAGTTCCGCCCCCATCTTCCCGCGCCTATTAAGACCGTAAACGCGAACGAGAGAAAGAATCCCCAAATCACAGCATCCGGCATATAGGCAATAACGACCCACGATGTGACAGCCAGAAAAGCCGCATGAATCAACACCGCCCGCCAGTAAAAAGCCTGTGCTTTTGAAACGTTTATGCTGTCCGCGTATGGCTCAAGTCTCCGCAGGATTGGGAACGAGCAGAAAAGACAGCACCCTATTTGTGTAATCGACGCGGAAATAATATTTCCGACAAACCAGGCGGCGGCAAATTCCAGAAAAAACACCAAAATTTTCATTACCCCATCACCCTTTCAAATTGCGCCGACATAGCCATTTCCCGGCGCTTAAACCCATCATACATCGATTCATCCCGAATTTCAACCGGGATTTTGAAGAAAGGAACATTTTTATGAGCGAAGAAGTAAAGCAAACCAGATTACGAGGGGGTGAGGGAATGGGTCAAAAAAGGAACCGCCCTCGGTGGTAGGGGGGTCCACCGGATTATGTGTGGTGGGTGGTAACCATCGTTCAGGTTCTGTCAATTCTGGCGAACCTGGCTAGCGCATTATTGAGATCACAGTAGCCAGAGCGCCTACCACCCCAACGACAACGGTGATCCAAAATCGGAGAGTATCCCTGCGCCGCCTGTCGCGTTCATTCATGTACCACGAAAAGAAGCCTTCACCGTCTTATGACAGCACGATCGCCCGCATATCGACGCTTGTTGTATTGCTGCCCAAGTCAGAAAAGATCATCATGGATTCCTTGACAAGGCCTTTTCTTATGAGAGCGTCTTCGGCTTCTGTGTTTTTGGCGCTGCTGTCTCCGTTTGCAATCTCCAAGAACCGGCGGAGTTCTTTACTGGACAGGCGCACATTTTGATACTCCATTCAGGTTTACTCCCTTTAATTTTTTAGGCGAAAGGTGGTGAGGTGATGGAAGAAAAGTTATTCCATCCAACGATGGCAAAGAGCACCGTAGAAAAGCTCGACCCGGAGGCATTGGATTTTTCCGCGTGGATTCTGCACGATCTGGGCTGGCTCACGCAGCAGGGAATGGTGGACGAAGCCCTGAGCCAAATCGAATGGTACGCAAAGCTTGACCAGGAAGCATTTATCAAGGCCTGCGCCAATGGATTGACGGCGGTTCTGGATGCTCTGCGGCAAACTCATCATACCACATCAAAAGCAAAAATCAACAAATTTTGAAAATTTATGAACAGAAAGGAGTTGAACCCAATGCCCAGAATCCGGCAGTATGCCGAGCGCTACGCAGTGGAGGATTTCTGGAAGGAAATCGACCGCTGCTGTCCCCTGGCGGGGATTCAGAGCGATAACGCGTCGGCGCTTGGGAAAAGAATCGGCGAGGGGTACCAAAATCTGCTGAACTACAAAAAGGGCAAAACCGAAATGCGGGTAAGCGTCCTGCGAAAGCTGGTTACCACCCTCCACCCCAACCCGGCGGTGATCCTGAAAACCCTGGGGTATTCGGAGAAGGAGATACGGGCGTTTGCAAGGGAATGGCAGTGATTTGAAATCTACGGCAGAATGCCGAAATTGAAAGGAGTTATTTATGGCGAAATACAAAGTGGGGGATAAGGTGCGGATTGTGAGTGAGCGCCCTAACGACCCCGGGTTCGTTGACAACATGGAAAAATACCTCGGGAAAACACTTACTGTAAGTAAGGTGAAGGAGCATCAGTACACAGAGACTGACTACTATCTCAAAGAGGCGATAGTTGAGCGCGGTCTTTTTGTTGGCTACCACTGGACGTTCGGTGAAAGCTGGATTTCCGGCCTCGTGGAGCCTGAGCGGGAACCCTGCACCGTGGAACTCCGCTTTGACGGGATGATTACCACGGCCGCGCTGAAACGTGGCGGCCGGGACGTAAAGACCGCAGAAGCCCGGTGCAATCCGAAGGATACCTACAGCAGAGCGGAGGGCGCAAGGGTCGCCGTTGAGCGGCTTTTTGAGAAGAAGCGCAAGGAGGACAAGCCAAAGGAGAGCAAGCCGAAGATCGGGGACAAGTTCGTTGTCACGGCAAAGGACGGTAAGTATGGTCATCGCTTCAATATCGGTGAAATCGTTGTGCTGGTAAATACCTTCAAGACCGGAAATTTCGGCTTGGTTAATGAAGATGGCATAACTCAAGTGCTTTCCCCGAGTGAGGTCCGCCCCTACAAGGAGAAATCCAAATGATGCCGAACGAGGTTGCCCAGCTTCGCACCATGGCGGAGATATTCCGCCGCTTGCGGGAGGAAAACGTCAAGTTGCGGGAATCCTTGGGCATGGAAACGGAGGAACGAAAGGCGTTTGACGATGAAAACGCGGAGCTTTTCGACGTAGTTCACAAAAACCACGACAGGAGGTGAACGATATGGCAAGCAGGAACAAGCCCATGGATGCCCGGTGGGAGCCAGTGCCGGAGAACCGGAAGCCATTCAATATCAAGGAATGCGCTTTCCGTGTTCTCCCCTATGCGGGGCTGAATCTGGTGCTTTTCTGGTGGCAGCAGGCCGATTTGCTGGCAGACAGGGCGGCAGTTCCCGCAATGTGGGTTTGCGCTATCCTGATGGGTGCCGGTATCGGACGGTGCATTAGAGGGCGATAAAAAGCCGCCCCCGATGTTACAGCACCGGGGACGGCAAGCGATATAAAAAATCTCTACCATTTACAGTATATCAAACTGAGAAAGGAAAGTCAATGGACGATTTTGTTGGCGTGAATCCGGATTACGATTATCTGTACGATCCACAGGCAACGGACAGCAGCATTCCGGTGTGCATCTGCTGCGGAAGAACCGTGGGACATAGATACTGGAAAATCCGGGACGACGCCATTTGCGACCTCTGCATGGACAGCCGGGAGGAATGGCGGGATATTTCCTATGATTGAGGTGGATTATGGCGGATAAAAAGAGCTGCCTGTGGTACGAGAAGGCCACGGCAAGCATTTACTTCCCGGAGGGTCATGTATGCTGTGACCTCTGCCCGTGTATGGAAACATACGCCCGGAAGCAGTGCCGGTTGACCGGGGAGTATCTGCTGGATACAAGAGCAACAGTTGGGTATGAATGCCCGCTGGAATTTAAGGAGGAAGACAATGGCGAGAATGTTTCGGTTCCTGACCGCTGACGAGATTGAGGTCAAGGTTAAGCAGGTCAAGGAAAATGGTCTGGTGTGTCTGCTGTACAAGACGGCAAGGACGGATATGGACTTGCTGGACGAGACTGTAGGGGCTGGCAACTGGACGAACGACTACAAGGAGATCAAGGGCAATCTGTACGCAGGTATCGGGATTATCCAGGAAAACGGCGGCATCCAATGGAAATGGGATTGCGGTATCGAGAGCCGGGAGGACGAGGAAGGCAACCAGAAAAAGGGCGAGGCAAGCGACGCTTTCAAGCGCGCCGGGTTCCGCTGGGGCATCGGCAGGGAACTTTACACGTCCCCGTCTGTCTGGATTCCCAGCAATAAGGCAGAGATCAAAGCGTATTCCTCCAACGGAAAGACCCGGTTCAACTGCTACGACAAGTTCAGCGTTGAGAAAATCGCCTATGACGAGAAGACCGGGCGGATCACCGGACTTGCAATCCGCAACGATACAAAGAACCTTCGGGCGTTTGTGTGGCAGCAATCATGACGGAGCTTACATTCACCGAGGCCAAGCTGGAAGGCGGCTGGCTGATGGTCAAGCCCTCCCGTTCCGAGTTGGGCAAGGCAATGGCCTTTATCCGGAAGATGAAGGCCACGCCATACGACTTATCCCTGAAAGAGCACCGGGAAAAGCGGAGTCTGGACGCAAACGCCTACGCCTGGGTGCTGATTCACAAGCTTGCCGCCGCTATGGGGATTCCCCCGGTAGAGGTCTACCGGAACGCCGTTCGGGGCGTGGGAGACAATTACACGCCTATGTGCGTCCGGGAACAGGACGTGGAGCGCTTCACACGGGGATGGCAGAAAAACGGCCTTGGATGGCTGGTGGACAGCCTTGGCGCGTCTCAGGTGCCTGGGTGCCGGAACCTGGCGGCATACCACGGCTCCAGCACCTACGACACCAAACAAATGGCGCGGCTGATCGACAATCTGATACAGGACTGCAAGGCGCTGGACATTGAAACCCTGCCCCAGGACAAGCTGGAACTGCTGAAGGAGGAATGGCGTTGAGGAAGGATACCAAAGCGAGGGACTTCACCCGGGACGAGAAAATGGCGATTGCCCAGCGGGACAGCATTGACGGCTGGACGTGCTGCGTATTCTGCGGCGCTCCCGCCCCTGCCCCTCTGGCATGGAGCAACGCCCACTACATATCCCGGGCGCAGGGAGGGCTTGGCATTGCCCAGAACGGGCTGACCCTCTGCCCCAGATGCCACAGCCGGTACGATCAGACCACGGCAAGAATGGAAATGAGGGCGTATTTCCGGGAGTACCTGATGGGCATCTATCCCGGCTGGAACGAAAACGATCTGATTTACAGGAAGGAGAACACATGAATAATTGCCAATTTGTCGGGCGGCTCACCGCCGACCCGGAGCTGAGAAGAACCCAGGAGGGGACGGCGGTTTGCTCCTACAGTCTCGCCGTCAAGCGTCCAATGACGAAGGATGCCACCGATTTTCTGGATTTCGTCACATGGCGGCAGGGGGCTGAGTACCTGACGCAGTACGGCCATAAGGGCGACATCGTGGCCGTTTCCGGAGCACTGCAAGCCAGGGACTGGACGGACAAGAACGGGAACAAGCGTCGGGCATTTGAGATAGTGACCACAAGCGTTGAGCTGCTTTCCAGCAAGCGCAGCTCTCAGGATACCACCACCAATACAGGAACGGCACAAAACGCCGGATACGGGCAACCCAGCGCCCCACAGCAGACGAACCGGGGCAACGGATACAATCAGCAGAGGCCCTGGGGGTATCAGGAGATCACCGAAGACGACGCCGATTTGCCGTTCTAGGCCGGGAAAATCAATCTTTCCTCAAAAAGATTGACAGTATAGTTTGCAATTCCATTGGCGGTGGGCGGTGAAACCGCCAACTCCAAAAGGAGGAGAATCGTGGCAAAAGAAGTTTTCAGAATCGCCTACCCGAAGACCGGCGCGGAAAAGAAGAAGTGGGCGAAGGAGTACGGCATGAATGCGTACTACGCCGGGAAGCACTGGGCATTGCGGAAGAAAGACGCCGAGTTATGGCACTGGCTTACATTGGCGGCAATGAACGCCCAGGGCATTCGCAGAACACCCTTTAAGCTGCCCGTAGCCGTGACGTTCTACTGGAATGACCGGCTGGACATCGACAACCATGCAATCATGGGAAAGATGATCGTGGATGCCATGAAAGGCCGTGTCATCGAGGACGATAACCGGCGCTGGCTGAAAAGCGTTTCCCACAATTTCCACGACGAGGATTACATACAGGTTGAAATACGGGAGGTAAGGCCGTGACACAGTGTGAGCGTATCCTGCGGCATTTGCATGACTATGGAAGTATCACCCAGGCCGAGGCTGTTACCGAGTACGGCTGTTACCGGCTGGGTGCAAGAATCTGGGATTTGAGAGCTCAGGGCGTTCCCATCAAGAGCGAAACCGTCACCGGGAAGAACCGGTACGGGGAAGAACCGGTACAGGGAACGGACGTGCTTCGCGCGGTACTCCATCGTCAAGGGGGAATGACGGTTGGCTAGAGACTACACACCGATTCCATTTGAATTTCTGGACGAGCTGGACGGGCTTTCGGACGAAGAATACGGGCGGCTTATCCGGGCAATGCAGAAATATTCTATTGACGGCAACGAGCCGGAAATATCAGGCACTGAGCGCCTATTCTGGAAGCGTTGCAAAAATACCGTTGATCGTTACAAGGCCAGCTACGAAAGCCGCTACGCCGCAAACGCTGAAAATGGCTCAAAGGGCGGCAGACCGCGAAAGCATACGGGTTTTTCGGAAACCGAAGAAAACCCAAAAAACCCGGCGGGTTTTCATAAAACCCAAAAAAGCCAACCCGAACCCGAAACCAAACCAAAACCCTATAGTCCCCCCCTACCCCCCCAGGGGGAGAGCGCGCCCGCCAAGCAAGCCAAAAATCCTCACGGGGAGTTTGGCTGGGTAAAGCTCACCGACGACGAATTCAACCGCCTGTTAAACGATTTCGGAGAGGCCGAGGTCGAGCGGTGCATCGCCTATGTCGATGAGTCAGCGCAATCTACCGGGAACAAGAACAAGTGGCGGGACTGGAATCTGGTTGTCCGGAGATGCCATAGGAACGGCTGGGGGCTTTCTAAGCTTGCAAAAGCCCGCAGCGGCTATACCAGCGGCGTTGACCGTTTGGCAGAAATGTACAGGGAGGAATTTGGGAATGGATAAACAGGAAGCATACCAGATTCTCACGCTTTTACAGGCAAATTATCCCGATTCTTTCCGGGGGATGTCCAAAGAGGCGGCAAACGTGAAAGTCAATCTTTGGGCAGATATGTTCTCCGAGGAGCCATTTGAGGCCGTTGCCGCCGCTGCAAAAGCGTACATAGCGACGGATACCGGCGGCTTTATGCCCACCATCGGGAAGCTGAAAGATATGCTCCATCGGATGCAGTCACCTCAGCAGATGACCCAGATGGAGGCATGGGGGTTGGTTGCAGGCGCACTGAGAAACAGCGTGTACGGCGCGGATGACGAGTTCCGTAAGCTGCCACCGGCGGTACAGCGGACGGTGGGAAGCCCCGCTCAGCTCAAGGAATGGGCGCTGATGGACGCAGAAACGGTGCAGTCCGTGGTTGCATCGAATTTCCAGAGATCGTTCCAAGTGTGCCAGAAGCGGGAGGACGATTACCAGAAGCTCCCCGGAGCGGTAAAGAGCTTTATCGCTGAGCTGGCCGGGAAGATGGAATTTGAAAAGCTACCGGAAGGCGGTGGAGTATGAAAAACGAAGTAGACAAGGAAAAGGAACGCCCCGGCCAGTACATCGATTCGGGAAGCCCATTTTGCAGGAACTGCACGCGGGACGATTGCCCCACCAACGGGGACGGCTGCAAGGCGTGGGAAACGTATTTCATCGATAACTGGAATAAAAACATCATGAAACTATGGAAAAACCACAAAAAACAACGCCAATTTTTCCGGTACGAACACCCGGATTTGGTGAGAGAGGGGATTGTTTTTGAGAATGAATGACTTGGAGCAGATGGCAATTGATCGTCTGAAAGCCGCCTCTGATATGTCGCTCATGGCGTATCAGCAGCCTTTGGTGATCTGCATTTCAGGCGGCAAAGACTCCGGGGTTATCACCGAGCTTGCGGTTCGCTCCGGCATCCCCTGCGAGTTCCAGCACAACCACACCACGGCTGATGCCCCAGAAACGGTGCGGTTTGTCAGAAGTGAGTTCAAACGGTTGGAGGAAAAGGGCTACAAATGCACCGTAAACATGCCGACTTACAAAGGCCAGCGTGTGTCTATGTGGAGTTTAATTCCTCAAGTTCTCATACCGCCAACCCGGCGTATGCGGTACTGCTGTTCCGTTCTGAAAGAAACAGGGGGGACAGGACGGTTCATCTGCACCGGCGTTAGATGGGCTGAATCTGCATCAAGAAAAAACAATCGCGGAATCTATGAAAAACTGGGTGCAACTAAGGATAAAAATATCATTCTTGTCAACGACAATGACGAAAAGCGGATGCTTTTTGAAAACTGCCGTTTGAAAGCAAAACGGGTGGTAAACCCAATTATCGACTGGGCGGACGAGGATGTGTACGGCTTCCTAGAAGATGCGAAAGTCTCCATGAATCCGCTCTACGCCGAGGGGCAATGCCGGGTTGGCTGTATCGGCTGTCCGTTTGCTGGAAGGAAAGGCCGGGAATTTGAGTTTCTCCGGTGGCCGAAGTACAAGCAGCTCTATTTGAACGCCTTTGAGCGGATGCTGGAGGAACGCAAGCGGCGGAACAAGGAATCGAGCTGGGGAACCACAGATTGGACTACCGCAGAAGATGTTTTCCGGTGGTGGATGGGGTACGATGTGCTGCCGGGGCAGACAAGTATGGAGGATTTTCAATGAGCAAGGCGAAAATGTACGGCTGTTTCAAGCCGGTGAAGCGGAATTGCACCCCGCCCAGGTGGGGGAGAGTCCCTCGGGGGAATAAAGAAAAACAGAAAGGAAATGGGAAATGAAAGGCTACAAAGGATTCAACCCCGGCTTGATCTGCAAGGATAAGCAGTATCAGGAAAATACCGTCTTCGAGGAGCCGGAGGCGAAAATCTGTGTAAAGGGAATGCACTTTTGCGAAAATCCCTTTGACGTTCTGGACTATTATGATTTGATTCGCTCTGATGGAACGCCGAACGAGTTCGCGGAAGTTGAAGCATTGGACGAGCCAAAGACAGATGACAAGAAAAAATTCTGCTCCCGAAAACTGAAAATCGGCGTAAGACTGGGACTATCCGGATTTATCAAGGCATGTGTGGATTTTGTACTGGAAAAGACTATTGCTGAGACGCCGAGTGAAAACGTTGATTCCGGGTACTGCGCCCAGATTGGCAGCTCCGGGGACTCCGCCAAGATTGGCAGCTCCGGGGACTCCGCCAAGATTGGCAGCTCCGGGGACTGCGCCCAGATTGGCAGCTCCGGGGACTCCGCCAAGATTGGCAGCTCCGGG
>ENA-UOIZ01002624-UOIZ01002624.1-human-gut-metagenome-genome-assembly--contig:-P88-NODE-2624-length-12165-cov-4.369529_pt1 | contig 12165 bp, 10 predicted proteins | sample MGYA00242336_ERZ723883 | MGnify/ENA metagenome assembly ERZ723883 | reverse complement strand
CGCCGTCTCGGGAGAGGCTTTCGGCGCCGAAGGCGATTTTGACCCTGACCCTCGCGTATCAGACCGCCCGTGACCGCTCATGTATCGCGCCGCGGACGAAAAATCAATTCAAAGTAACGCAGCCGCAAACTCTCGCAGAATCACTGACCGCTGACCACTATCTGCTGCCCGCTGACCACTATCTGCTGTCCGCTGCCCGCTGACAACTGACTGCTGTCTGCTGCCCGCTGACCACTATCTGCTGTCCGCTGTCCGCTGACTGCCGTTTTACTGCGGCTTTGCCGCTCTCAGATCGCCGCCGACGGTCTTCTTGCCCGTCTTGCCCGCTTTCGTTTCAAAAAGAGCCTTGACGTACTGCGCCGCAGAGTTCTTGATCCTGCCCGCATAAGTCTTTTCTTTCATCGTCCTTTACCTCCTTATTTCAGTTCCGTGCCGCTCTCTGTGCCGCCGATCGCGAACGCGCGCCAGTCGTTGAAGCCCGCGGAAAATCTCGCTCTTCCTCTCCAGACCATGTTCCACGTCGCGGGATCTTCGTCCGCTTTGAGCGTGAGCGGCTTTCTGTCGAACCATACCGCGCCGATGTTGTCTTCGTTGTACTGCGAGGACAGAACGATCCACGGATTGGTGCCCTCGGCGGGCTGCCAGTAAGGATCGACGATGACGTTCCATCTGCCGAACTGATAATTGAAACCGTTGTTCGATGTCGCGGGATCTTTGTCCGCTCCTATGCACGCGAACACAGCCTTTTTCAGCGACATTCTGTTCGGAATGACGATCGTGTCGGGAACAACTCCGAGAATATTTCCCTTGTCGTCCGTGTAATTCTGCATCGCGGTCTCGACAAGTCCGAGCCCGTCAGCGGAAAATTCGTTGGAATACATGTTCGACTGGGTCGCGGATGCGTCCGTGATCGAGGTGTGCGCGGTGTGGAACAGGGGAAGCCCGTCGTTGCAGGTCGTCGAGAAGGTCTGACCTCTGAAAGTTATGCTCTCTCCCGTCGCTCCCGTCAGAAGATTTGAACCGAAAAGTTCTCTCATTCTCATGTAGCCCGTGATGAACGCTGTCGGCTTCTTGCGGAGATTGATGATCTTTGAGTCGTCGAGCATCTCTTCCGTGATCGTAAATTCGCTCTTGAACGTGACGTGCGTCAGCGTCTTTGAATATCCTTCCTGCCAGCTTTCCGCGGGGAACGCGGCACCCTCGTCAACTGGCTTGAACCCGTCCATCTAGGTCATCGACGTGATCTTTTCCGCGAAAGAGGACGAAGTGTCCATGTTGTAGATCTTGGGAAGTATCGACTGCTTCTCAAAAGCCTCCGCCTTCTTTTCGATCATCATTTTGATCGGTTCGTAGGACTGCCCGTAAACCGAATTGTTCAGTCCCGAACTTTTACTGAAAGTAATGTTTGCCATTTTTTTTTCTCCTTTTCATTTGTCGGTTTGTTTTATACTGTCAATGATATTTGCTTTTGACCCGTGTTTTCCTCCCGTCGGAGCGTTGCTTTGCGATCCTCGGGGCTTGACGGAGAGATCTGTCGCCGATCGGGGGAGATAAAGCCTTTTTTCTCCGCCGCGCCCCCGTGTTTCGCTTTTTCCGTGAGCCTTTTGCGTTTTCTCCGTCGGTCAGACCCGAAATACGGTATGTTCGGACGGAAGAAAGCGGATCTGTCGGACACGCCGTTTTAATTCCGAGGGAAAATCACACCTTCCGAAGATACCGTCATTCGTGCTGAGATCTGTTGTAATGCTCTCTGATCTCTCTGTCGCTGACGTTCGGAAGCAGTCGCCTGTACTTTTCGTATACGCCTCTCGGAACTTCGCAAAGCCCCGACTGATTTCCTTCCGAACGGAGAAGGTGCGCCTTCGAGCCGATACGCGCCCGCGCCCGCCCGTCCGCTTCTTTTTCCGCGTTCGCGCGCAGCTGCGATATGTGCGTCGCCGCGTATGCGTCTGCCGCGCTCAGCCCGATCGATTCTCCCGCCCGCATAAGTTTCGCGAACGCATCGCCCAGTTCTTCGATGCTCGTCGCTCCGCAATCGGGAAACGCGCGCCTGATCTGCGCGAGTTGCCGCTCCGCCTCTCTCGCCGCGTCCGTCGCGAGTGCCTCTTCATTTCGGGGCTCCTCCCGCGCTTCCGCCGCTTCGGGTGCGTCGCCGCTTTCCTCTTCTTCGGGATCTTCGCCGTTTTCGCTTTCGTTTTCATCTTCTCCGAAAGTGTCTTCGCTTCCGTCTGCGCCCGCCGCGTAACTTCCGTCCTCTTCTCCGCCTCCGTCGCTTCCGCACGCGTAAAAGTCGGAATTTTCAACGTCCGTTTCTTCATCCGATTTCGGCGCCTTCACGCTTCCCGCGATCGCCGCCGCGACCTTTCCCGCGAACTCCGAAACTTTTTGCCTTATGTCCCTTTTCATCTCCCAACACCTCCTTTCACCGCTTTGATCTCTTCGCAATGAGACTTCCGCCCTCGGAACGCGCGCCGCCCTTTTGTCAGACCGCCGTCGCTTCGGCTCTGCCGTTCGGAAAACCGCCGTCATCTCGCCGCCGTTCGGCTTCGGATCTCCTCATCGCACCTTTATGTTATCAGACCGAACCTCTCTGCGAACCCCGAATTTGTTACGTTTTTGTGAGCTGCATTGCCGGGCAGAGCCTCCGCCCTTTTCCGAAGAGCCTTATTCCCTCTCTTCCTCTCCGTTCAACTCCCTGAGCACGCCGGCTGCATTCGGATAATCGAGTTTTTCCAACTGCCTCCAATATGTTTCGACCGTTTTCGGATCGTCGGGGTTTCCGAACCTTCCGTTGACGAAATCGGACTTGACCTCCGCCCACATCGCCTGTCTGTCATCCAGGAACGCCGCCGAACCGTCCACCTCGAAAATATAGTCGTCGTCGTAATACCATTCGCCGTCCCCGTCTCTTTCAAGAAAATCGTAACGCGAAAAGACCGTGTCGGGCTCTTCTTCCGCGCCGTTTCCGAAAGTCCTCGGCTCGTCCGCGTACGCGAGCATATATTGGAAGATCGCCTTGAAAAGATCGCAGTACGCCATGTTTTTCAGCCTTATCTTCGATTCGATCCTGCCCGCTGCCTGCGCCGCCGAGAACTGCTTCGCCGTTCCCGACACCGCCGTGTTGTCACGTTTTCCCTGATACGCGTCCGTTATGCCGAGCGTTGAGCGCGCGTCCTCGTAATATTTTGAAAGCAACTGAAGATCCTGCTGTACCGAAGGCTGGAGATTGATCGCGTCGATCATTGCCTTCTGACCCGCGTTGTCGAGAAAGACGAGTTTGTCCTCTCTGTCCGATGTCTCGATCCTGACCCCGCGCGGAAGCGTCAGCACCGACCCGCCTTTCAGCAGTTTTTCCTGCACCTTGCTGTAAAGTTTGTTGTGCGCCGTTTGCAAGTCCGCGATCAACTCGCAGTCGCTCTCTCCGCCGAACTGTCCGTACAGCGAAACATTCTTGCGCATGATGATCGGAAAGACCGACGGCGTGTAATAGGGGAGGACCGTCCGTGTAACCTCACCGTCTTTTCGCTCCCACACGTTTATAATGCTCCCGTCCGCGCACTCGATGTCCGTGAAAATCGCCTCGCCGGGGCATTCCGCAGGCACCGTCGCCTTGCCCCCGCAGGAACATTTTTTGCCCCTGAACGCATGGAGCGCGCCGCATCTGTCGCACGCGTATTGAAGCCGTGCGCGGTATTTTTCGTAGTCTTCCAGAACCGTGTTTCCCGCCCATGAGAAAACTCCGAGAGTGCCTTCACCGTTGATGTAATAAGCCGTCACCTGCATCACCGTGTCGTTCCCGTATTCCGTCTCTCCGCGCCCGAACTCACCGTCATCGACCGTCACTCCGTAACGCCTGTTCAGCCTTTCTTTCGTGTCCGTAAAAGTGACGAAAACATAGTCCGCGCCGTCAAGGTCCGTCACTCCGGGCTGGGGAAGGACCTGCTTCGGATGCAGAAGACGGACGAACGGCTCTCCGCAGCCCGCGCGCGTGTTTTTTTCGCTGTCCCAGCCGATAAGACGGAAACTCTGTCCGAGGATCTTTGTCATTCTGTCCTCCTCCGAGTTCGTCCTTTCGGGCGCGATCTTCCTCACCGCCGCGCGGAGCATCGATTCGATCGCCCTCGCGTTCCGCTCTTTTTTCGGCGAATGTACGGGCGAAGATACCTTCGGCATCGGGATCGTGTTGTCGATCTGCGCCTCGATCAGTTCAAACGTGAAATTCCTCACGACCGACGCGTTTTTCGCCCTTCTTCCGTCGGTGAACACCTGCCTGTCGCCCTTGTACTGTTTCGTCCACCTGTCGTAGTCCGCGAGCCGTGCGGAGTATTCCGCTTCCGCCTGCGCGAACCTGTCTTTCCAGATCTGCAATTTTTCGTTCATGCTGTTCTCCTTTGTTATTTAATGATTTCGTATTCAAAAAGTCCGACGGCAAAGCGCCGCCGTATATTTCCGACGCGGACCGTGTACGGTTTTGTCCGATCTCTTAAACCTTGTTTACGGTCTTTGCACGGACGCGTGTCAGTCAACGATATTGACGTTGATGACCGTTTCACGGTTTTTTTCCTCATTCTCGTTAAGCAGTCCGAGAATGATGTCCACCGCCTTCGAGTTCCCGTTCCGCGCCAACTCGTAAAGACTGTAAACAAGCGCGGTCTTCATGTTCTGATTTTTTCCCTCCAATCCGCACGCCGAGAGTTTTTCCCTGAGTTTTTCGTCCCTGACCTCGCTTTTCATTATATCTTCGAGAATTTCTCTGACCGTCTTCTGTCCCTTGTTTTTTGATCTTGTTTCTTTCATTCCGCACCTCTTTTCCGTGATTTCATGTTTGAGACCTTAACGGTTTTGCCGCCGCATGAGTGTTCACCGTGTTTTCCCGCCGACCGAAGCCTTTGCTCCGTTTCCGCTTTCAGCCTATCACCTTTAACCCCTCTGCGAACACCGATTTTGTGACAAAACGGAAAACTTTTTCCGCGCTTCTCCGCAACGGGCAAAAAAAATAAACGCGACCGGTTTTCCGATCGCGTCTGTATGTCTGAATTTGTTTTTTCGCCGCGCCGCCGCGCAAATATCCCGAACGCGTTTTTATCGCGTCCGCGCGTTTTTCTTTTTTCACATTTTCGGGGTTCGCAGAGGGGTTGGCTCTGCTATCATTTAATAAGGGAAACGGTCGCGCGCGCCCCGTTTTCACGAAAATGAAAAGAAAGGAAAAAACATAAATGCCCGTTATACGCGCAAAACAGCCAAAAAATTTCACTCAGATAAGCAATTCCGCGCTCCGCAAAAAGGAACTGTCGCTCAAAGCCCGAGGGCTTCTGGCGTATATGCTGAGTTTTTCCGACGAATGGGATTTTTCCGTCTCTCATATCGTGAGAGAAAGCGGCGAACGCGAAAAAAGCGTCCGCGCCGCGCTTTCGGAACTTGAAGCGGCGGGATATGTCAGGCATTCGCCGATACGCTCCGAGGAAGGAAAATTCGTGACGGTCAGATACGATGTTTTCGAAACGCCCGACCTCCGCGCCGAAACCGTTTCGGGCACATCGGCGGAAACCGAAAACACGGAACAAACGGAAAAACACGAACAGCCGAAAAGCCCCGAAAAAACGGAAGATACCGAGACCGAGGCAAACTCCGAGAACGGGGAAACGCCCGAAAACGCGGCAAACTCCGAGAACGGGGAAACGCCCGAAAACGCGGAAATTTCCGAAAAAACGGAAGCGTCTTCATCTTCTCCGCGTGACGGAAGCCCGTATGCCGAAAAACCGTATGCCGAAAAACGGCATGCCGTTTTGCGGCATGCCGCAAAAAGCGGACATAAGAATACCGAATATAAAAGAATACCGAATAAAAGAACACTCTCCGAGAAAGAAAGAAGGCGTTCCTCGACCTTCGACGAGATCGTCGCTCAGGTCTCGGACGAGCGGCTCCGAAGCGCGCTCAGGGAATATCTCCGGATGCGTTTTATGATAAAAAGACCTCCGACCGACGCCGCGCTGAAAAAGTATATCGCCCGTGTTTACGAACTTTATCCTTCGTCGCCCGAACTGCGCGTCCGCTGTGTCGAACAGTCCGTCATCAATTCCCGCCCGAACGCTTCTCGACTTCCTTACGACATTGAGTTTCCCGACAAGCGTCACCGCTCCTCAAAACCCCGTTATGCCGCGGAAAACCGTCTCGGCTCATCCTTTGATAACGCAACAGCGTCCGAAAACGGCGCGCCTTGCTCCACCTCGCCCCACTCCGCGTCATCCGACGCCGTTGTCCGTGCGGAGAAAGAGACGGCGGCAACATCCTCTGCCGAGCCGCCTCGAACCGAGCCGCCGTCCGCGGAAAAACCGCTCCCGCTCACGGCTTCCGATGCGGACGCGCTCTCCGTGCCGAGCGGAGCGGCTGAAAATGCTCTTCCGCTCACGGCTTCCGATGCGGACGCTCCCGACGGTCAGCCCGTGTCCGCGCTCCCCGAAATCTCCGCTTTTCCTCCGAATGAACTCCCCGTTGCTCCCGATTTCGGCGAAAAAACGGCGCTTTGCGCTCCCGAATCCTCCGATCCGCCTCCGTTCTGCGCCTCCGAGCCCTCCGACCCACCTCCGTTCTGCGCCTCCGAGCCCTCCGATCCACCTCCGTTTTGCACTCCCCGCCGCTCCCGCAACGCCGAATCTATGGAGATCTCATGGCAGATCATTCTCGCCGATCTCGAAGACGAGGGCTGACGCTTCGCCGCCTCGCTCCCTTTTCGGACTTCTTTCCGCCGCTTCATCGCTCAAATCGTTGAAATTCCGCGCCCGACGCTTGACAGCGCGCGCGAAAGGTGATAGAATAAACCGACAGCCGAGCCTTTCCGTGACGCGCCGAAGCTGGTTCGCTCACCCGAAACCCGTTCACGGTCTGCGCCGCGTATCTTCAACCGCGTCATGATGTTGAACTTATGTATGCCGTTCAATATCATTCATATGAAAAATATTTTGTAAAAGAGTATAATTATGCAAAAAGATCCGAAAACGCAAAAAAGAGCCGTAGCCATACATGATATATCCTGTGTGGGAAAATGTTCCCTGACGGTCGCTTTGCCCGTGCTGTCCGCCGCGGGCGTGGAAACGTCGGTGCTTCCTACCGCGCTTTTATCGACCCACACGGGCGGTTTTGAGGGATACACCTATCTCGACCTGACCGATGAAATGCTCCCGATCGCCCGGCATTGGCAGTCGCTCGGGCTGAAAGTCGACGCTTTTTACACGGGCTTTCTCGGCTCGGAGAGCCAGACCGATCTCGTCTGCGGGATCATAGATATGCTCGCCGACCGCGACACGCTGATCTTCACCGATCCCGTCATGGGCGACAACGGCAGGCTTTACGCCTCGTATCGGCCCACGTTCCCCGAAAAAATGAAAAAACTCTGCCGCCGTTCGCATATCCTGACCCCGAACCTGACCGAAGCGTGTCTTCTGACGGGTACCGAATACCGCGGCAACGGCTACGGCATGGAATATATTTCCGACATACTTCGCAAACTCGCTCTTTTCGGAGCCGGGACCTGCGTTGTAACGGGCGTTTCGCTTGAAAAAGGAACTCTCGGTGCGGCGTATTTCGACGCGAAAACGGGGAAGGAAGGCTACGCCTTTTCCGAGAACGTGAACGGGATGTTCCACGGCGCGGGAGATGTTTTTGCATCCGCGCTTCTCGGCGCGATTCTGAACGGAAAAACCGTTGAAGATTCCGTCCGTATCGCGCTCGATCTGACCGTCGGCAGTATCCGACGCACGCACGCGGCGGGGACGGACACCCGTTTCGGGCTCGATTTCGAACACGGGCTTTCCGACTATGCTCGCGCGGTCTTCGGCGGGTAACGCCGCTCTCCGAACGTATTTCCGACTTCGGGAAAACAGCCTGTCCGTCGGCATTGACAGCCTGTTTTTTTCGAAATAACGCTCTTTTTCTTCCGCTGCGCGGACGCGGATTTTTTTTATTACGATGATATGCCGAAATTTTATTACAGACGGGAGTGTTTTTTTACCGTGATCTCAGCAGACGGTCTGAAAATAAGACGCGCCGAAAAAGGCGACGTTGAAACGATCGACAGATTGCTTTATCAGGTCAACAATGTCCACAGCGACGTTCGCCCCGACCTTTTCAAGGCGAACGAGAAAAAGTACACCGACGAAGAACTTTTTAAGATCATCGCGGACGGTCAAACGCCCGTTTTCGTCGCCGAATGCGGCGGCGCGGTCGTCGGCTACGCGTTCTGCGTCCATCTTCGGCCCCTCGGCAAAAACAATATGACCGACATAAAAACGCTCTACATCGACGATCTCTGCGTTGACGAAAGTATGCGCGGAAAGCACGTCGGCAAGAGCCTTTACGAATACGTTCTCGCCTACGCGAGGGAACAGGGCTGTTACAACGTCACGCTCAACGTCTGGGCAGACAACGAAAAAGCGGTCGGCTTTTACGAAAAACTCGGCCTCAAAGTCCAGAAAATGGGCATGGAAAAAATTCTCTGATCGGCGCGCCGCCGACCGCCTACCGTTTTATATCGGCGTTCCGTCGCATCGCTTTCACCGTCTCGGCGTTCCGTCACATCGCGTTCACCGTGTCGGCGTTCCGATCTCTCATCATCGGCATAAAAGCCTTGAAAACCGTTTGCACTCTGGGCACGTGGGTTCGAATCCCACACCGTCCGACACACTTCGCACAACTTTGTGCAACAAAAAGCGCTTGGATTTAGTGATATTCACTAAAAATCAGGTGCTTTTTTCTTTGTTTTAAGCCCCCGGAATTTTTGCCTTGGAGAGAACTCGAAAATTCTCTCCCGTCAAATGTGCGCTTCCGCGTTATGTTTCTTTTTGAGTTCGAATAAGATGTACATCACTCTGCCGCCTTGAAATTATAGATAGGCTTGATTCTGCAAATGATCTCTGCGGTAGGCTTGATGTTCTCGACGATCTCGTCCATGCTTTTATAAGCCATAGGCGACTCGTCAAGAGTATCGGGAACGACGCAGGTGGAGTATATACCCGCCATCTCTGCCTCGTACTCTGCCATAGTGAGACGCTCGAAAGCGGCGGAACGTGACATCAGACGTCCTGCACCGTGAGGTGCGGAACAGTTCCAATCCTCGTTACCCTTGCCAATACAAATGAGCGAGCCGTCACGCATATTGATGGGAATGAGAATCTTCTCGCCCGCCTTTGCAGAGACTGCGCCCTTGCGGAGGATCATCTCATTCACGTCTATGTAGTTGTGAATGGTCTGAAAAGTCTCGACAGCAGTCCGGCCGAGGCGCTCAAGAATGATCTCCGCCATCTTTGTGCGGTTTCTCTCGGCAAACTTCTGGCAGATATTCACGTCGTGAAGATAGTCCTCCATAAAGGAGCCGTAGAGATAGCAGAGGTCGTGGGGGAGTGTAGGCTTCTTTGCATTGTACTCCTTCTCAAGCGCCTTGATGGTTGCCTGAATCTCACCTCTTCTGCCTTGCTCCTTATAGGTGCGGATGATCTCCTCACGCCGCCTGAAATAATCCTCCTTACCTGCATTGAGATCAACGGCGATCTGCTGATAAAACTCGGCTACCTGCGTTCCGAGATTACGGCTTCCCGAATGAATGACAAGGTACTTACCGCCCTTCTCGTCCATGTCGATCTCGATAAAGTGGTTACCGCCGCCAAGCGTGCCGAGCGAACGCTCAAGACGTGGCGCGTGCTTGAGGTTACGATAGCAACGGAGCAAAGTGAGGTCGAATCTCTCAATTCTTCCTTCCCATACCTCTCTGCCGCAGGGGATGGAGTGCGCCGCCTCATCCACCCTCTCAAAATCGATATCGATGTTACCAAGGTACACGGTGTACATTCCGCAACCGATATCCACGCCGACCATCGAGGGTACGATCTTGTCGGTGACGGTCATAGTCGTACCGATGGTACAGCCCTTGCCCGCGTGAACGTCGGGCATAATTCTGATCTTCGAGGATGCAAACGCCTCGGTATCACATACCGCACGAATCTGCTCTGCCGCATTGTCGTCAACTGTTGTAGCAAAGCACATAGCAGTATTAAACTGTCCAATTATCTCTATCATAATAATTCATCCTTTCTAAAAACATAAAGGGAGCGCTCGTCACGCCCCCTATAACTGTTTACGCTACAATTTTAGCGTATCTTTCACTCTCAACTACCTCAAGCATGAATGCGTAAGGATTCACAGTGCCGCTTGCCACCATCTCGAAGAGACGTGGAGTGCAGCCGGATACGAGTGCTACGCCCTGCTCGTTCTTGGTAATGGGCTGTTGTCTGTTACGACTTGCCACGTTCCAAAAAACGATGTCAGGCAAATTGTAGCCGTATGCTTCAAATTTTGCTTTCGCATTTTTGCAGTTAGTGATACATGAATTGCTTAGAAATCGATCAAATTCCATATCGGTAATAATGATCAGCTTTGTTGGAAGCTCGCTTGCGGAAACATTGTTCTCTACGGCACTGTTCAAGATGAGATCAAATACCGCCTCAAGGTTGGTATTTGCCACCTCGTTGAAGGAAGCAACGTAGCGAAGTCTGTCCGCAAAGGTATCTCCCTTGATTTCAATGAGCTGAGGTCTTGCAGAAAACTCAATGAAATGATTCTTGTAAAGACCGGTGTTATGCTCTGCGAAATACAAACCGAGAGCAAGGGCAACTGCCGCAGGCATAGGTTTAGCATCCCAGTACATCGAACCGGAAGTGTCGATGACCGCAATTGCATTTTCCTCACTGCCGAAATCGGGCAAGGACGCCCAAGTCGCGTTCAGCAAGTTCTTTTCTTGTTCGGAGATCTGACGCATAAAGCTTCGGAAGCTTGCGGTATAAGTATTGTCATTTATGTATGGCTCAACAAGTTCATAGGGGGCGAGCGTGTCTGCGTGGAGCCTTACTTCACCGGAGGATACTTTGCCAATAAAGTCATTGTATCTTTCGGCATCATTGCGCATAAATGCCTTACGGTATTTATACATAGCCTTAGAGGGCTGCTTAGAGTAATCAAAGGAATAATCCTTCTCACGGAGGTTATTCTCGATGATGCGGATATGTGCGCGAAGAGAAACGAGTGCCTTTCGGTAGTTGGCATCATTCATGCCAAAGTGTCTTGCAATCTTTTTTGCACACAGCACAGTTTCCGGGCTGGAAGCATTGACAGAAGGCATCCACTTTGCAAGCAAAGATACTTCTCCACCATTGTTCAAAGCGGCGTTGTCCGCTTCGAACTGCACCTTTATAACGTCAAGCATATCCTTCTCGCAAGGGGTGTCCATAAGGCAAAGAAGGTCATCATAACGCCCGTATTCGGCAACATATGTAAGATTTTTGCGTACCGTGGAGGGCTCGTTTTTTGCAAGCCAATTCAGAATCACCTTGAATACACGACGTTCTCCGAGACCGCCGCGAATATCTCGTGCGAAAAACAGGAGCTTCATGGCGATATCTCTGTTTTCTGTAAAGGCGCGGATGAAACGTGCTTCGATCTCACTGTCGCTTTCTCTGCGCAAAGCGCCGATGGTGGCGAACAGGTCGAGACAGTCGGATTCTGTTGTAATGTGGGTAGCCGCACCGTTTTCGGTGACGGTCTTGTTTGCTTCCTGTTTCAGATAATTCAACATGAAACTCTCTCCTTTTCGTGATATGTTTTTATAATTACAAGGCACCGTTTGATGCGAGAGTCGAACTCGCGTACGAGGATTTTCAGTCCTCTGCTTTAACCTCTAAGCTATTCACCAATCGCTGTTGGTGCCTTTTTGTGCATCGAACAGGAATCGAACCTGCGTCACGAGGATTTTTAGTCCCCACTCAACCACTGAGCTACCGATGCATATAACAAGGCGCATTTTTTGATAAGGGTCGGATTTCTCCTTGCCTATTCAGCAATAATTATTGCTGTCAGCGCCTTTAACAAGATGCGTTTAACTCATACGGAGAATTTCACTCCGCGACCTCTTGCTCCGAAAGCAAGCGTTCATTAATTGAACCAATGAGAGCAATATGGCTGTCTGCATCTTTTTTCTATTTCACCCTCCATTAAACAAGACACTCCTAATTAACCCAAAAGGGTCAGTCTTACATAATAAATAGAAAAAACAAATTGCTGTACGTGTCTCTGGGAGAGCTGACGATAAATGACAGTATTTTGAGAGCATATCCCAAGCAA
>ENA-UOIZ01002619-UOIZ01002619.1-human-gut-metagenome-genome-assembly--contig:-P88-NODE-2619-length-12180-cov-39.023010_pt1 | contig 12180 bp, 11 predicted proteins | sample MGYA00242336_ERZ723883 | MGnify/ENA metagenome assembly ERZ723883 | reverse complement strand
TCAGTTCAGCGCAAAGGTCAGCGTATACTCGATCTCATGGGGGGTGCTCATGGCTACGGTATCAGCAGTGACAGCCAGCGGGGTGCCCAGTGCAGAAACAGGGATCTCAAAGGTGGAGTTGCCCTCGGTGTTGGTGGGCAGATACTTCTCGCCGTCCACGATCATGTAATCATAATTGGGGCTGCTCCACAGGATGACAGCGGTCATTTTGCCGTCCGCCACGGTCAGGGCGGCAGGGCTTTCCACGGTGGCACGGCCAGAGCCGCCCTCCAGGGTCACATTGACGCTGTATTCACCGTCCGCAGGGGTCTCGGCGGCTTCTTCCGTCTTGGGCTGTGCATTGCGGATGCTCACAGTGTGGTCATACCACTTGCCCTTGGTCCCGAGGAGTGCCAGCTGGAAGTCCTGGTCCACAGCGGCCACGGGGATATCATAGCCGTAGACCTCCTCCGAGGTGCCGTCGGAGTAAGTGACGGTGTCGGTGGTGGGCAGCAGCCAGTCTGCCTTGTTGGCCTCGGCATCGGCGGCCGTGCCAACGTACAGGTTGACGATCTTCTTGGAGGCCAGACTGACGTGGAAGGTCATCTGCCCGTTCTCCACGGTCAGGGTTCCCATGCCATTGCAGGCTTCGTTGGCGTGGAACATGCCGCTGTCGGTGTCGAACTCAGCCGTGTACACGCCGTCCGGCAGGGCGGCTTCGGTGCTTTCGGAAGCGGCGGCAGTGCTCACGGCAGAAGCGGCTTCCGAGCTGGCAGCAGAGGAAGCAGCGGAAGAAGCCCCGCCGCAGCCGGTGAGGACGGCGGCCAGCATCAGAGAAGCAACGGACAGGGAAACAAGCTGTTTGCAGTGCATAAACAAAATACCTCAAAAATTCAGAATTTGAAATGGGAGTGTTTCTCCTCATGCGGGGAAGCTCTCCATAAAAAATGCCCGAAAAGATCTCTCCCTTCGGGCATTGGAATGCGGAATATTAGCCGTTCAGGGAATCAATGGCGGCTTTGGTGTGCTCAATGTAGCGCTGCTGGATGTCCTCGATCTCACCCAGACCGGCGATCTGGCACTCCACGGACGCGAAGTCACCGGAGGCCTGGAACTGGCTCAGCCAGGAATCGTCATCCGCACCGGCCATATCGTTGTTGGCGTGGTCACCGGCAACGACCATCAGGGGGCGCAGGATGACCTTGGTGTAACCGGCGGCCTTGACAGCCTCGATGACGTTCTCGCAGGCGGTCTCCTCGGGCTCACCCTCCACCGTGCCGATGAACACGTTGCTGTAGCCCAGGGTCTGCATGGCGGTCTGCATCTGGCTGTAGCTCACCTTTGCGGTGTGGGAGGTGCCGTGGCCCATAAAGACGAAGGCGACCTTCTCCTCAGCAGCGGCCTCCAGGCTGTCGAAACCGGCATCCTTCACAGCAGCAGCGGTAACGGCCTTGGCAACAGCTTCCTTGTCGGCGTTGATGACGGCAGCATCGGCACCGACCTCGCCCAGCAGGGGCTCGGCAACGGCGACGCTCTCGAACTTGTCCTTGTACTCGTCGATCATCTCCATCATCTCGTCGTACTCTGCACCGTGCATCAGGTGGGTGGGCTGGACGACCAGGTTCTTCACACCGTTGGCCACAGCGCGGTCCAGAGCCTGCTGCATGTTGTCGATCTTCTCGCCGTCGCGGGCCTGAACATGGTTGATGATGATCTGTGCGGTGAAGGCGCGGCGGACAGACCAATCGGGATAAGCGGCCTGCAGCGCATCCTCGATGCCCTTGATATCCTTCACTCGGCTGTCGTTGAAGGAGGTGCCGAAGGAGACCACCAGCAGCTCATTCTCGCCGATGTCGTCCTGATTGCGGCTGTCGTCCTTGGAAGCATCGCCGGTGTCGCGGCCAAAGTAGTCAGGGTCAGCCTCTTCGCCCTCGACCAGCTCCTTCTGGGCATCGGTCAGGGCATCCCATGCGGCCTTGGCGGCCTCACACTGGGCATCGGTGTCATCGGTGCGCTCCTGCACATAGATGGCATCGATCAGGTCTGCAACGTTCTTTGCGGCCAATTCGTCAGCCTCCTCGCCGGAAACCTCGCTGCTGGCAGCAGATCCTGCCGCGCTGGAAGCAGTGGTGCTGCTTGCGGCACCGCCGCAGCCGGTCAGTACACCGGCGCAGAGGGCCAGAGCGGTCAAAGCGGCCGCTGCTTTGTGGATGGTGCGTTTTCTCATTTTTGTTCGTTCCTTTCCTGTTTTTGAACATGATTTTTGCTGAACAGAAGGTACAGGAAAGAGTGCCCGGCAAAACAAAAGGGGCCTTTCTGCTTGCGGGATGGCAAAGCAAAAAGGCCCTTTTCAGTTTTTTCAGGCTTTTTGGGTACAACCAATTCCTCGTGATCTGGGGCCTGCGCCCCCGTACCAACAGCGGGCAGGTTTCCTGGCTGAAAGCTCAACATCCACCGCCGCCTTCCCGGAACATGCGTTCCAGTGACCGGTGCAGCTGCACCCTGGCGGTAAACTCCCTTATCACAGTGACGAGATCGTGCGGGATTTGCACCCGCTTCCCTTTTAACGTGCCTGCCCCCGGCCAGAGCCGCGGGCGGTACGCACCTGCTGTTTTCTATTCAGTTCGCTGTTCAGTATAACATACTCAACAGAGGAATGCAATCACCACTCCGGGGAAACTTCCGGGCTCACAGGCGGTGTTTTTTCCCCGATCAGGGCCACCGCCACATCGTTGACATTGGTGCCCGTTGCCCCGGTGATGATCAGGCCATCCACTGCTTTCAGGGCGTGGTAGGAATCGTTGTTCTGCAAAGCGGCGTATCCGCTCCAGCCCCCAGCCTCCAGCGCGGCAAGGGTATCCCCATCCACATAGCCGCCGGCGGCATCGGTGGGGCCGTCTGTGCCATCGCTGCCCACAGAGAACACCGCCGCGTTCAGCCCGGCAATGGCAGGCGCAGCCGCAAGGGCCAGCTCCTGATTTCTTCCGCCAAGCCCTTTTCCGGTCAGGTGAACGATGGTCTCGCCGCCCGCGATGTAGGCCAGCTTTTTCCCCTGCCCTGCCTGGGTGCGGGCAATGGAGCCAAGAAAGCTGCCTGCTTCCCGTGCTTCGCAGCAGAGTTGGTCGGTCAGGAGAATCGGTTCATATCCCAGATTCCGGCAGGCGCTGGCCGCGGCACGGCAAAGCTCCCGCACGCTGCCGGTGATCCGGGTGGTCACATTGTCCAGCGTTTTGGGCGTTTCCTGCGCCAGCAGGGCCCGGGCCTGTGCTGAGAGTGCCAGATGATACTTTTCGGCAACGGCAAGCGCCTGGGCGCAGGTGGAGGTATCCGGCACCGCCGGGCCGCTGGCGATCATATCCAGCGGGTCCCCCAGAATGTCGCTCAGCACGATGCTGAACACCTGCGCAGGGGCACAGCGCTGCGCGAACCGCCCGCCCTTCACACCGGAAAGCCGCTTGCGGATGGTATTCATCTCCACAATGTCGGCCCCGCTGGCCAGCAGCTGGCTCGTGATCTCCTGCAGCTCTGCCCCGGGAACGAGCGGCTGCTCAAACAGCGCACTGCCGCCGCCGGAAAGCAGGAACAGCACCGTATCCCCGGCAGTCAGCCCCTGCACCAGCTCCAGCGCCTTTTGGGTGGCCGCAAAACCGTTTTCATCCGGCACCGGGTGGCCCGCCTCATAGCAGGTCACACCTGGGATCTCACCTTTCACATGACCGTACTTGGTTACGACCACACCACCGTCCACCCGGCCCAGCACCCTGACAGCCGCGTGTGCCATCTGCCAGGCCGCCTTGCCCGCCGCCACCAGAAGCACCCGGCCCTTCCCGGGCCGGAGATCCCGCAGCGCGCGGCGCACCGCCTCATCCGGCAGAACAGCGTTCAGGCTGGAACGAAGGATCACATCCGCATCCCGGCGCAGTGCAGCATTCATAGACTCGCCCTCCTTGCAGCGGTGCCCGCCCCTCCGGGACAGCGCACCGAAAACAGCCGAATAAAAAATCAAGACCGACGATCTCTCTTGAAATCGTCGGTCTTGTTCCAATCCGAGTGGCGAGAATCGAACTCACGGCCTCTTGAACCCCATTCAAGCGCGCTACCAAAACTGCGCTACACCCGGATATCTGATTGAGCTTGTCGCTCACAGCTCAATCAGTATACCCGAAGAATGGTGTTTTGTCAAGCACTATTTTCAAATTTCTTCTTCATTTTCGGCAATGGCCGTTGTGCTGCCCACCGGCTGCGGAAACTCCACCGCAGCCAGCGCCACAGCGAACACGCTCTGCGCACCGGCATCCAGCAGAGCCTGCGCGCAGGCCGAGGCCGTGGCTCCGGTGGTCAGGACATCGTCCACCAGAAGGATGCGCTTTCCCTCCACAGCCTCCGGCCGGGCCACCCGGAAGGCACCCGCCACATTGGCCAGCCGCTCGTCAAGGGAAAGTCCCTCCTGCCGCCGGGTGGAGCGGGCACGGGTCAGCGCGTCTGTGACCACCGGCACGCCCACCGCCCGGGCAAGGGGCTGTGCCATCCGCTCCGGCACATTGTAGCCGCGCTTTTTGCTGGAGGCCGGTACCGGAAGGATGCAGTCGTAACCCCTGTCAAGGCCCGGTACCGGTTCGGGCAGGGGCTCAGAGCCGCACATTCTGATCTCGCTGCCAAAGAGCAGGCGGGCCATCTCCACGCCCAGCTCCACAGCTGCCCAGGGCGCGCCCTGATATTTCGCCCGCAGCACCGCGCGGCGGACAAGGCCGGTGTATCGGTAGGGCGCGGCTGCCCCATCCAACCGCCCCAGGTAGTGCTCGGAGCCGCGCAGCCGCATGGAGGGTGCACGGCGCAGCTCTGCCAGCCCATCGGCGCAGTCCGGGCAGGCAGGCTGGTTCCCCAGCACCCGATCACAAAAAGGGCAGCGGCGCGGGTAAAGCACCCAGCGCAGCTGCCGCAGTGTGCGGCTCAGGCCGCTGTAATAAGGCATCAGTCGTTCTTGACCGCAATGATGACGCGGACCTTTTTTCCGGCAGCGCAGCCGAAATTATCGTACCAGCCGGTCAGCTGGTAGCCGTCCGCATCCACCTGAGCCAGCTTGGTGGGGTAATACTGGCCCTTGTACCACAGGTAGACCTGCGCATTGTCTGCCATCTCGTAGCGTTCGTTGCCCGAGAGCACCGAGGCCGCGCCGACCTTGTCGATCTTCAGGGGCATCAGCTGCATCATGGCCTTGACAGAGCCGGTGGTCTCCTGCCGCACGGCAATGCCGCCCGCCAGCACCGGATACTTGATGGCCGTGGTGTAGCTGGCCACCGCGCCGTTGACGTAGCAGACATAGGTCGCCCCGCCGCCGATGTAATTGAAGATCTGCTTGAAGGGGGTGCCCGTGATCTCCGCGATCTGCTGGAAGCCAATGCTCATCAGGGAGCCGGTGTTGCTGGTCAGCTTCTGCCAGGCCGTGCTCAGGATATCGCCCGAAACGATGCCCCACAGGATCTCGCTGGTGGTGGGCACCAGCAGGTTGGACAGGCGGTCTACCGCCGTGGTACCGGTCACAGTGGTGGTACCCGAGGCAGAGCCGGAGCTGTCGGTGCCGCCCGTGGCCGCTCCGGTGGTGGTGCCTGTCGTGGTCGTGGTGCCGGAAGCGGAATCTCCCGCCGCAATGCTGGTGACGAGGCTCTTCAGGTCAGAATAATTCATGGCCAGATTTTTCACATCGTCCAGCACGCCGTAGCTCCACAGGTCGCCGGTCACATCGTTCAGGATGAGCCGGTCGATCTGTCCGGCATCGTTGACGGTATAGTAGCGGACATCGAGGTCACTCAGTGTTACCCCCGATAGGCGGCTGGGACGAACCGTCCCAGCCACACCCTCCGAAGTCGTATCCAGAATCTCTACATCGTCGGCCAGGGCGGCAGCGCCCAGCGCAGTGGCATTGGTATTGATGGTGCCGTTGACACGGCGGTCCTCGATATGCTCCACGCTCTCGCCCTCCGGGGTGACCTTGATCTCTACCAGCCACCCCTGCGGAAAGTTCAGGCTCTTGTCCACATTCACGGTGCGGGCAATGCCATCGGTGCACATGACGGAAACTTTCTGCAGAACATCCGCGCCGTTCTCTTCCACCAGACTGCGGGTGGCGGTCTGCACGACACCGTAGAACACACTGTCGGCTTCCTCGCCGGTCACGATCCCGGCAGCCTCATTGTTCATGCCCAGCAGCAGGGTGACGACCTCGCCCACGCCGCCGCCGTTGAGGGAGGACACCTGGGAGGCCACCGCAGAGGAACCCAGCGTGTAGCTGGTGCCTGCCACCGTTACACTGGTGGGGGCGCTGGCACTGGGCGAAACTGCCGTGATGCGGCCAGCGGCGCGGCGGGTATAGACCCACAGCGTCTGTAAACTCTCGCTGTAATAATACACGTCGTATTTGTTCAGTTCCGCAGATTCCGACGCTTTATCGTTGCGGTAGACCATCTTGGGCACAAAGGGCAGCTGGACCGTATCGCCTGCCACAAAGGGGCCCTTCAGGCTCTTGAGCATGACGCTGGAGGTATCCACCTGACCATTGGAGACCGTGAAGCCCAGACTGCTGCCGTAGGCACTGCCGCTGGCGGCGTTGGCTGTCAGGGCGTTGTAGAACAGCAGGGCACACTCCTCGTAGTTGAGCGCCTCGCCCTGGCTGCGGTCCACCTGATTGCGCAGGCCCAGCTCACTGGCCTTGTTCAGCTGTGCGTTGGGGAAGGAGCCGCTCAGGTCGGTCATCTTATAGCCCATCAGCTTGAGGATGGCCGTGACCGCTTCCTCCAGCGTCACGGCATTGTCGGGCCGGAAAGAGCCGTCGGTGTAGCCGTTCATCCAGCCGTTCTGCACCGCAATGCGGACATAGGGGGCATAGGGCGAAGTGCCGGGCAGGTCGGTGAACAAAGTGCCCACCGTGCCCTGAGAGCCCACGCTCTCGCGGTAGGTAGAATAGGACACCAGCATCCGGGCCAGCGCACCGCGGGTGACCACAGCGTTCAGGGCAGCCTGCTGGCTGCTGTCCATCGCGTTCAGCGTAATGGACAGCTGGACCGCCGTGTTGGCGTTGCCCGCTGCCGATGCCGGCAGCACCAGCATCAACACGGCAATGCTCACCGCCAGCAGAAATGCAAGGATTCGCTTTTTCATGGAAAATCCTCCTTAAAATAGTTTCTAATGTATTCCGGGTTGCGGCTCCCAGCATCTGCTTCGTGCAAAGCCTTGCACTTGCATCCTGCTGGCCGCGGCCCCAACAACTCCTCCCTTCATCCGCCACTGGCGGCGGTCGTCGTTGTTGCCCCTATTAGGGGAGCTCCGCAAGGCACTGGCAAAGCCAGACCGAAGCGGTGAGAGGTTTAATCATATCTCAGCGCTTCAATGGGGTTGAGCCTTGCGGCGCGCTTGGCGGGCAGATAGCCGAACAGCACGCCGATGCCCACCGAGATGCCAAAGGCCACCACGACGGAGTTGAACGAGGGGCTGACGGTCACATCAATGTCGCTGGAGATCATGGGCAGGATGCGGTTTGCCGCCATGGACACGATATAGCCAAGGACGATGCCCAGCACGCCGCCCAGTGCGGAGGTGGTGGCAGCTTCCACCACGAACTGCGACAGGATCACCCGCTCCTTGGCACCCAGTGCCTTGCGGATGCCGATCTCCCGGGTGCGCTCGGTCACCGACACCAGCATGATGTTCATAATGCCGATGCCGCCCACCAGCAGCGAGATGCTGGCAATGCCGGTAAGGATGATGATGACCATGTTGATCATCTCGTTCATCTCTTCCAGCCACTCGCTGGCGCTGTAGATGTAGTAAGCGTTGTCGCTCTTGAGCAGGTCGTGCAGACCGCTTTCCACCACCGCCTTGGCTTCGTTGGCGCGGCTCTCGTCCGTCATGATCGCAACAAAGTTCTTGGCGCTGGACTGGCTGGAGAGCCGCATGGCCGTGGTGTAGGGCAGATAGATGCAGTCATCGTCGGAGCCCTGCTGCAGGTTCTTGTCCGTCACCTTGGCGTTCAGCACGCCCACGATCCGGAACTTGTAGGCCCCCAGCTTGATGGTCTGGCCCACCGCGTTGCCGCCGTAGGCCGCCCGGTTGAGGTAATCGCCAATGATGCAGACCTGCTTGTTGTCCTTGATGTCCATGTACTGCAGGCCGCGCCCCTGGGCGAGGGTATAGTTTTTCATCTCGGCGTAGTGCTCGTCCACACCGTAAACACTGGTGCCGTAGCGGTAGGTCGTGGTGCCCACCTTGGGGGTGTTGTTGCTGAAATCGATCTGGGGCGAGACTGCGGAGATGAGCTCCTTGTTCTTATCCGCGATCTTATACACATCCTCCACCGAGGCGGTGCGGGAGCCGTAGCCCCAGACCTGAATGGACAGGGCATTCGTGCCCAGCGCCGAAAAGCTGTCCCGCATGCTCTGGGTCATGCCGTTGCCCAGACCCACGATGACGATGACCGCCATGACACCGATGATGATGCCCAGCATGGTCAGGAAGGTGCGGAGCTTGTTGCTCCACACGTTCTGGAGGGCCTGACGGAAGGTCTCAATGATCATTTGTTCCCCTCCTGTTCTGCCGGTTCAAAATTCAGCGTCGGCTGGACGATGGCTTCCGGCGCGCGGGAGTCGCCATCGTAGACCACCTGACCATCCTCCAGCCGGATGATGCGGTCAGCCTGCACGGCAATGGAGTTGTCATGGGTGATGAGCACCACCGTATGGCCCTGCCCATGCAGGTCCTGCAGCATTCCCAGCACCTCGCGGCCGGTGTGGCTGTCCAGCGCGCCGGTGGGCTCATCCGCCAGAATGATCGCCGGGTTGCGCACCAGCGCCCGCGCGATGGATACGCGCTGCTGCTGGCCGCCCGAAAGCTGGTTGGGCTTGTTTTTCAGCTTATCGCCCAGCCCCACCTGCTCCAGCACCTCGCGGGCCCGGCGGTGGCGCTCGGCGCGGGGGATGCCCGCATAGACCAGCGGCACCTCCACGTTTTCCAGTAAGTTTAATTTGGGCAGAAGATTATACTGCTGGAAGATGAACCCCAGCATCTCGTTGCGGATGGAGGCCAACTCGTTCCGGCTCATCTTGCCCACATCCCGGCCGTTCAGCCGGTAGGTGCCCGCCGTGGGCACATCCAGACAGCCGATGATGTTCATGCAGGTGGACTTGCCGGAGCCGGACTGGCCCACAATGGCAACAAACTCGCCTTTTTCTATTTTCATGGTGATGTGGTCGGCGGCTTTTACCGTGGTGTCGCCCATCTGGTAATACTTGCAGACCGCATCAAATTCGATCAGAGCACTCATTCCATCCTCCCATCAGAAGATCATCATGCTGCTGCCATCGTCATAGTAGCTGTCGCTGCTGACCGAGTTGGGGTCGTAACCAATGGTGTCCCCCTCCTGGATGCCGCTGACGATCTGGGTATAATCATCATCGCTGACACCGGTCTTGACGGCCACATAGACAAAGCCCTCGGGTGCCTCCATGGTGGCATCCGCCTTGGAAGCGCTGGGGGAATCCTGGGTCACCAGCACATAGCCGCCCCGGACGATGGCCGCATTGGGCACGGTCAGGGCATTGGCAGCCTCAGCCACCACGATCTCAGCGTTGGCGTTCATGCCGGGGCGCAGGCCGTCGGTCTCGTCAATGCGGATGGTCACCGGGTAGGTGGTGGTGCCGCCGTTGGAAGCGCCCTTCATGGAGACGCGGGTCACAGTGCCCACATAGTTCTTATCCTGCACGGCATCGGCTGTGATCTGCACTTTCTGGCCCACAGACAGGGAGCTGATCTGCAGTTCGTCCACGTTGATGACCATTTCCAGATAGCTCAGGTCGTAGATGACGCAGAGGGTATCGCCGGATTTGACCGCATCGCCCACCTTGGCATCCTTTTCAATGATGGTGCCGCTGATGGGAGAGGTGACGGTATAGTTGGCCATGGTATCCTGCAGGTTCTGCAGGGAGATCTCAGCGCTGCGCAGGGTCTCAGAGGCAGACTGGATGCTCTCGGTCAGGTCATCGCCGCTCAGCTCGATCAGGATATCGTTCTCGGCAACGGTCTGGCCCTCCTGCACATGGATGGAGGTCACAGTGCCTGCAGCCTGTGCGGTCAGGGTACGCTCCGCCTGATAGCCAAAGGTGGCAGAACCGATGGAGCTGACCCCGTTGATGGAGGCGGTGGCCGCCTGCGCGGTGGTCAGGCCGCCCGCGTTCTGCACGGCAATGGTCACGGTGCGGGTGAGCAGGTTGCCGGTGCTCAGGGCATCCGTTCCGGTCACGCTGGTCACGGTGCCGTCCAGCTGCTCAAAGGTGCCGTCCAGCGTCACCTGGGCGGTCTGGCCCACGCTTAAATTGGCGGCATCGGCAGCGGGGAATTCCAGCGTCAGCAGCATTTTGGAGCTGTCGCGGATGATGGCGACCTCCTGCCCGCTGGTCACCTCGTCGCCCTTGGCGACCTTCAGGGTGCTCACGGTGCCATCCACCTCGGCACGCACATACTGGCGGTCCACCACCTTGTCATAGCTGCGCTGTGCCTGCTGCATGGCGATCTCAGCCTTTTCAAAATTGGTGGAAGCGTCCGAGCTGTCCAGCGTGTAGAGGACGGTCCCCTCATCCAGTACGTCGCCCTCCTCAAACTCGCCAGTGAGCACCTTGCCTTCCACCAGAGATTTCACGGTGTAGGTGTTGGCAGGGTTCAGGGTACCGGTGCCGCTCAAGGTGTTGGAGACATCCCGCACTTCAGGGCTGGCTTCCAGATAGCTGGGATCCACGGCTGTGGTGCTGGCGTTCTTGGGCTTGAGCAAAAACACACCGCCCGCGATCACCACACAGACCACCGGCACGAGCCATTTCCAGTTCTTCTGCAAAAACAGCACCGGGGCCTTGGTTGTCTGTGCCGCAGGCGTTTCCGCACCCGGGTTCTCCGCGCCGTCCTTCTTCTTGTTCCAGATCATCATGTTCCTCCTATCAGATTCAGGCTCACCGGGGGCGGCCTGTCAGATTCCTTTCCTATGTATAGGTGTAGTGTATCGCATTTTACCCGGATACACAAGCGTCCAAATTTCGTTTGAACGCTTTTCAGCAAATTTTCACAGATTGTAAACCTTTGCGCAAATCACAAGTTGACCTGTCCGCCGCTTTCTGGTTTAATCGGGACGTTGTTTGTACCAAACCAGAGGAGGATTTTTTCTATGAATCAGAACAGTAAATTCTCGGTGCGCGATATCTGCTACGCGGGCCTGTTTGCCGCTGTCATCGCCGTGATGGCACAGATCTCCATCCCCATGCCGCTGGGTGTGCCCATGACCATGCAGACCTTCGCCATCACGCTGGCGGCTGTGGTGCTGGGCTCCAAGCTGTCTGCCATTGCCACGCTCGTTTACCTGCTGCTGGGCGCTGTGGGCGTGCCGGTGCTGGCCAACTTCTCCGGCGGCATCGACAAGTTTGTCGGCCCCACCGGCGGCTTCCTGATTTCCTTCCCCATCATGGCCTACATCATCGGCCTGGGCGTGGAGCACAGGGATGCTTTCAAGGGTGCTTTCCCCGTGGCGGTTGTCGTGGGCACTGTGGTCAACTATATCGTAGGTGTCATCCTGTTCGTGATCGTCGCCCACAGCACCGTGTCTGTGGCCGTTTCCGCCTGCGTTCTTCCCTTCATCCCCACCGCCATCATCAAGGCTGTGCTGGCCTGCGTGCTGGGCCTGAACATCCGGAAGCGGATCCCGGGGGTAAAAAAGGCATGAGCATCGTACTGCGCCCGCATCACCTGCTCTGCACCCAGGGCTATTCCGGCCATGGCTACAGCGAAGCCTTTGTGGAGCACATGAACGATGTCGTCCACCAGCTGCGGGAGGTGCCCGGGACGAAGATCCAGCTCACCTTCTCCACCGACACCCTCTGTTCCTGCTGCCCCAACAAGCTGGGCACCGACCTGTGCGATACACAGGAAAAGGTCAAGCGGTACGACCGCAAGACCGTGGAGTATTTCGGGCTGGAGGAAAAAGAATACGACTACCAAGCCCTCATCCGGGAGATCGATGCCAAAGCCACCCCCGAGATGCTGGCTGATATCTGCCGTGACTGCTGCTGGTTCCCCATCAGCGCCTGCTGCAAGAATATCTGCGAAGGCAAATACGTGAAATAACGTTTTTCCCCCTATGCAAAGAGGCCGCCGTGCAGGATCATCTCCTGC
>ENA-UOIZ01002612-UOIZ01002612.1-human-gut-metagenome-genome-assembly--contig:-P88-NODE-2612-length-12222-cov-7.362538_pt1 | contig 12222 bp, 10 predicted proteins | sample MGYA00242336_ERZ723883 | MGnify/ENA metagenome assembly ERZ723883 | reverse complement strand
TATCAGACGGCGCCTTTGCCGTATGCGGGTATTATAGCACAAGGAAAATCATTTTGCAAGGGGTGTTATTCCGCAACCTGCACGCCGTCGATAAATACGGCCCGCACCTCGGTCATGACCTCGAAGGGGCAGCCGTTCGTGATGACGACGTCCGCGTCCTTGCCCACCTCCAGCGAGCCGACGCGGTCGGCCACGCCAATGTGCTCCGCCGGGTTGATGGTGATGGCCTTCAGCGCGTCGAACGGGTCCATGCCGGCCTTGACCGCCATGCCTGCGCAGAGCGGCAGATACTGCTGCGGGATGACCGAGTTGTCGGTGATGATGGACACGTGGCAGCCCGCGTTGGCCAGCACGCCGGGGGTTTTCCAGGATTTGTTCTGCAGCTCAAACTTGCTGGCAAACGTCAGGCTCGGGCCGACAGCCATCGGCACGTCCTTTTCTTTTGCCAGCTCGTCCGCAATGAGATGCCCCTCGGTCACGTGCTCCAGCGTCAGGCGCAGATCGAACTCCCGCGCAATGCGCAGCGCCGTAAAGATGTCGTTGGCCTGGTGGGCGTGGGCCTTTAATGGGATCTCCCGCGCCAGCACCGGCAGCAGGGCCTCGAGCTTCTGGTTGTAGGCGGGCATTTTGGTAACGTCACCGTTGGCCGCCTGCTTGCGCGCGCCGTAGTCCCGCGCCTGCATCAGTGCACCGCGCAGGAACGCCGCCGTGGACATGCGGGTGGAGTCGCACTTGTCACGGTAGCAGCGCTTGGGATTCTCGCCAAAGGCGCACTTCATGGCGACGGGGTCGCGGACGATCATGTTGTCCACACGCTCGCCGACGGTTTTCATCGCCAGGAAGGTGCCGCCCAGCACGTTGGCGCTGCCCGGGCCGGTGCAGACGCAGGTCACGCCCGCCTTACGCGCGTCGGCCAGCGAGGGGTCGCGCGGGTTGATGCCGTCGATGGCGCGCAGCTGCGGCGTCCAGATGTCGTTCATCTCGTTGTAGTCGCAGCCCTCGTACCCGATGCCGTAGCCGTCGAGACCGATATGGGTGTGCGCGTCCACAAAGCCGGGGAATACATCAAGGCCGTCGGCGTCGAAAACCGCAGTGTCCGCCGGGGCGGTCAAATCGGTTCCGATGGCGGCAATTTTGCCGTCGGCCAGCAGAATGTCGGCCTTGCAGGCGTCGCGGTGGACAGCGTCATGGACGAGGCCGCCGCGGATGAGGGTGGTGGGCATTTTCATTTCCTCCTACATAAAATGGGATGGTTGTCCCATCCCATTTTGCTTTTTATTGAAAGTTCTCTGCCGCGGGCATTTCCGCCGCGTTGTAAAGGAACAATACCAAATCCGGTTTTGTTTCCTCAATGTACGAGGCAATCGTCTGCGGGAACGCGCGCTTGTCAATCGTGTCCAACTCCGCGCACGCCTGCGCCAGATACGGCGTAAACGCACAGGCAAAGCTATCCCGCACCAGCAGCACCCGCTTGTCATTCGGCGGCTGGTGATTCACGATATGGCAAAGGCCATAATCGCCGCCAATGTAGCCCGCGTAGGGGTTGTCAGTGTACAGGTCTTTCTTTTCGAACATTTCGGGCACAAGCAGCGTGTTGACATAGTCGCCGCTGCGGTCTATGCCCTTATCCGGGACTGTCAGCGTAAAATCTGCGGCGTAGTTTGGTGTGATGACCGAGAAGTCATCCAACCCAGCGTACACCGTGCCGACGCGCTTGCCCTGACTGCCCAAAAAACAATTCGGATAGGTGGTCACTGTGTAGTTGTTCAGATTGGTGATGGCGTCGTCAAACACAAAGCCATACTCGCTCTTAAGGATTTGCGCCACCTGTCCCCAGCACCAGAACGCTCCTTCCGGTGTCCAATGGTGGTCGGTCTTAAAGAAGAAGTTGTATTGGCTTATACCATTCTCGTGGATGACCTGCCGCAGGTCTGTACAGTGCACCTGTCCACCCAACTGCGCCAGAAAGGCATCCGCCATCGGGTTATAATTATCCTGCACACCGGTGGGCAGCTCCGGGTCATATTTACTGATTTTCTGCGGTGTCAGCACAAAGTACAGCTCTGCGCCGTTCTCCTTGCAGGTTTCCTGCAGCGACAGAAGTGACCGAGCACTCTCCGTCACATCCGCTGGTTCACAGACAAAGGTGAGATAGCCGTTTTTCAGCTTGACGACCTCGTCACCCTCGGCAGTGTCCTCAATTACATTTTTGCCCAATGTCATCTGAAAAAACGTGTTCAGATTGATCATTCCGTGATAAAACGGCACGCTTTCCTGCGCTGTCGTCTCCACCATGTCCGTCGTCAGGGCTGCGGCATCGGCGGCCTGCACTGCGAGGTTTTTCCAGGTCCGTACACTTCCGCTGCCCAACACAGCCATCATCAGCAGCATCGGCAGGGCCTTCCACCATTTTTGCTTCATGTCTGCACCTCCCTTAAAAATCAAAGTAAATGAACGGATTGTATCCGCCCTTTACAATAAAGGAGAGTGCAACCAGAAACACTGCCGCGCACCAGACCGGGCGCAGTCTCTCTATCCATGCCCCACATCTGCCTGCTTGAGCACGCAGCCAGACCGCAATGGGCAGGGCAGCGGCCATACCGATGAGCAGAAACATTTTATATTCTGCAAAATAGTAAACTGCCTTCTCGTCCAGCAAACCCGTAGTGTGGATATTGAACATTGCCAGCAGATATTTAAGCGCACCTGTGACATTCTCTGACCGGAACACCACATTGCCCGCGATGAAGAAGAACACCGTATAAATCCAGCCAAGCCAGCTTTTCTGCCCGGACAAATTCAAAATGCGCTCCACACACAGAAGCACGAAGTACATCATGCCCCAGACAATGTACGTCCATTTGGCGCCATGCCAGATGCCGGTCAGCAGCCAAACCATAAAAATGTTGAAGTAGGGCCGCCGTTTTGCAGCCACACGGCTGCCGCCCAGCGGAATGTAGACATAGTCGCGGAACCAACTGCCCAGCGAGATATGCCACCGCCGCCACAGCTCCGTGATAGAACGGCTGATGAAGGGATAGTTAAAGTTTTCCAGAAAGTGAAAGCCGAACATCTGCCCCAGACCGATGGCCATATCCGAATACCCTGAAAAATCAAAGTACAGCTGTAAAGAGTATCCGACAGCCCCGATCCATGCCATGGAGAACGACAAATTTCCCACAGAGGAAAACGCAGCGTCTGCCACATAGGCCAAGTTGTTGGAGAGAATGACTTTTTTACCAAGTCCTATAGCGAAGCGATACCCTCCCCTATTCCAGTTTTGCAAGCTTTCCTGTCGGTTATGAATCTGGTCTGCAAAATCAGAATAGCGGACGATGGGGCCGGCAATCAATTGCGGGAAGAAAGCAATGTACAGCATGACATCCCACAGGCTTTTCTGTGCCGCTTCCCCACGGTACACATCGACCACATAGGAAATTGCCTGAAACGTAAAGAAGGAAATGCCGATTGGCAGTGTAATTTGCGGAACAGGAAGCCGCACAAACGGCAGGCGGTTCAAGTTTTCCGTAAAGAATCCGAGATATTTAAATACGAAGAGCACAGTCAGATCCACACTGACCGCTACAAGCAGGAAACCCTTCCGGGCACTTTTTGCCGACGCCTCGATTTTACGGGCAAAGAGCCAGCTTGACACGATGACCAGCAGCATAACCAACACAAAGCGTGGTTCACCCCACGCATAAAACAGCAGACTGGCCCCTGTCAGAAAGAGGTTTCTGGCCGCCGTGCAGCGTTTTGGAATCAGATAGTAAAGTAAGGCCACTACCGGTAAAAATGCAAACAAAAACGTGGCACTGGAAAAGAGCATTCGGTGGGTCTCCTTACTTACACGTTAAAATCCAAGCACGTCCTTACCGCGGTGTACGGTCTTACCTTGCCGTCTGCCACGGCGACGTGGGCGGGGTGGGTGGAGTAGCCTTTGAGCGCGGCGGCGTCGGTGAAGGTCGTGTCCAGCATCAGGTCAGCGTTGGCAGAGCTGGGCAGGGCGTCGGTGTAGACGCGGACATCGAGCAGGCCGGGGATCTTACCGGCCAGACCCTCCAGCCCTTCCTTGATGCCGGCCTTGACGGCGGCCTTTTCGGCGTCTGGCATCTCCTTTAATTTCCACAAAATAACGTGACGTACCATTACTTGTTTTCCTCCCAGATGGGGTGCTTGAGCTGCCACTCGCCGTACTCGTTCTTCTCGAACAGGTCGCGGTTGTAGAACTTGTCCAGAATGGCCCAGAACTCGGTCTCGGTGTAGCCGCAGAACTCACAGAAGTCACGCACGCAGAGCGGGTCAAGCTTGCCGTCGCGCTCCTTGATGATGGGGATAGCCTCCTCGCGGGTCATCATGCCGTAGCGGATGTAGCGGGCCGTGTAGTCGGTGGCGGCGGCGTGGCCGAACTTGGGATACTTGAGCCAGCTGTGCACCAGATAGGCGCGGGAGTCAATCTGGTCAAAGTTCTCGGCGTGGTGGGTGCGGTCCCACTCGTGAGTCAGATCGTGGAAGCCGTGGGCCTTGGCGATCTGGTAGTTCTTGTAGCTGTTCCAGGGCACAAAGTAGCTCATGTAGAACGGGTCGAGCTTGGCGCGCTCCTCGGCGCTGGGGGCCAGCGTCAGAGAGAGGTCTTTCTCGGTCACACCGTCGCCCAGCAGTTCCTCCATCGGCATACCGACGGCGACACCGTTCTCGATCTGGCCCATGGCGGAGTAGGTCTCCTTATCGGCGTTGCCGCCGTACTCAAAGCTGACGTTCTCGCCGTAGCAGAGCATCGGGGTGTTGAACTTGGCGGCCATGTGCAGCGGGAAGGTGTAGATCAGGCGGTCCACGTACCAGGTCGGCTTGCCGTACTTCTCAAAGAATTTGCGCATCAGCGTCTTTTGCACCTTGATATTAGGCTTGCAGGAGATGATCGTGCAGCCGAACTCCTCGCTGATGTTCTTGAGGTTGTGGATGCCCGCCTGCGTCATGGGGAAGTTATCCTCGACGCTGAACAGGATGGGGTTCATGTGCATGACCTCTTTCAGCATCCAGACCTGGAAGTGGCTGTCCTTGCCGCCGGAGACGGCGACGGCGCAGTCATAGCCGCCGGGGCCGTTCATGCCGCGGTACTTGTCGCAGTAGGCCTCGAACTCCTTGAAGCGGGCATCCCAGTCCACATTTTTGCGGCTCTCGTAGTGGCGGCAGGCGCTGCACACGCCCTCGGCATCAAAGGTAATACCGGGTCGGGTGTCGGGCATGGTACATTTTTTGCAGTAACGCATAAGAACACTCCTTATATTTATATATTATATTTCGTTGTTGTACCGTAGGGGTCGATGCTTGCATCCGCCCCTGCAAATACGGCAGGGCTTGTGTTGTCGCTTTTTTCACCTCGCCGCCGCATGCACGGCGTCCGCGCCGGCGAAGTCATAGATGACGAACCGTCCGTCGTTGTAGACCTCGGTGCATTCGCCGTTCTGCACTAGGCCCGCGCTCTCCGCCGGGCCGTCGGTCTCGGTGTCGATGAGCAGGAACGGGTGCTGCGGGTCGGTGGTCAGGTGGTCCTTGCGCTGCAGCCAGTTGGGGACGTAGTCCTCATCCAGCGATTGCAGCGTCCATACGTCCAATTTTCCGTTCGTCAGCTCTGTCATGGCGTTGCCGTTCCAGAACGTGGCGTAGCCTTCGGTGTAGCCGTTGTCCACCAGCCAGTCGGCGGCGGCGTCCAGCCCCTTGTGGGCGAGATACGGGTTTTCGATCTCCTGCCGGACGGTGTTGACGGCGCAGACCGTGAAGCAGCCTGCCAGCACCACACCCAGCATCTGCCGCGCGCCGGGCAGGCGGAAGTCCTCGGTCTTCAGCTCCACCGCCATGACCGCAACAGCCACCGGCATGTTCATGAGCCAGAAGTAGAGGTAATACTCGTGGAAGTAGGCGTAGGAGATGCCGCAGACCGCCAGCATGGCGACGAGCAGCAGCACAAGCAGCTGGTCGTTCGTCTCCAGCTTTTTCAGCCGCAGCAGCAGTCGCACGATGCAGAAGAACATCCACCCGCCCAGCAGCAGACCGATGCCCGCCGCAATGCCGCCGAAGTGGAAGATGCCGGAGCCGTTCTGGTAGCCGAACTCATGGAAGAAGTCCATCAGGATGCGGTCCAGCGTGAACCAGTTCTCGTCGCGGTCCCAGACGATGAAGCTGTAGGACTTGAAATCATACAGCCGCGACATGACGCTGTTGCTGATGAAATACCCCGCCGCGCCGGCCACCGCCGTGACAAGCGACGCCGCAAACAGCCGCACCTGACGGCGGCAGTGCTGCAGGGCCGTTTTCCAGTCGGACGTGCCGCTGTCGTGCAGTGCAAGCACCAGCAGGATCGCCGCGGCAATGCAGAGCGGCGCGTGGAACACCATAAGCTGCTTGACGCCGTTCATGCCCGCGATGGCCGTGACGATGCAGGCCGCGAGCCATTGCAGTGCGCAGTGCTTTTTGTCGGCGTCGAGGCTGCGCAGCACCAGCGCCAGCACAAGCATATAAAAGAAGGTATAGACGAGGTAGTACCCGCCGTAGATGGCGTAGACCAGATAGTGCTGGCCGAACGGCCACAGCAGCGTGCCCACCATCCAGAGGCCGGGCCGCCCGAGCCTGGCGCATTTGACAAAGAACAGCATACACGCCGCGTACAGTGCCAGCGTGACGGCCATGCCGAACGCGCGCGCCAGATGCCAGTCATCCGGGAAAAGCAGCAGCCCCAGCCGGTAGAACCATTGCAGGTTGACGACCTTCAATTCCGTGGAGTAGAACCAGTTGTGGCTGATGATGCTGCCCTCTTTGTTGAGCAGGTCGGAGAGGATCATCTCCGACGCGAGGTCGGAATCGACGATCCATTTGCCGGGCACAAGCTGGTACCACAGGTCAAACAGATACGCCGCCGCCATCCAGAGCCACGGCAGCGCCCGCCAGAGCCTGTGCAAAGCCCCGCCCTTTGTTTGTTGTTTCATTCGGTTTCTCCTGATTCAGGTTTCTAGTTATTTAAACTATACCGCATTTGGGCGCAAAGCGCAAGGTATGCAGGGCAAAAAAGCGCCTTGACGCTGTGCGGCATTCATGCTATAGTGGGGGTAACGGCCCGTTTTTCCGCGGGACTGTGCGGGCTTTTCCAGCAATCGGAGGGCCCGCCGCTTTTATATTTGCTTATCGGATTTGCTTATCGGAGGGCGGCCATGCAGCAGCTACGCAGCGCCATACACAATGCCATTGCCAGATTTTTGAAAAATCAGCCCCCGGCGCGCATCATTGCCGTGGGCTTTGCGCTGCTGATTTTGCTGGGCGCGGCGCTGCTGATGCTGCCGTTTGCCGTACACCCCGGCGCACACGTCGGCCCGCTGGACGCGCTGTTTACCGCAACGAGCGCCGTCTGTGTGACCGGGCTGGTCGTGGTGGACACCGGCGACACGTTCAGCCTGTTCGGGCAGGCTGTCATTGCGATTTTGATACAGATCGGCGGTCTGGGCGTCGCGTCCATCGGCATGGGGCTGGCGCTGGTCGCCGGGCGGCGCATCAGCTTAAAGGGCCGCTCCCTCGTGCGGGAGGCACTGAACGTCGAGAGCCTGGAGGGCATGGTGCGCCTTGTGCGGGCCATCCTGCTGGTGACCCTGATCTGCGAGGTCGCCGGTGCGGTGCTCAGCTTTCCCTCGTTTGCCCGCGATCACATGCCGCTGCAGGCGGTGTGGCTGAGCATTTTCCACTCGATCGCCGCCTTCAACAACGCGGGCTTTGACGCACTGGGCGGCGGGCAGAGCCTGATCCCCTATCGGAACGATCTGCTGCTGAACCTCGTCACCGATACGCTCGTCATTGTGGGCGGCATCGGCTTCATGGTCATTCTGGACGTGGGGCGCTGCCGCGGGCAGTTCCGCAGAATGACGTTCCACACCAAGGTCGTGCTCTCCACCACGGCGGTGCTGCTGGTGGGCGGCGCGGTGCTTTTGCAGCTGACCGACCACATGGGCTGGCTGGCAGCGCTTTTCCAGAGCATGACGGCCCGCACGGCGGGATTTTCCAGCGTGGATTTAGGCAGCATGAGCAACGCGGGTCTGCTGGTCATCATGATCTTAATGTTCATCGGCGCATCGCCGGGCTCGACGGGCGGCGGCATCAAGACCACAACGTTTTTTGTGCTGATGCAGCAGGTGCGGTCCATCTTCTCCAAGCGGCGGCTCGGCGGGTTCCACCGGCGTCTGCCGGACGGCTCGCTGTCCAAGGCCGCGACCATCATGCTGATGGGGCTGATGGTCGTGGGCTGCGGCACGTTTGCGCTCTGCGTGCTGGAGCCGCAGCTCGATTTTGGCCGCCTGCTGTTTGAGCAGATCTCGGCCTACAGCACGGCGGGGCTTTCCACCGGCATCACGGCGGAGTTATGCCCTGCCAGCCGGGTGGTGCTGATCCTGACAATGTTCATTGGCCGCGTGGGCGCGGTGACGCTGCTCTCCCTCTGGGTGGAGCGCCCCGAGCCCACCGCCCGCTATACCGAAGAAGCCATTACGATTGGGTAAATGCGAAGCCGCAAGGCAACCACCGTAGGGGCGGATTCCATATCCGCCCGTGCCCGCCTGCCACAGGCACGGCTCCGCGGGCGCATATAGAATGCGCCCCTACATACTCTGCCGCCCGGCGCGGCGCAGAAAGGGTACACGTATGTTTGACAAAAAGAAAAATGCCGCCGAGAGCTACGGCGTAATCGGGTTAGGCCGGTTCGGCACGGCGCTGGTCAAGACGCTGGCCGCCGCCGGCAAGGAGGTCATTGCCGTGGACAAGGACGAGGCAAAGGTCAAGGCCGTGCGCGGCTACACCGACTATGCCTTTGTCATCGACGAGCTAAACGAGACCTCTTTGAAGGAGACTGGCATGCAGAACTGCGGCACGGTCACGATCTGCATCGGTGAACAGATCGACATCAGTATCCTGACGACGATGCTCGTCACAAAGCTGGGCGTACCGCACGTCATCTCCAAGGCCGCCAGTGAGGTGCACGGCGAGGTGCTCAAGCGTCTCGGGGCCGAGGTCGTCTACCCGGAGGCCGACATGGCCGTGCGCATCGGCAAGCGGCTGATCTCGGGCAATCTGCTGGACTACATCGCCCTCGGCGACGGCGTCGAGGTGCGGCGCATCACGGTGGGCGGCAGGATGCTGGGCAAGAGTGTGCGGACGCTGGATCTGCGCAAGGCCTACGGCATCAACATCATCGCCGTCGAGCACGGCCAGCAGACGAACGTGGAGTTTTCCGCCGATTATACCTTTAAAGAGGGGGATACCGTCGCGGTCATCGGCAAGGTCGGGAAGATCGATAAGTTTGAGAAAGAGATGTAATTTCCGGCAGATGCCGGGTTCCGGGTGGCCTCTGCTTTAAATCACTGCCCTGTAGGGGCCGGGCATGTCCGGCCCGCGGCTTTGCTATGCTGCCCGTCAACGGGCTGAACCCTTCCGGGCTTCGCCCGCGCAAAAAAAGGCCCCCTTGTCAAAGGGTGACTCCCCACAGTGTGGGGAGATGTCGCGGAGCGACAGAGGGGCCCGGGCCCGAAGGGCTGGCCGCGTCAGCGGACTGGGGGATTCCGACGGACCTTGCCTGATTGCCCGTTACACCCGCAGACGGCCAGGAATCCCTCCGCCTCGCTTGCGCTCGGCACCTCCCTTTGACAAGGGAGGCTTTTCCCGCGGGGCGTCAGGGACGCCGCCTACATCCCTCGTTAAAAAACTAACCGCACAAATTTTGCGCTTTTCGGCTTGCAAATCTGCCCCTTATGTCGTACAATATAAGCTAACGAAATACGGCAAAAACAGGAGGAATTCCAAATGGAACACAGCAATCCGATCCTGATGGGCAACGACAGCCCGCAGAAATTCATCACCATCGGCGAGGTGATGCTGCGTCTGACCCCGCCGAACTATGAGAAGATCCGTATGGCCTCCTCCTTTGAGGCCAGCTACGGCGGCAGCGAGGCCAACATCGCGCTGGCGCTGGCGAACCTCGGCGTGGATTCCACCTTCTTCAGCGTCGTGCCCAACAACTCTCTGGGCAAAAGCGCTGTGCGCTGGCTGCGCTGCAACGACGTACACTGCACGCCGATGATCCTCTCCACCAAAGAGGAGACCCCCAGCCACCGTTTGGGCACCTACTATCTGGAGACCGGCTACGGCATCCGCCCCAGCAAGGTCATTTATGACCGTATGCACAGTGCCCTGACCGAATATGACCTGACGAAGGTCGATCTGGACGAGCTGTTCGACGGCTTTGACTGGCTGCACCTGTCCGGCATTACCCCAGCGCTGAACAAAAATTGTGCGGATTTCATCCTGCGCTGCCTGCGCACCGCCAAGGAGAAGGGCCTGACCGTCAGCTTTGACGGCAACTTCCGCTCCACGCTCTGGAGCTGGGAGGAGGCCCGCGACTACTGCACCCAGTGCCTGCCCTATGTCGATGTGCTGTTCGGCATTGAGCCGTATCACCTGTGGAAGGACGACGAGGATCATTCCAAAGGCGACTGGAAGGACGGCGTGCCCCTGCAGCCCAGCTATGAGCAGCAGGACGAGATCTTCCAGCATTTCATTGACCGCTACCCGAATTTGAAGTGCATTGCCCGCCATGTGCGCTATGTCCACTCTGGCAGCGAGAACAGCCTGAAGGCATTCATGTGGTACGAGGGGCACACCTTCGAGTCCAAGCTCTACACCTTCAACATTCTGGACCGCGTCGGCGGCGGCGACGCTTTTGCCAGCGGCCTGATCTACGCGATGATGCACGACTACAAGCCGATGGACATGGTCAACTTTGCTGTGGCGTCCAGCGCCATCAAGCACACCATCCACGGCGACGCCAACATTACCGACGACGTCGAGAGCATCCGCAACCTGATGAACATGAATTACGATATTAAGCGGTAATTTGTACGTAAGTAAAATCTGCCGACCCGATGTTGGGTCGGCAGATTTTGTTTATGGATGCGGAGCCTTCCCCTTCGGGGGAAGGTGTCTGCGGCCCCGCCCGCAGACGGATGAGGGGCGCGTGTGCGGAGATTGCCCGTTTACGGCAGGCAGCGGAAAACTGCGGCGGGGTGAAGGCACCCCGCCCTACATCTGACGATACGGTGCGCTGTAGGGCGGCATGCCCTCATGCCGCCGCGGTCATTGCTCTGTTTTCCCGCTCATCTCCGCGTTCAATCCCGCGCCAAGAAACAGCAGATTGATGATCACATACAGCCACAAAATAATCAGAATGACCGCCGTCAGCGAGCCGTAGATATACGACAGACGCCAGAAATGCAGGATGTAAAACGAGAACACACGGGAGAAGACCAGCCACCCCGCCGTTGCAAAGATCGTGCCCGGCAGCTGGCTGCGCGGCGTGCGCCGCCCGCCGGGGACGTAGGTGTAAATCAGCAAAAGCAGCCCGAACAACAGCGGGACCGAGACGATCCGGCCAATGCTGGCCACCCGCTGCAGCGGGGCCACAATGGCCGCGTAATGGCGAAAAAGCGGCAATGTATCGGCAAAGCGCGTAAACAGGGAGTGCATGCCCTGCAGCGCCAGCATGACCAAAAGCAGCAGCTCAAACACGAAGGTGTAGCCAATCGCCAGCAGGCGGTTCAAAAACGTCCGGTGCGAGCCGGGCGTCAGCCTTTGCAGGCCGATCTGCAGTGCGTTCATACCGCCCGACGCCGAGACGATGGTCGTCAGCACAGCCAGCGACGCCACAAACTGTGCAGACTGGCCGCTTAAATTTTGCAAAAGGCCGAGGATGGCAGTCTGTATCTCGGGGATCTGCGGCAGGAAGTCCGCCAGCAGCTCGGCGACGCCTTCTACCGAGAAGCCGGGCACCAGGTTGACAAGCATCAGCACCCACATCAGCAGCGGGAAGGACGCCGTCAGCAGAAACAGCGTGGCGGACCCGGCGTAGACCGTCATGTCCAGCGCCAGGTAGCGGCGCAGTACGGCGGCGGTGATCTGTACCCAACGGGGCGGTTTTTGTTTCATGGCGGCTCCTTGTGGGGGATGTGTATGGGGCGTGGTTGCGGCAAAGCTCCCGGGTCGATGACGAGCATTGACCCCTACATTATAGTATAAATGCCCCGCGTGCGCAACCTTTGCCCCGACGCAGAGCATCGCGCCCGGCGCAAAGTGGCCGTCACCTGGCGGGCGCTTGGCGGCCAATAAGGCCATACACAAAAAATTTACAGGCACAGC
>ENA-UOIZ01002608-UOIZ01002608.1-human-gut-metagenome-genome-assembly--contig:-P88-NODE-2608-length-12233-cov-9.141977_pt1 | contig 12233 bp, 7 predicted proteins | sample MGYA00242336_ERZ723883 | MGnify/ENA metagenome assembly ERZ723883 | reverse complement strand
GCAGGGGCGAGGAAATGGCACATTTCTTATTTTGCTATGCTTTTGCATAGCAAAACGCCCTGCCGGAAAAGCGGCAAGACGGGCGGGATGAGCCGCTGAACTTATCCGTTAAATTATAGCATGGGCAGGAGTGGTTGTCAATTGGGAAAAATGGACATGGATACACCCGAAAACGGCGGGGCTTTTGGGCATAGGGGCGTGATTGAACTGCCCCCTTGTCTCCTTCTGGGAGAGGCGGTTGAGCGAAGCGAAGACGGAGAGGGAAAACAGGGAAAAAGCCCTCTCAGTCACCTTCGGTGACAGCTCTCCCAAAGGGAGAGCCAAGGGGGTTGCACCCCGCTTCATTTTTCTCCGCTCTCCGGGAGGACTCCCGATTCCTTGAGCCTGTCCAGCGCCGTCCGGTAGCCGCCGCCATATACGAGGCACCGGTTGACCCGGCTGATGGTAGCCGAGCTGGCACCGGTGGATTCCGAGACTTCGATATAGTTTTCGCCGCTGTCCAGCAGGCAGGCGACCCTGAGCCGCTGGGACATGGCCTGCAATTCCTTGATGGTGGCCACGTCCTCAAAAAACAGGCGGCAGTCCTCCACCGTCCGCAGGGACAGAATGGCCTCGAAAAACAGATCTTCACCGGGATGTCGAACGATATCCATAACACGGATTCCTTTCGTCTTGGATGCTTTTTCTATACTTTACCACTTTAACCTGTTAAATACAAGACCCTTTTGGAGTTTTTTGCAGGAAAACCGGGGATGGATATGCCACTTTTTGTGCGTTCCTCTGAAAAAGACAAATGTCCCTGTGTGAGGCACTTTTTTTCCGCGCCAAATGCTTGACTTGCGCCTCCTGCGGTGCTAGAATTGGGAAATAAAATTTCAGAGAGGTGTTTACAATGGAAAGAAAAGATATTGACTGGGGCAATCTGGGATTTGGCTACGTCCAGACCGACATGCGCTATGTCTCCAATTTCCGAAACGGCCAGTGGGATGACGGCTGCCTGACCGATCAGGCCACCATTACCATGAGCGAGTGCGCCTGCGTTCTGCAATACGCCCAGACCTGCTTTGAGGGGCTGAAAGCCTACACCACCGAGGATGGACGCATCGTCTGCTTCCGCCCTGACCTGAACGCCCAGCGGATGGCAAGCTCCTGCCGCCGCCTGAAAATGCCCGTGTTCCCCGAGGACAGATTCGTGCAGGCCGTAGTGGAGACCGTCCGCGCAAACTCCCAGTGGGTGCCGCCCTACGGCTCCGGCGCGACGCTGTACGTGCGCCCGTTCATGTTTGGCAGCGACGCCATCATCGGCGTCAAGCCAGCGACGGAGTATCAGTTCCGGGTGTTCGTCACCCCGGTCGGCCCCTATTTCAAGGGCGGCATCAAGCCCCTGAAGCTGCGCATCTCCGATCTTGACCGGGCGGCGCCTAAGGGCACCGGCGACGTCAAGGCGGGCTTAAACTACGCCATGAGCCTTTACAACATTGTGGACGCCCACGAGAAGGGCTTTGACGAGAACGTCTACGTGGATTCCGCCACCCGCACCCACATCGAGGAGACCGGCGGCGCCAACGTGATTTTCGTCACCAAGGACGGCAAGCTGGTCACCCCCAAGTCCGACACCATTCTCCCCTCCATCACCCGGCGCAGCCTGCTGCAGGTGGCGAAGGATTATCTCGGCATGGAGGTGGAGGAGCGCCCCGTGGCGCTGGCGGAGATCGGCGAATTTGCCGAGTGCGGCCTGTGCGGCACGGCGGCGGTCATCTCCCCTGTGGGCACCATTGTGGATCACGGCAAGGGAATTCACTACGCAGGCATGGGCCCCACCATCCAGAAGCTTTACGATACCCTTACCGGCATCCAGATGGGTCGTCTGGAAGCCCCCGAAGGCTGGATCCGGATCATCGAGTAATGTACAATGTTCAAAAAAGGCAAGCCGTTTTTCGGCTTGCCTTTTTTGAACGGAATTACGCGAGAATAGGCTTCAAAGCGTCGGCGAGAACCTTCTCCTGGGCTTCGGCTTCCGCCAGATCTTTGCCCAGAGTGGTGAAATAAGTCTTGATCTTCGGCTCGGTGCCGGAGGGGCGGACGATGACCGTCGCGCCGCCTTCCAGATTGTACACCAGCACATTGGCGGCGGGCAGGCCGGTCTGAGCGGTGTTCTGGTAGTCGGTGATTTTGGTCACCTTGTAGCCGCCAATCTCTACAGGGGGCTTCTCCCGCAGGGAGGCCATGATACCGGCCATCTTGTCCATGCCGGACAGGCCGGGGAACTCAAAGGAGTTCACCTTGTTCAGATACCGGCCGTATTTTGCGTAAATGGCTTCCAGCCGCGCCTTGATGGACGAGCCGATGGAACGGTAGTAGGCCGCCATTTCACAGATCAGCATGGAGCCAATGATGGCGTCCTTGTCCCGGACGTAAGGGCCTGCAAGGTAGCCGTAGGATTCCTCGAAGCCCAGAATGAAGCGATCCACCTCACCGGCGGCCTCCAGCTTGGCGATCTGGTCGCCGATCCACTTGAAGCCGGTGAGAACGTTGCGCATTTCCACGCCGTAATCCGCGGCCACGATGTCCGCGAGGGGGGTGGAGACCAGAGACTTTACCGCCACGGGGCGCTTGGGCATGGTGCCTTTTTCAATGCGGCCCTGACAGATGTAGTCCAGCAGCAGCACGCCCACCTCGTTGCCGGAGACCAGCTCGTAGGAGCCGTCGGGGCAGCGGATGGCAATGCCAACCCGGTCGGCGTCGGGGTCGGTGGCCAGCATCAGATCGGCGCCGGTCTTCTCGGCCAGCTCCAGACCAAGCCGCAGAGCCTCGAAAATCTCCGGGTTGGGATAGGGGCAGGTGGGGAAGTTGCCGTCGGGGTACTGCTGCTCGGGGACAATGGTGATGTCGTCAATGCCGATGTCATGAAGCACCCGGGTGACCGGCACCAGACCAGAGCCGTTCAGGGGGGAGTAGACCAGTTTCAATCCGGCGGTTTTGCAGATGCCGGGGCGGACGGCGCAGGCTTCAATGGCGCTGTACAGCGCCTCCTTGCAGTCCTCGCACACGTATTCGATCAGACCCTGGGCGATGCCGTCTTCAAAGGACATCATCTCCGCACCGGTGAGAATGTCGGTTTTCTGAATCTCCGCGTACACCACGGTGGCGGCATCGTCCGTCATCTGGCAGCCGTCGGGGCCGTAGGCTTTGTAGCCGTTGTATTTGGCGGGGTTGTGGGAGGCGGTGATCATGATGCCGGCGTTCGCCTTGTAGTACCGGGTGGCAAAGGACAGAGCGGGGACGGGCATCAGCGCGTCGTAGATCCGCACCCGAATGCCGTTGGCGGCCAGAACGCAGGCAGCGTTTCTGGCGAACACGTCGGAATTGATGCGGCTGTCATAGGAAATGGCGACCAGCTGGCTGCCGCCCTGGGTCTTGACCCAGTTCGCCAGTCCCTGGGTGGCCTGCCGGACAACGTAAATATTCATCCGGTTGCTGCCCGCGCCCAGAATGCCCCGCAGACCGGCGGTGCCGAATTTCAGCGCCACAGCAAAGCGCTCCTTGATCTCATTGTCCTGTCCCTCGATTTTCCTCAGCTCATCGGTGAGGGCGGGATCTTCCAGATCAGCGCTCAGCCAGCGCCTATAATCATCTATGTACATCGTTATCACCTTTTCTTCATATAAATGCACGTATAATATAGTTCATCAGGCAGAAAAAGTCAATGCCGGAGTGGGGGCAGCCGCGTTATGGGGGCAAAAAATGGGAGGCGACGGAAATCCGTCGCCTCCCTTGCGTATTTTAGAAATGTTTTCTCTTGCGGTCGTAGACGCTTACAGCAGCCGCGCCGCAGAAGGAGAACAGCAGCACGCTGCCAAGAACCATGACGATCTCGCTGTCGCCGGTCTTGGGAACGTTGTCCTTACCGTTCTTCGTGGACTTCCACTGAGCGACATAGGTGACATCCTTGGTCACGGTGTCAGTGACCTTGGGGGACCAACCGGTGAAGGTGTAGCCGCTGCGCTTGGGCTTGCCATCGAACTTGGGGGTAGCGGTGCCAGACTCAAGATCGCTGTAGACCTGATCCTTGAACGCCTTACCCTTCACGCCGTCGGTGTAGGTAACGGTGTAGAGTTCTTCCCACTGGGCGGTGTAGGTCACGTTCTCGGTCACGGTCTCGGAAACCACGGGTTCCCAACCGGCGAACTTGTAGCCCTTACGAGTGGGAGTACCATTAAACTCGGGGGTCTTGGTGCCGGACTCGAGATCTGTAAAGACCTGATCCTCGAACGCCTTACCCTTCGCGCCGTCGGTGTAGGTGACGGTGTAGAGCTTTTCCCACTGAGCGACGTAGGTCGCATTTTCGGTCACGGTGTCGGCAACTACGGGTTCCCAGCCGAGGAACTTGTAGCCCTTACGGGTGGGGTCCTTTGTGCCGAAGGCGGGGGTGTTGGTGCCATAGGGAATGTCATTGTAGACGACATCCGCGAAGACTTCCTCGCCCTTCACACCGTCGGTGTAGGTAACGGTGAGAAGCTCGCACTTGACGTTGAAGGTGACGCTGGTTTCCGCAGCCGTCCACTTCTCACCGTTCCAGGTCAGCTCGATGGTCTTGCTGTCACGGTCATCAAGAGTGTGGGGGCCAACATTCTCTTCCGCGTTGTACTTGGCAACGTAATCCTTCGCCTTCACGGTGAGGGTGCAGGTGTACACAGTTCCCTTGCGCGCGGGGTCGGAGATTTCATAAGTGCCCCCGATGAGCGCGTAGGTCGCGTCGGTGTGCGCGGTGGTGGTCGCGCAGTGTACCTTCGCGTCGATGCCCAGTTCCTTCAGGTCATCGTAGGTGGGCTTTTCGGGGGGGCACTCGACGTGGAAGGTGATGGGCAGTTCGGTCTTCGCGACCCACTTTTCGCCATTCCACTTCAGCTCGACGGTCTTCTCAGCCTGCTCGCCGACGATCAGCGCATGGGTCTTGCCCATATCGGAGCTGTACTTCTCGATGATCTTGGCTGCCTTGACAGTGATGGTGCAGGTATAGCCCTCGGAGGCGGTACCGGTGACGTCGCTGACGGTGTACTCACCCTGCGTCGGCTTGTAGTCCTTCGCCCAGTGATTGACGTGCTGGTTGTCGCAGACGATCCGCACGCCTCTGCCGATCGCACCCTCGATGTCCTTCTTGCTGGGCTGCTCGGGGGGGCACAGGGTATGGAAGGTGACAGGCAGTTCGGTCTCAGCGACCCACTTTTCGCCATTCCACTTCAGTTCAATGGTCTTTTCGGCGGGTTCACCGGCAATCAGCGTATGAACCGCGTCGCCCATGTCGGAGCTGTACTTCTCGATGAACTTGGCTGCCCTGACGGTAACGGTGCAGGTGTAGCCATCGGCGGCGGTGCCCATGACATTGCTGACGGTGTACTCGCCCAGCGTCGGCTTATACTTCTTTTCGCCGTGGTTGACGTTCTGGTTATCGCAGACAACCGCCACGCCTCTGCCAATCGCGCCCTCGATGGCCTTCTTATCGGGCTGGACAGGCTTCCACTGAGCGGTGTAAGTGACATCCTCGGTCACGGTCTCAGCGACCTCGGGGTTCCAGCCGTCGAACACAAAGCCCTTACGGGTGGGAGTGTCGCCGGAGAAAGCGGGAGTCGGGGTGTCCTTCTCCAGATCGGAATGGACATCGTCCTTAAAGGCTTTTTCGCCAACGCCATCGGTGTAGGTGACGGTGTAGAGCTTTTCCCACTGAGCGACGTAGGTCGCATTTTCGGTCACGGTTTCGGCAACCGTGGGTTCCCAGCCGAGGAACTTGTAGCCCGCGCGGGCGGGAGTGCCCTCGAAAGCGGGGGTGGCATCCTCGTACTTTGCCGTATAAGCCTGATCCGCGAATGCCTCGCCGTTCACACCGTCGGTGTAGGTCACGGTGTAGGTGTTCTTTTCCCAAACGGCGTACAGATTCGTCCAGCCGTTCACGGTCTGGCCGGTCACGTCGCCGTTCTGACCCTCACGGCTCCAGAACTTGAAGGTGTAGCCGGTGCGGGTCGGGGTGGGAGCGTCCGCGGTGGGAAGGGTCGAACCAAAGAGCGCAGTGGTGCTGTACAGCCGACCTTCGGTCTTGCTGTGGTCATTCTGGAAGTCTCTCAAGGCTTCCTCACTCTGGAAGTAAACGACCTGGTACTTGTCATAGACCATGCACTTCAAATTCGTCCAGCCGTTGACGGTTTTCTCCTTCAGACCGGCAGGGGGATTAGCGGGGTCGCTCTTGTAGATATTAAACAGGCCGTCGTCGTACCAGCCGTAGAACTCGTAGTTCCCGGTGTAATAGTCGGCAATGTCGATCGTGGACAGCTCAATGACATGCCCCTTCGGCTGGCCTTCGAGCGCGACGTCCTTATAAGCCTTCGAGGTGTCGCCGTTGCGATAAATCACAAGGTGGACGGGAACCAGTTCTTCTTCGCACTCGACAGGGAAGGTAACGGGGTCATTGACAACCCACCGACCCTCTACATATTTCAGCGTAAGGGGCTTGGTGTTGTCACCGGTCAGGGTGTGCTTGCCGAAGTCGGTGTTGTACTTCGTTACATACTCATCAGCAGTGATGATAATGTCACAGGTGTAGCCGTCGGTTTCGTTGCCGGAGACATCGCCGACGGTGTATGTTCCCTCGATCAGCGAGAAGGGTGCGGCGGTGTGCGTCTCGGGCTTCGTGGTGCAGACCACTTCCACGGGCGCTTCCAGCTTGGCCAGATCTTCAGCACCGGGCTTTGCGGGCGGGCAGATAACCGTGAAGGTCACGGGGGTATCCGTCATCGGCCGCCATACATTATTGTTCGCATCCCAGGCCAGGATAAGGAGCCTCTCGGTATCACCGGTAATGGTGTGTTCTACACCAATCGTGCCATTGTATGCTTTGACATACTCTGCCGCCTGAATGGTGACGGGGCAGGTGGGCACATCGCCGGTCATGTCGATGTCGCCGAACTCGCACGAGCCTGCGATCACGCCATATTCTTTGGCATCATGGATGTTTCTGTCGCATACGATCCTTACAAGCTTCTCAATATTTTCCAGATCGCCCTCGCCGGGAGCGGTAGGTTCCGCGGGCTGCGAGCTGCACAGAACATGGTACTTCGCGGGGGCATCCGCCGCAGTCCATTTTCCGTCGCTCCATACCAGATTGATTTTTGTCCGATTCTGACCCGCCATGCTGTTGTCGGTAATGTGCGTTCCCGCAGGGACGCTAACAGCGGCGTTGAACTCGTTCACGTAGGGGCTGAAGCTATTGATGACGACCTCACAGCGGTTATTGCTCTGATGAACGGTGAACGTGCCGTCGATCAGACCGAAGGTCTTGCTGCCATGGCCGATCTGCTCGTTGGTGCAGATAATCTGTACCGCATTTTCGCCCAGCAGAGCCTTGACACCCGCCTCGTCGAGGGGAGTGGGCTGGGCGGGAGCGTCCTCCTCCCACACGGCGTACAGCGTTCTGGTCCAGGTGTTGCCATTCTTGACAACATCATTGCCATACTGGGATACGGCACACGTCATACCACCAGTGTAGATTGTATCAGACCCGTCATTGGCCTTCCAGCCCTTAAAGACATAGCCTTCCCGGGTGGGGACGGTATTCTTCACCGTAAAGGAGTGGTATCTGATAGATGCATCTGTTGTAGACCATGAATCAGCACTGGGCGCGCCGGTGCCGCCATTGGCATCATAGTTCAGCGTGTATGTATATTTCGTGGTGGGATTGGGGTTCTTCGCTACGAGATAAATCGTAGAACCCTTGTTGCAGGCGGTCGTACCGCTCTTGTTAAGCGACCACGTTGTGGGATTGGCATTGGATTCTTTCGACCAACCGACGATCTGGTAGCCGCTGTTGACAGAAGCACGACCCGCGGCGGCCTTGATATCAGAAATCGCGATCGTGTGGTTGTTATATGCGGTGTCGGAGTGATTCGTCTTGTACTGGCAAACAAACTTGGTCTTTTCGGAAGAACCGTAGTTGTAGCCAATGTTGAATTCATCACCCACATACAGGACGGTGAATCGGACATCGATCTTATGCCCGGTGTTCAAATCGGCGGGAGCTGGATCGGGTTTGGGAATCGTCGGCAAGGGAGCCGCTGAAAGCGGGGGTCGCGGTACCGGACGGCAGGTTGCTGTGAACATCATTGTCAAATACTGCGCCGTCTGCACCGTCAGTGTATGTAACGGTGAATGTTTTCGGCTCTTCCGGTGCAGGGGGATTCTCGTTCTTAGGCTGCTCCTGCGCGGGGGGGTCGGTCTTCTTCTCGCCCTCGTCCACTACGACGGTCTTGGGCTGGGTTTCGTCAGCCCCCGTCGTATCCTCTGCCAACGCAGTCGTGGGCAGAAGTGTGAAGACCATGAACAATGCCAGAAGCAGACTGAAAATTCTGCGCAAACCATGGTTTTTCATCTTGAAATACTCTCCTTTCATTTGGTGATCCATGCCGGAGGCACAGACCGTCTGCACGGTAACGCCATCATTACCTTTATGCCTGAATTATACGCAATATCGCACCAAAAGTCAATGGGAAAAGACGTCGATTTTCTGCAATTAGGCAAAAAACAGGGCCGTCTCCATGAGACAGCCCTGTTATATGCGGGGATGGAATGACGGTCACTTTTTTCGGGCGACGACAACGAAACGGCCGTCCTCCACATGGTAGGCGCAGGTCACCAGCGTGATGAGCTTGTCGCCGTAGGCCGCGGTGACGCCGGTGTCGTAGAGCGCCTTGGAGCGGAAATTCGAGATGGCGTTGTTGAAGTCCGCCTCGTCCGCCGCGTCGATGAACTGATAGAACTTGAAGCAGTTCTCGTAGGTGTAATAGACCCGGTCATAGAAGGCCGCCAGCACCTCGTACTCGCCCTCCTCGTAGAGAGTGTCGAAGTGGATGGTGGGGTGCGCCTGCCAGTAGGATTTGCTCTCATACTTGGGCAGGGAGCGGAACATGCTGCCATCCAGCATGTTGTGGCCGTAGATCAGCAGGTTGTCGCTGTCGGCGGAGCAGTTGGCGTCGATGAAGGGAATGCCGCCGAAGCTGTACTCCCGCTTAAAATTCGTGTGCAGATATTTTTCCGGATCGGTGGGGGTGTGCATCACCGGGTAGTCGATGACGGTGCCGTCGATGCGCAGCCAGCCAAACAGATCGTGGTTCTGCTCATACAGGGGGGCATACTTCGCCAGCATCACCGGCTCCGTCGGCTCAGGCTCCGTGGGGACGGTGGTTTCCGTGGTCGGCCCGGTGGACCGGGTCTCCGGCGGCGTGGTCTCCACGGGGGCAGCGGTGGCCGTGGCGTTTTCCTCCACCATTTCGGAGAGTTTGCGGAAATCACTGCGGGCTTTGCCCATATGGATCAGGATGGCAGCCACCGCGATCAGCGCGACGCAGAACACGGCCACGAGGATGATGAAAAGGGGATTGGGGCCTCTTCTCCGTCTGCGCTGCCCGGCGTCATTGCGGCGGGGCGGGACGGGGGTGCGGGGTGTCTGGAATTTGCCTTGCTTGTTTGCCATGTTTTTTTCCTCTCAATATGGGATGCTCCAGGGCATCCGCCGGAAAAGGGCGGCGACGGAATCTCCGCCACCGCCCTCGTTCAACAGTTTACGTTGTTTTCTTAACCCTGTCTTCTCTTGCGGTCGTAGACGCAGACAGCAGCCGCGCCGCAGAAGGAGAACATCAGAACGCTGCCCAGAATCATGGCGATCTCACCGCTGCCGGTCTTGGGAACGTTGTCCTTGCCGGAGTTGGACTTCCACTGGGCGACATAGGTGACATCCTTGGTCACGGTTTTGGAGACCTTTGGCGCCCAGTCGCTGAAAGTGTAGCCCCTGCGGGTGGGCTTGCCGTCGAACGCGGGGGTGGCGGTGCCGGACAGCAGGTTGTCATAAACCTGATCCTTGAACGCCTTACCCTTTGCGCCGTCGGTGTAGGTCACGGTGTAGAGTTTCTCCCACTTGGCGGTGTAGGTGACATTCTTTGTCACGGTCTTGGAAACCTCAGGATCCCAACCGCCAAACCGATAGCCCTCACGGGTGGGAGTTACTTTTAAAGCGGGGGTATCGGTGCCGGACAGCAGATTGCCATAAGCCTGATCGGCAAAGACTTCCTCATTATCCACGCCATCGGTGTAGGTCACGGTGTATTTTTCCTCGTCCTCGTCCGCCTTCCCGTTTCCGTTGGCATCAATCTTCCAGGTGGCAGCATAGGTGGCGTTTTCGGTCACCCTGTCAGCAATTTCAGGAGCCCAGCCGTTGAAAACATAGCCTTCCCGGGCGGGAGTGCCATTAAATGCGGGTGTTCCGGCATTCTCCGGCACCACGTTACTCTGATCCTCAAATATCTCCGCGCCATCTACACCGTCGGTATACGTTACAGAATAGCCAGTTTCCTTCGTCTCAGCATCGTAGCCACAGTAATCGCAGACCTTTTTCACGGATCTGGTATAATGTGTACCGCCCTCTGCCTTTACCCATTCGGTTGTGGTTACCGTGTAAGCATTGTCCTTGTAGCCGTCGGTATACTCCGGATGTAACTCATGGCCGAGCATTTCGCCGTTCTCAAAAACGGGAGTGCTATCAAAGGTGACAACGCTTCTTCCGGTGTTGTTCCCGGGCTTTCCGCCGAAGCCGAACCATCTGCTGCAGGTGACTTTATCGCGGTACACCGAGCCATTGATGGAATTATTTCCGGAAATGTGAATGCGGTACTTATAGTTGCCCATGTTGCTGTCGTTGATATTCAGTACATTCTTGATGGCTGCCTCGGAATTGACGATGCAATTATTGAAATTCACGGTAATATCACATTTCCCGGCACCGTAGTCCGTGTAGACATTGATCGTTTTTCCGGAAGAATTAAAGGTACAGCCATCAAAGGTCATTTCCGGCGAGCTATATGTCCATACTGCATAATCGCCGTTCGGACAGAAAAAGGTTGTATTTCTGAATGTGGCGGAGGTGTAGCCCCAATAAAAGGTCTTGCCGTTTATTACGCAGTTTTCAACGACGGTCTTATCTGCGCGAATAAAGCCAAGATAATCGGCTGAACCCGATTGCAAGGTCATATTCCGAAATGTGATTGTGCCGGAGCCGTCGAAACTATAATCGCCATTGTATTCTGTCCCAAAATAAGCCGGATCAGGCAACGTTGCACCAATGCCCCATGCGGTTTTATCGGCTCCCTGCCCCACAAATGTGAGGTTTTTTCCTTTTGTATCTGCACCTTTTTTGTAAAGCGTGAATTTCCCTTCCCCAAGTACGATGGTATCACCGTTTGCAGCGGCATTTACCGCCTCCTCCAATGTCGGGTATCCGGTTTCCCCAATCCATGCAACGGAAGGCGCAGCCGGGGGTGCGGCCGCGGGCGCAGCCGCGGGCGCGGCGGTGCCGTTCTCCGAGGACGTGCCTGCACCGTTCTCCGAGGACGTGCCTGCACCGTTCTCCGAGGTCGTGTCTGCACTGTTCTCCGAGGACGTGTCTGCACCGTTCTCCGAGGATACGGTGGTACCATCCTCAGCAAATGCGACGGTGGGCAGCAATCCCGCAAGCATAGTACAGCACAGCAGGATGCTGAGCAGTATAGAAAGCTTACTTCTTGTTCCCATAAAAATACCTCCAAATTGTTTAATCTGTGGTTATCGGAAACCTCCCCAAAGCACAAAAAACTGAGGGAGGCGCAATATACCAACGCCACTAAGTTAGTGGCGAAGTCAACAAGAGTATTTCTGTAAAAATGAGTCAATCCCCGTGCGGGATGCACTTTTCTGCAAAAAGGCATGCCAAATAAGCGGATCAAAAAATCCTGAAGCAAACTGCCAAACAGTGCGTCTTTATTCTTGTACCTTGTGTAGATTGCCCCCGTGGTGACACCGGCTTTGTCAGCGATCTTGTGAAGCGAGGCTTTCTGAAAGCCGTAGGTAAGAAACTCCGAGTATGCAGCCTGAACGATCCCGTCCTCCAGGGAGTGATCCCTATTGGCCATGTTTCCGCCTCGCGCTCTGCAATAATATCATTCTCGATAACGACATGATTATAGCATCACTCCTGCGTTTTGTCAATGCGTATTGCGCACTGCCTCGCAAAACACTCCTTGACAAATCCCGGTTCAGAAAGGAAATGGATATGCTTGGGCAAATCACAGCCCGTGACAATCTGATACTAGTGTTACAAAAAGATTGTTATTGCAGTTATCATGCCTATCATGCAACCTCATGATACTGTCCACCAATTG
>ENA-UOIZ01002604-UOIZ01002604.1-human-gut-metagenome-genome-assembly--contig:-P88-NODE-2604-length-12245-cov-4.488187_pt1 | contig 12245 bp, 8 predicted proteins | sample MGYA00242336_ERZ723883 | MGnify/ENA metagenome assembly ERZ723883 | reverse complement strand
TATTTTGTTAAATATAGAGCAAGTGGGAGATTGAGTCTAAGCGTATATCATTATGACCACACGCGAAAAAAAATTATAGGAGGTGTTTTTCGTGGCAAAGCAAGTAACTAAAAAAATAAAATTACAAATACCTGCAGGTAAAGCAACACCAGCTCCACCAGTCGGAACTGTATTAGGACCAGCAGGAATTAATTTACAAGAATTCTGTACAAAATATAATGATGCAACTAAAGATAAAATGGGGGATATTTTACCAGTTGAAATTACTGTTTATGATGACAGAACTTTCTATTTCGTAATTAAAACTCCACCAGCTGCATTCTTAATTAAGAAAGCTGCTAAAATTAAATCAGGTTCTGCAAAAGGATCAAAAGAAATAGTTGCTAAAATAACAAAAGAACAATTAAAAGAAATTGCTGAGATAAAATTACCAGATTTAAATGCATATACTGTAGAAGAAGCTATGAAAATAGTTGAAGGTACTGCACTTAATATGGGTGTTGAAATTTCTGAATAGTATTCCTACGTGGGAGGAAAAAACCGTTAATACGCTTAAACAAAAAAACAATAAAGTGTTAAAACCACATAAGGAGGTAAAAGTATGAAAAAAAGTAAAAAATATGTAGAAGCTAGTAAAAAAGTAGAAAAAACTAAAGCATATACATTAGAAGAAGCTGTTAAATTAGTAAAAGAAACTTCTATAACTAATTTTGATTCTTCAGTTGAAATAGCTATACGTTTAAATCTAGACACTAAAAAAGCTGATCAACAATTAAGAGGGGCAACAGTTCTTCCAAATGGAACAGGAAAAACAAAAAAAGTTTTAGTTTTAGCTAAAGGAGAACATGCTACAGCTGCTAAAGAAGCAGGAGCAGACTATGTTGGAGATATGGATATGATTGAAAAAATATCAAAAGAGAATTGGTTTGATTTTGATGTTATGATAGCTACTCCAGATATGATGCCTGCTTTAGGTAAAATTGGTAGAGTATTAGGACCAAAAGGATTAATGCCAAACCCAAAAACTGGAACAGTTACAGTTGATACTAAAAAAGCTGTAGAAGATGTTAAAAAAGGTCGTGTAGAATATCGTACTGATACATATGGAAATGTACAAGTAATTGTTGGAAAAGTAAGCTTTGATGAAAAAGCTTTAATGGAAAATATTAAGGCATTTGTTGCATTAATATTAAAATCAAAACCAGCAACTGTAAAAGGAACATATGTAAAAAATATTTCAATTTCTTCTACAATGGGGCCTGGAATCAAAGTTGATATAAATAGCTTTGACAATTAATTGATTATATGTTATAATCAGTTTGTTTGAAAAGTTAGTACACATTCGTATATTGTACCGTACCGTAGACAGTAGGAGCACACAATGCTTAATATTTCCTACCGAGGACTTAGAATATGTTTTTTAAGGCCTTACTGTTTACGTAAGGTCTTTTGTTAAGTTACGTTTGGTGATTATTATGATTAGGAGGTGTTTCATGGCAAACATTAAGATTATTGAAAAGAAACAATCTGTTGTTGATGAAATAAGCAATAAAGTAAAAGAATCTGCTTCAGTAGTAATTTTTGAATATCAAGGTTTAACTGTTACAGAAACAAATGAACTAAGAAGAAAATTACGCGAAAGTAATTCAGACTTTAAAGTATATAAAAACACTTTAACAACAAGAGCTATGAATTCATTAAATATTGATTTAGGTGTTCTAGAAGGACCAAAAGCAATAGCATTTGGTACAGATACAATAGCACCAATCAAAACATTAAGTGAATTTGCAAAAAAACATCCAGCTTTAGAATTAAAAGTTGGAATAGTAGATGGAGAAGTTGCTGATGTAACTATGCTTCAAAAACTTGCAGCAATCCCATCAAGAGATACATTACTTACTATGGTTGCAGCTGGCTTAATGGGCACAGTTCGTGACTTTGCAATTTGTTTGGACTTACATAGTCAAAATTTAGAAAAATAATTAAATAAGGAGGAATATAAAATGGCAAAATTAAGTACAAAAGAAATAATTGATTCAATTAAAGAAATGACAATCTTAGAAGTTAAAGATTTAGTAGATGCAATGAAAGAAGAATTTGGTGTTGATCCAAGTGCTGTAGCAGTAGCTGCTCCTGTAGCTGGTGCTGTTGTTGAAGAAGGACCAAGCAGTGTTGACGTTGTATTAGCAAGTGCTGGTGCTAACAAAATTGCTGTTATTAAATTAGTTAGAGAAATAACAGGATTAGGACTTAAAGAAGCTAAAGACATCGCTGACAATGGTGGTGTGGTTAAAGAAAAAGCATCTGCAGATGAAGCTAATGAAATTAAAGCTAAATTTGAAGAAGCTGGAGCTTCAATCGAATTAAAATAATTTAATTTATTATAGGTAGCCTATACTAATTTATTTAGTATGGGCTTTAACCGTTAAAAAGGAAGATAAAAATGTCTCATTATTTTACAAATGATGAAATAAAAAGCAATGAAAAAATATATGTTACGAAAATAAATGATATTGAACTAAAATTTTATACAGATAATGGCGTTTTTTCTAAAAACAAACTTGATTTTGGGACAAGAACTCTACTTGAAAATTTAGAAATAGATAGATTTAGGGGAAAAATACTTGATTTTGGATGTGGAATTGGTCCAATTGGTATATACTTGTCATTAAAAACAAAAGAAAAAATAGATATGATTGATATAAATAAAAGAAGCATATCTTTAGCTATTAAAAATTCGAAACTTAATAATGCAAATACTAACATTTTTGAAAGTAACATATATGAAAAAATTAATAAAAAATATGATTTTATTGTAAGTAACCCACCAATTAGGGTAGGAAATAAAGTTTTATATAAAATATTATTTGAAGCCAAAGAACACCTAAACGAAAATGGAGAACTTTGGATAGTTATAAACAAAGATCAAGGGGCTAAAACAATAACAAAAAATTTAGAACAATTCTATGACGTAACAATAGTTGAAAAAAATAAAGGTTTTTATGTTATTAAAGCTGTAAATCATTGACACATTGAATTACGTTTGGTATAATTGTAAATTGGTGGCGTATACTTTAAGTCAAGTATATGCATTAAATATTATTATAGTTATAGGGGTGAAATGAGTGACTTATAAAGTTAAAAAATTTGGAGATCACCGAGAAAGACGTACATACGCAAAAACAAAAAATGCTATTGAATTAAATAATCTATTAGAAATTCAAAAAAAATCATATGATTGGTTTATTACAGAAGGTATAAAAGAAGTTTTTGAAGATATTTTTCCTGTTGAAAGTTTTACAGGAGATTTGTCGTTAGAATTTGGAGAATATACATTTGATGAACCAAGATATTCAATCAAAGGTTGCAAAGAAAGATATGCAACGTTTGCTGCACCTTTAAAGGTAGCTGCACGTTTATTTAATCAGGAAACTGGTGAAGTAAAAGAACAAGAAATATTCTTAGGAGATATGCCCATAATGACAGAAAGTGGAACTTTCGTTATTAATGGGGCAGAACGTGTTATTGTTTCACAATTGGTTCGTTCACCTAGTGTATATTTCGGAAAAGAAATAGATAAGAAAAATGGAAAATTAATAATTACATCTCAAATTATTCCTACACGTGGTACTTGGTTAGAGTATGAAACAGATGCTAGAGACATTGTTTATGTAAGAATAGATCGTACTAGAAAAGTAACTATTACAACATTATTAAGAGCACTTGGACTTTCTAATGATGAAGATATAATCGGTTTGTTTGGTGAAGATGATTATATTAATAAAACATTAGAAAAAGATCCTAATAAAAATACAGATGAGGCTTTAATTGATATACATTCTAAATTAAGACCTGGAGAACCATCTACACTTGATAGTGCTAAAAATCAATTAATTTCAAGATTCTTTGATGCTTTCCGTTATGATTTAGCGAAAGTAGGACGTTATAAATATAATAAAAAATTAAATGTAACTGAAAGAATTTTAGGTTGCAAATTAGCTGAAGATATTAAAGTAGATAATGAAGTTGTATTTGCAGAGGGAACATTAATTGATAAAGAAGTTTTAGAAAAATTAAAAGAAATATTTGAAAATGGATATGGTGTTACAGAAGTACAAATTAACGAAGAACTTGATTCATATAATAAAGTTCAAATTGTTAAAGTATATTCTAAATCAAATCCGGATAAAGTAATTAAAGTAATTGGTAATGATCAAACAATAGATGAAAAACGTCTAACTATATCTGATGTTTATGCTTCAGTATCGTATTATTTAAACTTACTTGAAGGTGTTGGTAATTTTGATGAAATAGATAACTTATCAAACCGTAGAGTAAGACAAGTAGGAGAGTTATTACAAAATCAATTTAGAATTGGTGTAAGTCGTATGGAAAGAGTTATTAGAGACAGAATGTCAACTCAAGAAATAGACGATGTTACTCCAAAAACTTTGATTAATATTAGACCTCTTACAGCTGCAATGAAAGAATTCTTTGGTAGCAGTCAGCTTTCTCAATTCATGGATCAAACAAATCCAGTTGCAGAATTAACTAATAAAAGACGTTTATCTTCTTTAGGACCCGGTGGACTTTCTCGTGATAGAGCAAGTATGGAAGTACGTGATATTAATCCATCACATTATGGTAGAATATGTCCAATCGAATCACCAGAAGGACCAAACATTGGTCTTATAACTTCACTTGCAAGTTATGCTAGAGTTGATGATTATGGATTTATTATGACACCTTATCGTAAGGTAAATAATTGTAAATTAACTGATGAAATAGTTTACATGACAGCTGATGAAGAATTAGAACATTATATTTCACAAGCAACTGCAAAAGTTAATGAAAATGATGAACTTGTAGATAATCGTATACCAGTTCGTTATCGTGGTGAAAATATAATTATAGAAAAAGAAAAAGTTGATTTTATAGATGTATCACCTCAACAAGTAGTTTCAATTACTACACAAGGAATTCCATTCCTAGAACATGATGATGGTAAACGTGCATTGATGGGTGCAAACATGCAACGTCAAGCAATCCCACTTTTAAAACCAGAAGCTCCAATTGTTGGAACAGGTGTAGAAGCAATTGCTGCTCGTGATTCAGGAGCTGTTGTAATAGCATCCGCTGATGGTGTAGTAGATTATGTTGATTCTAAGAAAATAATTGTAAAAACTATGGGTGGTAAAGATACATATTATTTAAATGGGTTTGAACGTAGTAATGCCGGAACTTGTTATCATCAAGTACCTATCGTAAGGTTAGGTGACAAAGTAACAAGAGGAATGGTTATTGCAGATGGACCTGGTACTGAAAAAGGTGAAATGGCATTAGGTAGAAATGTTACAGTAGCATTTATGAACTACAATGGATATAACTATGAGGATGCCGTAATTTTAAATGAAAGATTAGTAAAAGATGATGTCTATACATCAATTCATATAGAAGATTATCAAATTGAATGTAGAGATACAAAACTAGGACCTGAAGAGTTTACAAGAGATATTCCAAATGTTGGTGAAGATGCTCGTAAGAACTTGGATGAAAATGGTATTGTAAGAATTGGTACTGAAGTAAAAGATGATGATATTTTAGTTGGTAAAGTTACACCAAAAGGTATGGCTGAACTTACTTCAGAAGAAAAATTATTACATGCAATCTTTGGAGAAAAAACTCGTGAAGTTAGAGACACATCATTACGTGTTCCACATGGTGGAGAAGGTATTGTTCACGATGTAAAAATATTTACAAAAGAAGATACTGATGAATTACCTGCTGGTGTTTCTAAAATTGTACGTGTATACATAGCTCAAAAACGTAAAATAAGCGTTGGAGATAAAATGGCTGGTCGTCATGGTAACAAAGGTGTTATTTCACTTATTCTTCCAGAAGAAGATATGCCATATACAGCAGATGGCCGTCCTGTTGATATATTACTTAATCCACTTGGAGTTCCATCTCGTATGAATATTGGACAAATCCTAGAAATGCATTTAGGTATCGCGGCTAAAAACTTAGGTATTTATGTTGCTACTCCAGTATTTGATGGTGCTACTCGTGAAGAAATAGTTGATGCTTTAAAAGAAGCTGGACTTGATGAAGATGGAAAAACAATTCTTTATGATGGTAGAACTGGTGAACCATTTGATAATAGAATTAGTGTTGGTGTAATGTATATGATTAAACTTCACCATATGGTTGATGATAAATTACATGCACGTTCAACTGGACCATATTCACTAGTAACTCAACAACCTCTTGGAGGAAAAGCACAATTTGGTGGTCAAAGATTTGGTGAAATGGAAGTTTGGGCACTTTATGCATATGGTGCTGCTCATGTACTTCAAGAAATGATGACAACTAAATCCGATGATGTAGTTGGTCGTGTTAAAGTTTATGAATCATTGGTTAAAGGTACTCCAATTCCAACACCTGGAATACCAGAATCATTTAGAGTATTGATTAAGGAATTCCAAGCTTTAGGTCTTGATATAACAGTATTAAATCAAGAAGGAAATTTTGTTGAACTTAAAGATTTAGAAGAAAACGAACAAGATAGTTATTTATCTAATGATGAAGTAATAAATGAGAATGTTGAACCTTCAGAACCTGATGTTCAAGAAGAATATGATGATTTTGACGATTATGAAGAGTCAGAAGAAGATATTGATAAAGAAATAGAAGAAGGTTTTGAAAAAATGATGGAAGGGGAAGAGGAATAATGGATGTTAATCAATTTGAAGGATTAAAAATAGCAATTGCCTCACCTGAAAAAATTCGTTCATGGTCTTATGGGGAAGTAAAAAAAGCAGAAACAATAAATTATCGTACTTTGAAACCAGAAAGAGATGGTTTATTCTGTGAGAAAATTTTTGGACCAACTAAAGATTTTGAATGTTCATGTGGTAAATATAAAAGATTAAGATATAAAAATATCGTTTGTGATAGATGTGGAGTAGAAGTAACAAGAAGTAAAGTTAGACGTGAAAGAATGGGACACATAGAACTTGCTACTCCTTGTTCTCACATTTGGTTTTTTAAAGGTATTCCATCTCGTATGGGACTTGTTCTTGATATGTCTCCAAGAGATTTGGAAGAAGTATTATACTTTGTTTCTTATGTCGTTTTGGACAAAGGTAGTACAACATTAGAGAAAAAACAAATAATAAGTGATAAAGAATATAGAGTTTATTACGAAAAATATGGAAATACTTTTAGAGTAGGGATGGGAGCTGAAGCTATTCAAGAACTACTTAAAGAAGTTGATATTGATAAAGAAGTAGAAGAAATAAAAAAAGAAATAGAAGAAATAAAAGATTCTACAAGTCAAAAACGTATAAGACTTATTAAACGTTTAGATGTTCTTAGTGCATTTCAACAATCTGGTAATCGTCCAGAATGGATGATCTTAAATGCATTACCAGTTATTCCACCAGAACTTCGTCCAATGATTCAACTAGATGGTGGTAGATTTGCTACTTCTGACTTAAATGATTTATATAGACGTGTTATTAACCGTAACAATCGTTTAAAAAAATTAATGGAGTTAGGTGCACCTTCTATAATTATTCAAAATGAAAAACGTATGTTACAAGAAGCTGTAGATGCTTTATTTGATAATGGTAGACGTGGTAGAAACATAACAGGTGCAGGTAATAGACCTTTAAAATCTTTATCTAGTATGTTGAAAGGTAAGCAAGGTCGTTTCCGTCAAAACTTACTTGGTAAACGTGTTGACTATTCAGCTCGTTCAGTTATTGTTGTTGGACCAAGTTTAAAAATGTATGAATGTGGTATTCCAAAGGAAATGGCTTTAGAGTTATTTAAACCACATGTTATAAATGGTCTTGTTTCAAAAGAAATTGCAAGCAATATTAAAGCCGCTAAAAGAATGATTGAAAATCAAGATCCTAGAGTATGGGATATAGTAGAAGAAAAAATCAAAGAACATCCTGTAATGCTTAACCGTGCTCCAACACTTCATAGATTAGGTATTCAAGCATTTGAACCTAAACTAATTAGTGGACGTGCTATAAGACTTCATCCATTAGTTTGTGCCGCATTTAATGCTGACTTCGATGGAGACCAAATGGCAGTACACGTTCCAATAAGTGATGAAGCTCAAGCTGAAGCAAGAATTTTGATGTTAGGTGCTAACAACATCCTATCACCAAAAGATGGTCAACCTATTGTTACACCAGGACAAGATATGATTTTAGGTAACTATTATATTACTATTGAAGAAGCAGGATTAGATGGAGAAGGTAGAGTATTTAAAAACGATTCAGAAGCTATTATGGCTTATGAAAGACGTGAAATTACACTTCATACTCGTATAGCTTTACCTGTAAGTTCATTTAAACATAAAGTATTCCCTGATATATATATGGATAAATACTTAGTGACTACTGTTGGAAAATTATTATTTAATGAAATTTTCCCAGATAGTTTCCAATATATAAATGAGGGTAGTGATGAAAATATTGAAAAGATTATTCCAAGTAAATATTTCATAAATCATGGTGTTAATATAAAAGAAGCAATAGCTTCAATGGAATTAACTAAACCATTTACTAAAAAAACTTTAACGAAATTAATTGCTCAAATATATAAACGTTATCAAACAACTGAAACTTCTATAATGCTTGATAAAATGAAAGATTTAGGATTTAAATATTCTACATTATCTGGTATATCAATTGGTATAGGAGATATAATCGAATCTAAAACAAAAACTCAAGTAATTGAAGAATCACAAGCTTTAGTTGATAAAGTAAATAAACAATTCCAACGTGGTTTAATTACTGAAAGAGAAAGATATGAAAAAGTTGTAGCAATTTGGAATAGTGCTAAAGACAGTATAGCAGAAGAACTTGCTGGATTTATTAAGAGTCATAAAGAAAATTCAATTTCAATGATGATTGATTCAGGAGCTCGTGGTAATATGAGTAACTATAACCAAATGGCAGGTATGCGTGGGCTTATGATGAAACCTACAGGAGAAGCTGTAGAAATCCCTATAACTTCATCATTTACTGAAGGTGCAAACGTATCTGAGTTCTTCTTAGCAACACATGGTGCACGTAAAGGTGCAGTTGATACAGCTTTAACTACCGCAGCTGCTGGTTACTTAACAAGAAGACTTGCTGATGTAGCTCAGCCCGTAATACCTAATGAACAAGATTGTGGAACTGAACAAGGTGTTTTAGTTGAAGCATTCATTAATGAAAAAGATGGAACTGTTGTTGAAAGTTTATATAATCGTATAGTAGGGCGTTATACAAACAAAAAAATAATCAATCCTGAAACAAAAGAAGTTATGTATGAAAGAAATACATATATTACTGAACAAATTGCAGACAAGATCATTGCTGCTGGAATTACAAAAGTTCCTATTAGAACTGTTCTTACTTGTAAAACAGAACATGGTGTTTGTAGAAAATGTTATGGTCGTAATTTAGCAACTGGTTCTATAGTTGAAATAGGAGAAGCTGTTGGTATAATGGCTGCTCAATCAATTGGTGAACCTGGTACCCAACTTACAATGCGTACTATCAATTCTGGTGGTGTTGCTGGAGACGATATCACTCAGGGTTTACCTCGTGTTCAAGAATTATTTGAAGCTCGTAATCCAAAAGGAAAAGCAACTATCTCTGAAATTACTGGTCGTGTTACTAAGATTGAAGAAGATGGTGGTAAGTTTGTTATAACTATAACAAATGATGCAGAAAGTAAAGAACATGTTTCTAACTATGGTGCTAAACTTGCTGTTGAATTAAATAGCGATGTAGTTGCAGGTCAAAGACTTACACATGGAGCAATTAGTCCAAAAGAATTACTTGTTGTTACAGATCCAATTACTGTTCAACAATATATCTTACTTGAAATTCAAAAAGTTTATGGTTCACAAGGTGTTGATATTTCTGATAAACACGTTGAAATTATTGCAAAACGTATGATTTCAAAAATTAAGATTGTTAATAGTGGAGATACAACATTCCTTCCTGGTACTTTAGTAAATATAAATCATTTTGCTGATATAAATAAGGAACTAATAATCGAAGGAAAACGTCCAGCAACTGGTCGCCCAGTATTATTAGGTATTACAAAAGCATCCCTTGAGACAGATTCATTCTTATCAGCTGCTTCATTCCAAGAAACAACTCGTATTTTAACAGATGCAGCAATTCATGGAAAAGTTGATGAATTAAATGGTCTTAAAGAAAATGTTATTATTGGTAAATTAATACCAGCAGGAACAGGTGCTAAAAAATATAAGAAAACTGATTATGATTTAGAAGTTGGTTTACTTAAAGATGAACCATTAGAAGTTTTAGAACAAGAACTATTATAATTTAAACTAATAGTAAAATGCTTAAAAAAATACAGGTCATTATAACCTGTATTTTAATTTGCAATTATAAAAAATATGTGTATAATATATCTGAAGGTGATATTATGAAAAATTTTAAAATTAATTCTAAAGTAATAAGTATTTTTATGGCAAGTATAGTTTTGGTAGGATGTTCAACTAAAAATACAGTTAAAAATGATGATAATTTATCTTCGAGTGAAATAATTACAGAAGTATCTACACCAAACAATGAAGTAGTAGAAAGTACTACTAGTAGTATAGTAAATGAATCAAAGATTACAACAGCTAGTTATTCTGAAAAAAAAGTAAAAGAAGAAACGACTACAATCGATACAAAAAAAGTTGAAGAAAAAAAGCCAAATGAGTTAACTAATAATGATAATATAGTTTTAAATGAAGTAGAAAGTTTAAAAAATAGTATTAGTAAAGCTATAAATAGTGATACTGCAAGTGAAATAAAAGAAGATTGCAAACAAGCTTTTATTACACTAGTTGATTTTATATTTTATGATGGCGAAATTAAAGGAATAAAATTTGATGATTTAAGTGCAGCAGCTAAACAAGAATTACTTAATGAAGCAACCCAAATAGATAATATAATTATGAAAAAATTCCCTAATTATAAAGAAGAAATAAGTGAGAAAACTTCTAATGCTTATAATAAAGCTTCAGAACTTATAAAAAAAGGTGCTAATAATATTAAAGATTTTGCTAAAGATAAGTTAGGACAAGAAAACTATAATAAAATAAAAGATTTTAAGGATAAAATAAAAAGTTCTGCTAGTGATGTATGGGATGAAACAAAAAATGATGTAAAAGAAATTGCTGGAAAAGCAAAAGATAAAGTAAAAAATTGGTATGAAAACTTTAAAAATAATTGATTAATTATTGTATTTAGTATATAATTTATTTATAAATGTGTTGATTAGGACATAGTATTAATTATTTTTATAAAAGTGATTTGAGGATAGTGTGAACTCAATTATAAAAAATTAATATTCCTACCTATGAACTGACTTCGAAAGAAAGTCCGGTTTGATTTTTAGTCTTACCGTTATTTAAATTAAGAAAACAAAAGGATGGTACCACGCGACGATAATAATTGCGTTCCTTTAATACCATTCTTTTTTTGTGAAAGGAAATGTGTTATGGAAAATAAAAAAATTACAAAAAGAGATGTAGATTTTGCTTCATGGTATACTGATGTAGTAAGAGCTGCTTCTTTAGCTGATTATTCATCAGTAAAGGGGTGCATTGTTATAGAGCCAAATGGTTATGCTATATGGGAAAAAATGCAATCAATATTAGATAAAGAATTTAAAAAATTAGGGCATGTAAATTGTCAAATGCCTTTATTAATACCTGAAAATTTACTTAAAAAAGAAGGTGAGCTAGTAAATGGTTTTGCTCCAGAAGTTGCTTGGGTAACACAAGGTGGAGAAAAAAAGTTAGAAGAAAGATTATGTAGTAGACCACCTAGTGAAACTTTATTTTGCGATTACTATTCAACTCATGTTAAATCTTATAGGGATTTACCAAAATTATATAATCAATGGTGTAATGTATTGAGATGGGAAAAAGAAACAAGGCCTTTTTTAAGAAGCAGAGAATTTTTATGGCAGGAAGGTCATACTATACATGCTACTAGTGAGGAAGCAGAAAAAGAAACTAAACAAATGATGGATGTTTATTATAGTTTTCATCATAATGTTTTAGCTATTCCATCAATAAAAGGCAAAAAAACAGAAAAAGAAAAATTTTCTGGTGCAGAATATACTTTAACTAATGAAGCACTTATGTATAATGGTGTTGCTCTTCAAGCTGGAACTTCTCACTATTTTGGTCAAAAATTTTCTGAAGC
>ENA-UOIZ01002601-UOIZ01002601.1-human-gut-metagenome-genome-assembly--contig:-P88-NODE-2601-length-12253-cov-7.361289_pt1 | contig 12253 bp, 10 predicted proteins | sample MGYA00242336_ERZ723883 | MGnify/ENA metagenome assembly ERZ723883 | reverse complement strand
GCCGGACCGCTGGGTGCTATATTATTATAGACACAAGTTATGAATCGTTCTTCTTTTATACGCTTTCTTCTTTGATATGCCGGTAATTCACTTCAAAGTCCATCGTTTTTTCAGTTCTACCAGAATCCATATTATATTGTGGATAAGAAAGATTCCTGTTCTATTGTTACGCCATACTCTAATATTCTCTCCATCGCATCTTCAAAGATTGGATACTCTTGATTCACCAAAGCAGCTTTAATCTTTTCCAAATACTTTATGGAACGAACAAGGCCATTCATATGATGGTCTGTAACATCCTGCCCAAACATCCTCATGGGCAATACCTTTGGAATCAGCTGTTGAAGCTGTGAATACATCCGGAAACCTCCGAGGTCAATATCCGACCAAAGGAAAACCTCACAATCCGCACGCAAAGCCGCCCCAATTTTGGCAAAGAGCTTTTTCTTTTGCGGGCTTAGAAAACCGCCATGATAGACAACCAATTCTTCCTTGCAGCGCTCTGATAAAATATACTCATCGTAATTTGTCTTGTTTTCGATGAATGTTATCTTTTGCGTTTGTTTTAGATCGATTGCGGTAATGTAATCAACAGCAGTGCTGGGCAATGCAATGCCGAATGGACCAGCAGCACTCAGATTAAAGGACGACCGCATGGTGGTGAACACCATCGCCGGAAGCCGTTACGCCTATGGGTGCCCTATCACGTCCCGGAATATCCGGACGCTATGGTAGAAGGTTGTGGATGGCGTCTGCGAAAACGAGAACTGCAGGGGGACGCTGTATCGGGACGATACGGTTGTCGTTGGTTCGGCAGTTCGGGTCATCCACGTTCCGGCAGAGCCTTCGCAGCTGCTGGAATCTATGGGTCAGTGGTTTGCTTACACAGAAACGGATTCTAAGGGCATTCTGATTCGCTCCTTTGTGGCGCATTTCTACTTTGTGTATCTGCATCCTTTCTGTGACGGAAACGGCAGAACCGCCAGAATCCTGAATGCCTCCCAGCTGTACCATGCCGGGTATCGGAAGATGAAAAACCTGCCCCTGTCCAGCGCCATCAACAACCAGCTCAGCGGCTATTACAGCAGTCTGGCGGATTCTGAGACGGTTCTGGGTGGCACTCAGGACAAATGGCTGGATCTATCTCCCTTTGTATCCTTCATGATGGAAGCCTTTGAACACTGCCTGATCGATGCGGCGCTGGCTGCCAATGCTCTCACCGAGGCTGAAAAGAAGCTGCTGGAGCGGATGAATCATGCAGGCATCCACGCGGAGATCACAACAAAAAAAGCCGCTGGCATTCTCCAAATGTCTGACAGCGGCACAAGAGCTGTGCTGAATGGTCTGGTGAATAAGGGGTATCTGACGGTGGAGAAGGACGGCATTCCCTACATCTACCGGCTCCATCAGCACATACCGGAATAAGAAAAGAGCTTGCTGCCAGAGTAGGACAGCAAGCTCTGTTTTGCACACCATTTCTACACCAAAATGGCGCGGGGATGTCGATATTTCCGGGATTCTGCTCAAGCAGCTGTACAGCTTCCACCAGAGACTTACTGGTCACATGGACATAACGCCCCAGGGCTGTAGGTATGTCCCAACGACATGCTCCGTTCGATGGCTCTGGTTGCGCATGTATGCCCTTACGGTATAATTACGACAAACCGGGAAAGCCCTGAAATACCAACGGTTTTTGGGATTCTGCCACCTGATTCTTCGTTCTTTTCCGACCCGAAAAATCAAGCAGAATGAGAGCCATATCGGCGCAGGCAGACTTCCAAGCTGCGGGACGTGTCTTGTAACAAAGAATTTCCCGTGGTACAGTTTGCAAAATGACTGTATCACGGGATTCTTTTAAGTGCATGTCGACTTTCGTCAGCAACCGCAGACGCTCACCCGACCGGCTCTTTGCTAGGCTTACCCAAGCTGTTGCCGTATCGACGGTTGCTGACTGCAGCTGATAAGCGTAACATCTTTTTCCACACTGCGTTGATAGCGATTTCTGATTTCCTGCTGATAGGTGTGTATGCTGCCTCGCCAGATCACCTCGACCAGCGAAACTGAGCAGTCGTTCCGCTGAAATTGGGCGATGGCGCCGCTCGGATTGAATGTTGACAGACTATGCTGTACTTGGTATCGTAAATTTGCTTTTAGCCATATCAGAGGATAGTGCAACGCTGAGATCCGACATGAGCGCCGCATATGGAGTTTGGCAGGAGAGAGATGTCGTCAGCATCGCGCTCTTTTTTGTTGCCCTATCCCAATCGCTCTTGCATCATTTAGAATGATCATCTAATACAATATCTATTTCGTCCTATTCCTGAGTGTAATTGCGCAATCCCGGCTCAATTCAGAATCAACGCTGAATGCTGCCTTTTCGATTTCCGCAATCTCGCAGCAATCAATTGTCATATCTCCAACTTGCAAAACTTTCCAGTATCTATCGACCTTTCGCACGGGGCTGGTGATCTGGTGGTACTCCTGCGCATAATCGCAGCAGTACACTACGGTTGCTGCATTGCCGGATTCCAGGCCCGTAAGCTGTGCATTGATTTCCGCAATGGCATCCTCGGAAAGAATACGCCTTGGCGTGGGGATTTTCTCTCTTTCCCTAAATACTAAAGGCAGTGCTTAGCCAGACTGGATCATTGAATGTAGCTTTTACTATCCCGCTAGATCTGCGCAGAATAGCAGAGAACAGTCATACATGTGAGTTGCGTCAGCCGCACATATGCACATTTTCCATATCACATATTCCAGCATTTATAGAGGCTTTCAGAAATTTTCTTGGACGATTCTTTCAAGGCAGGGAGATACTCCAATAATTCATCGGTGTTCTGAACACCAACAAATCCGCTGAAGGATAATGATGCGATAATTGTCCCTTTGTTGTCCCGAACCGGTACTGCAATACAACTGCCATTTTCAGAGGATTCTCTGTCATCAAAAGCGTATCCTGTGGTGGATACATACCGAAGTGCCTGCCAGAACTGTTCAGAGCTGGTAATTGTATGGCTGGTCAATGGCACCATATCGCAGGCGCTGATTATCTGTTCCACTAATCTGACAGGAAGCTCAGAAAGCAACACTTTGCCGCCAGCACAGGCGTAAAAGGGAAGGTTGGAATGCAGAGGTGCGATATACTCAACCAGCTTGCCAGTGCGGGATTGCTGTATGATGGTGCAGTGAATGCCTTCGCGTACCATCAGATTCATCGCCTGCCCATACTTTGCGGTATAGTCTTTCATAATAAAGCTGGCGACATCGCTCAGCGCGATATACAGATTGTTTTTTTCTGTGACGAAGCTGATCTTTTGCCCTGGTATATAACGGTCATCACTGAGCTGGAATACCCATCCCGATACCTCCAGCGTTTTCAGAATACGGAAGGCAGTTGATGGGCTTAAATCACATCTCTTGGCAATTTCGTTGACTCCCAGACGTTCTTTACTGGTGCGGAGCAAATCCAGTACAGTCAAAGCTCGCTCAACCATTTTAATAATCTCTACCTGCTGGTCATTCTGTTCTTTCACAAGAATCCCTCCCGTTGCAACCGCATGTGTACATTCACGAGGACGAAAATAGCGTAAAACAGGGGAAATTACCCTATTATTAAGGTGCTTTTCTTCAAGTATACCGTTGATTGACGCTTTTGTCAATAGCGGGCTTACAGTAAAATAGAATTATCCTCAATAAAAAGAAAAATGGAGTGGGCATTTCAAAAAATGACGCCGAGTATAATGGAATATGAGACGCTACTCTGATGAAAATAGCAAAATTTCCATAAATAATAGTGCGAATTGCACAAATATCAGAAGTGGAAGAAAAATGGTATTGACTTTTACGACTTACCGTGATAAAAATAAATTGGAATATATATTCCGATCCAAAACAAAAGAAGCTAATTGAAGGAGAATGCATCATGGATAGAGAAAAACTTACTGGTATTTACATTCCGGTAGTAACCCCTTTCAATAGGGACGAGTCCATCAACTTCCAAGGAATCAAGGAAGTGACCAAGTTCCTAGCTGAGAACGGCGTCACCGGTATCATCCCATCTGGCTCCACCGGCGAAATGATTGCAATGACCAAAGAGGAACAGATTGCTGTCAACAAGGCTTATATCGAGGCAGGCCATGACAATGGCATCAAGGTTGTTGCTTCTACTGGCGCTTACCGCACCGGCGATGTCGTAGAAATGTCTAAAGCTGCAGAGGCCGATGGAGCGGACGGCATCATGGCGGTTACTCCTTGGTACATGGGCCCCAACAAGCAAGAGTTGTACGACCACTATAAAACCATCCACGATGCCATCAACATTCCTGTGATGATGTACCACAATCCCTATTATTCCACTGTACTGCTGGACGACCGCTTCATCGCGAAGATGTACAACGAAGGATGCATTGATGCTATCAAGGAGCGTCAGGCAGACGTGTTCCGTCAGCAGAATCTGCGCCGTCTGACTGATGACAACTTTGCTATTTTCTATGGCTATGACGTCTGCGCCGTGGAAACCCAGTCCACCTGGTCTGATGGCTGGGTCGTGGGCACCGGCAATCTGTTCCCCAAGGAGAACAGCACGGTTTATAAACTGGCTGCTGCCCAAAAAACAGCCGAAGCGATGAAAGCGCAGGAAGAACTGATCTGGCCGTATCTGCCGCTGTTCACCGAGGCCGACTCCAACGGTGATGTTCTGTGGCTACAGATGATTAAGGAAGGCCTAAGAATGCGCGGTGTTGACGCTGGTTACTGCCGTAAGCCTGTAATCAGTGAGCTCCCCGAGGAAGATCTGGTTCGCTTGAAGGCAGCACTTAGACACTATGGCTATATTGCGTAGTATTTGATGTGAATTACCGTAATTCAGTTACGATAAATCAATATTATAAAAGAAGGAAGGCATAAAAATGAAAAGAACTTTTGCGTTTATTCTCTCCTTGGCGATAGTACTTAGCTTGTGCGCCTGCGCGGGGACTAGCTCTCCTGTGGAAACCAAGCCAAAAGCTGAGGCTCCGGTAACGCAGTCACCTGCGTCGGCGACTGAGGACGCATCCAACGATGTATCTGGGACAATTACTATGGCGGTAACCTACTCGGATACCAACTTGGAACGGTTTAAGGAAATCATCGATGGGTTTGAAAGTGAAAGCAACGTAACGGTCGAACTCATCACACCTGCCAGCGAATATGAGTCCACCCTAAAGACTATGATGGCGTCGAATACACTGCCTGATGTTTTTATGACGCATGGCTGGTCTCTGCTCAGATATAGCGAGTATCTTCAGCCTGTCAACAGCCAGTCCTGGTTTGACACGATGGACAAATCTCTCGAACCTCTGATGGCGGATGGAGATGGAAACATTTACGCACTTTGTGTTTCCACCAGTGTATCCGGTGTGTATTTCAATGCAGATGCTCTGAAAAAAGCAGGCATCGATGATCCCTATTCCATCAGAACTTGGTCTGATTTTGAAGCTGCTTGTGATAAGGTCAAGGCGGCAGGGATGACTCCCATTGCCGTTGGTGGCGGTTCCGGCAGCAGCCAGTTCTCATCTATTTTTGGTGGCATTGCACCAACCCTGTGGACTGATGTGGGCGCCGAGTACGACTTAAAGGATGAACTGACTGGTGGCACCTTTGACGGTAATACGTATGTTACCGAGATGTATGAGATGATTGCTGGCTGGCTGGCAAAGGGCTACTTTAATGAAGACTGCTTGACGCTGGACTTTGACGGAGCCCAAAGAATGCTCGGCAGCGGAGACGCCGCATTTGCGCTGAGAGGCCCGCTCACCATTGCACATGAGGCATTCCCGGACGCTAACCTGGGTATACTTCCTGCATTGGCCTCCCTAGATTCGGGAAAGCCCTCTTTCCGACTGGGAGAAGGAAATGCCTTCGGCGTATGGAAGGATACTGAGAATGCGAATGCGTGCTGGGCATTGCTTGCCTATCTGGCACAGCCTGAAGTTGCTGAGAAGATCTGCGCACTCGGAACGGATATCCCGGCTATCAAGGGTGCGGAGCCGACTGATGCGTTCGGATATGGCATATATAATGCAGCGCTCAAGGCATATGGAGATGACATCCAGTTTGACAATCTGTTTGACAGAAAGTATCTTCCCTCTGGCATGTGGTCCATTATCGGATCCTCTTTAAGCATGGTGTTTGATAATCCGGACGATATTCAGTCCGCAGTAGATGTGTTTAATGAAGGATATGCCGAGAAATACGCCGAAGCACACGGCTAATTGCATTTAACAGATTATAGCCACAATCTCCGGTAAATGGGGGTTGTGGCTATAACCCCCATTTGTTTTATCGGGCAAGGTGATGATGTTTACATGAAAAAAAGAAAAAACTCAATGAACTTAATGTATATGCCGGCGCTGTTGCTCATGCTGGCTTTTATCATTTATCCGCTGATAAGAGGCTTCGTGTACTCATTTTTCAAGTGGAACGGGTATTCGCAGAACATGACGTTTGTGGGCCTAAAAAACTATTTTAGCATGTTCCGTGATAATTTTTTTAACATTGCATTTTGGAATACAATTCTGTATGCATTTTTCAGCACATTGATGCAGGAAGTGCTGGGACTTGCCTTTGCTTTGCTCGTTAATTCAAAGTTCCGCGGGAGAACACTGGTGAGAACAGTTATCTATATGCCGGTGGTTATTTCTGCACTGCTAATCGGATATATGATGACATCCTTCTTTCAGTACCATTATGGCGTTATTAATGATATTCTTCAGTGGTTTGGAATGGAGCCTGTAGATTGGCTCAGAGATCCAGCCAGGGGCATAGTAATCATTATTCTAGTGACGGGATGGCATTATACCGGAAGCTCGATGATTATTTTTATGGCAGGTCTTCAGAATATTCCGGATATGTATATTGAAGCCGCGAAACTGGACGGCTGCAGCGGTTGGACAATGTTCCGACGTATTACGCTCCCTTTGCTTAGTCCAGCTGTCGCGTCAACAGTAACGCTGAATATGATCGGTGGCCTTAAAATCTACGATTCCATCATTTCCCTTACAAACGGGGGACCTGTTCAAAAAACCAATTCACTGTCTACATTTATAACGTATACGTACTTTACCTCAGAAAAAGCTGGATATGCTTCTGCAATTGGCATTTTTCAGTTCGTGTTCATATTCGCTGTGTCCTTCTTCATTAATAGATACTTTGCAAAAAAGGAGGTACAGTATTGATGAAGCGAAAAGAGAAGAACGGCTGGAAGTATGTTGCTAGTTTGATCATTATTGTTATCTACCTTCTTCCGATATATGTTCTGATAGTAATGTCTTTCAAAGAAAAGACAGATTTCTCAAGCAAGCTTGCGCTTCCGGAGTATTTGTACCTGGAGAATTACCGGAAAGCGCTTATCGAAAGTGGTTTTTTATCGGCGCTTTGGAATACCTTCGTTATCGTGGCAGCCACAGTTGCCATTGTGGTGATTCTTGGCTGTATGGCCGCATACCCCTTAGCCAGAAACAGATCAAGAACGAACGATTTTGTCAAATCGGTTTGCATGGGAATCATGATGATACCCAGCGTCTCTATTCTGGTTGGATTGTATACTGAAATGGTTGCGCTTAAGGGTATCAATAAACTTTGGTCGGTAATTATAATCGGTGCGGCATCTGGGCTTCCAACGGCCATTTTACTTTACACAAGTTTTATGACTTCTATCCCCCAAGAATTAGATGAAGCGGCAGCCTTGGATGGTGCAAGTCACCTCACTGCTTTTTGGAAAATTATACTGCCTCAGTTGAAGCCTGTTACTGCGACTATCGTTATCCAACAGGGAGTTGGAGCGTGGAATAATTTTCTGTATCCGTCCTATTTCCTGCAAAAGCCGGAGAAGTATACGTTGGTTCTTCTGGTTCGCCAGTTTTTCGGCGCAAACGATTCCGGCGGGAATATGAATACAGCAGCTGCTGTAGCTGTATTAAGTACTCTTCCAATAATCATTCTATATCTTTGCTGCCAGAAATACTTTGTTCAGAGTCAGATAGACAGCGCAAACAAATAAAAACAGAGGTTCGGAGTCGACCACAGAACTGTTCACCTATGACGATGGTACAGAGGACTAGGTTCATCATCTTGAGGCGGCAATCACTGGATTCCTGCCTTTTTGTACACCGCAGCGAATGGAAAATGGCAACTGAGTATTGGGCAGTGAACTCCTGTGGGAGGATGCTGTTGTTGCGATAAGCAGTGGCGAGAATATGCTTCGATGGAGGCCGATTGCAATTCCCAACACCCGGGATCTTCGGTTGCTTTACCCCGAAACTGCGATTGTGCGCCAGAAGGATAGACTGCGTAAATTTTTAGGCCAAGACGGATTGGCTCGGTCAACGATGACGATGCAATATATTATCTATTCACAGGGCAAGGAAGATTGTGCGCTTTCCAACATACCGGTTGAAGCACTGCATTCCTGCCGGAAGAATCATGGGGAAGGCAGTACAGGTAGCGATTTCCTAAACTAGCTTATGAGCGTCTGGAAACTCCGGTCAGAAAGCAGCAATAAGGAACTGTACGGTGCCAGGAAAGCCTGGCACCGTATTTTGCTAGAGAATATTGATAAAATAGGAGAGTGCGTTTTGCAATGCGGCACTATGAAAACCCATTAATAACCAGTGAAAACCGGCTGCCACAGCGCCCATATTATATTCCAGAGGGAAAATCAGAATACCTGCTGCTGAACGGGGAATGGAAATTTGCGTTTTTTCCCCAGGACATCGATGTGCTAACGAGTATTACACAGTGGGACACCATTCCGGTGCCCTCTTGCTGGCAGCTACAGGGATATGATCATCCTAATTACAGCAACATAAACTATCCCTACCCATGTGATCCACCCTATCTGCCGGACGATAACCCCTGCGGTGTATATGAGCGAGAATTTGTTTTGAGAAGCGCATGGGGCCGTGTCTATTTTGTGCTGGAGGGCGTCTGCTCCTGCGCCTATGTCTCTGTAAATGGCAGCTATGTGGGATTTACGCAAGGAAGCCATTTGCAGGCGGAGTTTGACATTACGCCGTTCATAAGGGCAGGGGTGAACTCGCTTCGGGTAAAGGTGTTAAAATGGTGCTGCGGGAGCTACCTGGAAGATCAAGATTTTATCCGGTTTAACGGCATTTTCCGGGACTGCTATCTTCTTCAGCGGCCCGATGGACACATCGTAGATGTGGATGTTACCACAGAAGGAAACCGGATTCTTGTTCATGTGGATCATGATGCGGACATTGCGGTGTATGACCAGGATGAAAAATGCTTAGGAGTTAAGGCAGCATCCACGGATGCATCTTTTGAGATTGACAGCCCAGTTCTCTGGAATGCAGAGAAACCTTACCTGTATACCGTGAAACTGGAACGGAACGGAGAAATAATCACCCAGAAAGTTGGCTTTCGAACTATTCGTGTTTCGGATAAATGTGAACTGCTGATTAACGGCTCTCCGGTGAAGCTCCATGGCGTCAATCACCACGATACGGATCCCCATAAGGGGTGGTGTCAGACAAAGGAAGATCTCCGCAGAGATCTGGAATTGATGAAAAAGCTGAACATCAACTGTGTTCGGACTTCTCATTACCCACCTAGTCCTGTTTTTATTGAGTTTTGCGACGTGCTAGGGCTTTATGTGATTCTTGAAACGGATATTGAGACCCACGGATTCCTGCGCCGCTATGCCAATGTAAGCTCCCATTTCGATATCGAGAGTGGGGACTGGCCGGGGACGAACCCGATATGGCACAAGGAGCACATGGAACGAATGGAGCGGGCAGTCAGCCGGGACAAAAACCATTGCAGTATCATCATGTGGTCTACCGGTAACGAAAGCGGGCATGGCCCTAACCACATTGCCATGCTGCAGTGGCTGAAGGAACGAAATGACGGTCGGCTACGGCACTGTGAGGATGCTTGTCGAAAGGGAGATTACCGCAATATAGATGTGATTTCCAATATGTATCATGATCTTCGGACGGTATCCCAAATGGCGGAGGATCCCGATATTCACCTGCCTATTATGCTCTGCGAATATGCCCACGCCATGGGTAACGGCCCTGGAGATGTGTGGAATTACAACGAGATGTTCGATCACTATCCTAATGTGATCGGCGGATGTGTTTGGGAGTGGGCCGACCATACGGTTGTTGTGGATGGAGTTCAGAAGTATGGCGGAGATTTCCCAGGGGAACTAACCCATGACTGGAATTTCTGCTGTGACGGTATGGTGTTCTCCAACCGGAGTCTGAAATCGGGTTCCTATGAGGTCAAGGCAGCTTACCAACCCATGAGGACACAGTACGTCAATGGCACCTTAATCGTTACAAACCGCTATGATTTTACAAATTTTTCAGAGTGTGAGATGGAGTATACCATCGAGGCAGATGGTGCTGTTATCGATGAAAAACGGCTGAACATGGAACTTGCGCCCCATGAATCAAAACAGATTCCGATTTTTACCCCGAAACAAGAATACCATTACGGTCTTTATTTGACCAGCAGGCTGTATCATAGTGGGGAACTAGTAGCTGCATGCCAGCACAAACTGGGGGATGGAAAAATGCCTGCCGGTGAAATGATTGCTGCTGCGACAGATGATAAAGTTTATGAAGTCATCTTCTCCGGCAAGGGATTCCGATATGTGTTTTCAAAGCAATTCGGGGCCTTTACCTCCTTAGTCATCGACGGTAAGGAGCAGATTGCAGAGCCGGTCCGGCTGACAGCGTGGCGGGCGCCCACCGACAATGACCGCAATATCAAGCTGTTCTGGGGCAGCTACAATAGCTGGCAGGGAGAAAATCTCGACAAGCTGTTCTCCAAAGTGTATAACTGTCAAATCTCCGAGGGCTGCGTCCGAGTGGAGGGTTCCCTGGCGGGAGTTTCCAGGAAACCCTTCTTCCATTACACATTGGAAGTGTCTGTGAATGCAGATGGAAGAGTCTCTGTCAGTCTGGATGGTAAAGTGCGGGAGAATGTGACATACCTTCCTCGGCTCGGCTTTGAGATCACCTTGACGGGGAAAAATATGCCCTTCCGGTATTACGGCTGCGGCCCGCTGGAAAGCTACTGTGATATGCGCCATGGTAGTACTGTGGGACTGTACGAGAGCAGTGCTGAAAAGGAGTATGTTCCTTATGTCCGCCCCCAGGAGCATGGCAATCATGTGGATGTGAAGCTGCTGGAGATTGGTAAGCTGCGGTTTGAAAGCGGGAATGCGTTCGAATGTAACGTGTCTTCCTATTCAGTAGATGCCATTGACAGGGCTGAACACACGGACGAATTGGTTTGCGATGGAAAAACCCATCTGAGAATTGACTATAAAGTGTCAGGAATTGGCTCAAATTCTTGTGGCCCAGAGTTGCTAGATCAGTATAGACTGTCGGATAAACAAATTGGCTTTTGTTTTGTTATTTCCCCTTTGTACAAGACAATAGAATAGGGCCAGTTCAATATGCTTCTGCCATTCATCGCAATAATAAAAGAAAAACAGACATCAGCTACAACAGGCATCAACTACAGAAGAAACAGCAAGAAATATCTGGAGTGGACGTCAAGCGCAGGGGTGAAAAACATGAAAACAGAGAAAGCCTTTTTACAGCTCAGCAATGGAGACCGGCAGGAATCCCAGATAGCTGCTTTGCGCTGCTGGTTTGTTTTCTTGTCAGATTAAGGTGGAACGGAATATCGTATTCCATCATGTCAGGCAAATCAAGACCTGAAGCAATTCCCGTAGTATTGTCCTTAATTCGAACAAGAAAAAACCATCCCTTTTCCTGAATATGAGCCAGATTATTATAGGATTCATAGCCTCTGTCGGCAAGCAGCAACACTTTTTCAATGTTGGAGCGGTCTACCATGTCGGTTAACGCTTTGGATTCATTCCAGTGGAGTATCGCATCCAGATAGATGCATTGCAGCAAGTCATACATAGCGTTTATGTGTAGTAAATTGTACGCTTTCTGCCCGTTTGCTCCGGGGAAGTACGAATCGGGGCCATTGGGATTTGCTGCAATCTGCAAATCAGAGCCGTCAACTGCAAGCAGCCGAAGACCACGGTATCTTGAATCTTCATCAACTTTTGCTGTAAAGTGCTGAAACAGGCAATCAAACGCTTCGGGTAGAATCTTGGCTCTGCGCTGTATGAATGCTGAGGATGTGCCAATGGGCGGGTCTAGTCCAAAGAAATCCATGATTTCCTGATTCAGCGTTCCGCCTCGGAAAGCCAAAATGGAAG
>ENA-UOIZ01002590-UOIZ01002590.1-human-gut-metagenome-genome-assembly--contig:-P88-NODE-2590-length-12306-cov-8.479471_pt1 | contig 12306 bp, 10 predicted proteins | sample MGYA00242336_ERZ723883 | MGnify/ENA metagenome assembly ERZ723883 | reverse complement strand
CGGCCATAAAGCCGATGTAAGGGTTAATTACGCCGTAGAACTGACCGAGCAGCACACCCGCCACCGCCGCCATCGCCGCGCCAATCACAAAGGTCAGCGCAATCACCCGGTCGGTGTTAATGCCAAGCAGACTCGCCATTTTCAGATCTTCCGCGCAGGCACGACACGCGCGACCCATGCGGGAATAGCGAATGAAAATCGTCAGCGCCAGCATGGCGAGGAAGGTAACAATCCAGATCACCGCCTGCATGGTGGTAATAGAGGCAGAGAAGTTTTCGCTATGCCCCACCACCCACTGACCGTTAAACAGGCTCGGCAGCGCCACGTCGCGCGAACCTTCGGTCAGGCTGACGTAGTTTTGCAGGAAGATGGACATACCGATTGCAGAGATGAGTGCAATCAGGCGCTTAGAGTTACGCACCGGGCGGTAAGCCACCCGTTCGATACTCCAGCCGTAGGCGCTGGCAATGACGATTGCGCCGACGAATCCCGCAGCTACCAGCAGCCAGCCGGTATCAATGCCCATCATCATCAGCGCGGCGATGATCATAAATGAGACGTAGCTGCCAATCATATAAACCTCGCCGTGGGCGAAGTTGATCATGCCGATAATGCCGTAAACCATGGTGTAGCCGATGGCTATCAGCGCGTAGGTACTGCCCAGCGTGACGCCGTTAAACATCTGCTGCAAGAAATACAAAAACTGCTCAGACATAAGGTAACCTTTCTAAACCCGCCCGCATTTTACGGGCGGTGGGATGATCACTTGGCTGCCGTGGATGAACCGTCGGCGTGCCACTGGAAGACACCAAAATCAAATCCCTTAAGATCGCCTTTTTCATCCCAGTTCAGCGGCCCAATCACGGTGTTTGCACCGTTAGCTTTTAAATCTTTCACCAGCGCCAGCGGCTCATCGCTGCCGGTACGCTCAAGGGCAGTCGCCAGAGATTGCACCGCCGCGTAGGTGATCCAGACATAAGGCCCGGACGGATCTTTCTTGTCTGCTTTCAGCGCATCAACGATGCCCTGGTTTGCCGGATCCTGGTCATAGCGTTTTGGCATAGTGACCAACATGCCTTCGGCGGCATCACCGGCAATGTTCGACAACGACGCATTACCCACACCTTCCGGCCCCATAAACTGGGTTTTCAGGCCAACGGAACGGGCCTGGCGCAGCATCTGCCCCATTTCCGGGTAGTAACCGCCGTAGTAAACGAAGTCGATGTTTTCTTTTTTCAGGCGGGCGATCAGCGCGGAGAAATCTTTCTCTCCAGCGGTAATGCCGTCGAAGAAGACGACGTTGGCGTTAGCCGCTTTCAGCCCGTCCTGCACCGAACGCGCCAGCCCTTCGCCATACTGTTGTTTGTCGTGAATGATGGCGATGCGCTGGGGCTTCACCGTCTCAAGAATGTATTTTGCCGCCGTTGGCCCCTGGGAAGAGTCCAGCCCGGCAGTACGCATAATGTGTTGATAACCGCGTTGGGTCAGCTCCGGGTTGGTCGCTCCCGGCGAGATCATCAGAATACCTTCGTCTTCATAGATATCTGACGCAGGCTGGGTAGAAGAAGAACACAGATGACCAATAACGTATTTAATGCCGTCATTAACGATTTTGTTGGCGACCGCAACGGCTTGTTTCGGGTCGCATGCGTCGTCATATTCCACGCCAACCAGTTTATCGCCCTTAATTCCCCCTTTGGCATTAATGTCTTTAATTGCCTGACGCGCGCCGTTAAATTCCATATCGCCCCACTGGGCAATCGGGCCGGACATCGCGCCGACAACGGCGACTTTAATATCGTCAGCCATAGCGGTGTGTGAAATTGCCAGTGCAATCATCCCTGCGATGATAGTTTTCGCATTCCGTTTCATAGTCAAAAATCCCCATTCGTGATGTTGTGTTGCTTTGTTTTTATGTGTTAACAAATCAGACTGTTCTTTTTTTATACTGCACTGTTTTTACCTGTCTGATTAAGGGTTTAGCGCAGTATTTTGTGATGATAGCGATTAAAATCCCTATTTTTCAGTCGATTAAGAACAGATAATATTCTGAATTTATTGATAGATAAACAGAAAAAAGCGCCGTTGTCAGCATAAAATAACGGTACAAAGGGCAGAATAATTCACTACCATTTAGGGGATTATGCTGGACATTTTTCATTCTCTAATGTTTTAACTTTGTAATTATTGCTGTTAAAAAATTAATCACCTGCCAAAAGAAATAAAAAAGAGAAAGCCTCCGATTAAATTATTTCGCTACACTGGTTCCACTTTTGTGATTTACACGGGTTCCCCATGAAGCTGACCATCATTCGATTAGAAAACTTTAGCGACCAGGACCGGATTGACCTGCAAAAGATCTGGCCGGAGTATTCCCCTTCCTCGTTACAGGTTGACGATAACCACCGTATCTACGCCGCGCGTTTTAACGAGCGCCTGCTCGCTGCCGTGCGGGTAACCTTAAGCGGCACCGAGGGAGCACTGGATTCCCTGCGCGTGCGGGAAGTCACCCGCCGTCGCGGTGTGGGGCAATATCTGCTGGAAGAGGTTTTGCGTAACAATCCTGGCGTTTCATGCTGGTGGATGGCGGATGCAGGCGTGGAAGATCGCGGTGTGATGACGGCGTTTATGCAGGCGCTGGGGTTTACGGCACAACAGGGCGGCTGGGAGAAGTGTTAATCGTCAAGTTTGATTTCAAAAGTGATATTGCCTGATGCGCTACGCTTATCAGGCCTACAATGTGTGTTGCAATTTACTGATTTCTTTGGATCTTGTAGGCCGGATAAGGCGTTTACGCCGCATCCGGCATGAAGCAACGTACTCGATATTAGCAATTTGGCGGCAACCCAAAGTTGCCGATTAATGATTACTTCGCATCGGTCGCCGTGCCGTTGGCGTGCCAGTCAAATACGCCGAACTCAAAGCCTTTCAGATCGCCTTTCTCATCCCAGGTCAGCGGTCCCATTACGGTATCCACGGAGTTCGCTTTCAGGTATTTGGCGATTTCAGCCGGATCGTCAGACTGATTCAGGCCCGCCTGCAAAGATTGCAGCGCGGCGTAGGTGGTCCAAACGAATGCGCCACTTGGGTCCTGTTTTTTCGCTTTGATCGCGTCAACAATGGGTTTGTTCGCCGGAACCTGATCGTAGTTCTTCGGCTTGGTCACCAGCAGCCCTTCCGCTGATTCGCCCGCAATGTTAGACAGCGAAACGTTAGCCACACCTTCCGGCCCCATAAACTGAGTTTTCAGCCCTGCCGCGCGTGCCTGACGCAGGATTTGCCCCATTTCCGGGTGATAACCGCCGTAGTAAACGAAGTCGATATTCTCTTTTTTCAGACGCGCCACCAGCGTTGAGAAATCTTTTTCCCCGGCGGTGATGCCATCAAAGAACACCACGTTTGCATTGCCTTTCTTCAGGCCGTCCTGCACCGCTCGCGCCAGACCTTCGCCGTATTGCTGTTTGTCGTGAACGATAGCAATACGCTGCGGTTTCACTTTCTCAAGAATATATTTCGCCGCCGTCGGCCCCTGGTCGGAGTCCAGGCCGGTGGTGCGCAGGATCAGCTGATAGCCACGGGCGGTCAGCTCCGGCGCGGTTGCCGCTGGGGTGATCATTAAAATGCCTTCGTCTTCGTAGATGTCAGACGCAGGCTGCGTTGATGAAGAACAGAGGTGACCAATCACATATTTAATGCCGTCGTTAACGACTTTGTTCGCCACCGCAACCGCCTGTTTCGGGTCACAGGCATCGTCATATTTTACGATTTGCAGTTTGTTGCCTTTAATGCCGCCTTTAGCGTTGATATCCGCAACCGCCTGCTCTGCGCCGGTAAACTCCTGGTCACCGTACTGCGCAACCGGACCGGACATTGCGCCCACGACCGCGACTTTAATATCTTCTGCCAGAGCCATATTGCTGAATGCCAGCGCGATACATCCTGCCAGTAACGCTTTACCCTTTATGTTCATCCTGAGAATCCCCATTCTTCTGGTTATTACGTGTGTTGTGATGTTGTTTTTCAGCACTTTGTTTCGTTTTATGCATGACTACCCGTGCTTTAGCAGCATACTCTGCTAAAACATACCCCATTTTTATGATATTGGAATAGCTATTTTGACAGTTTATTAACAATCTGCGTGGGGATTGGCGTTTTGCCGGAGGGAAAATTGATTATTACAGAGGCCCAAAAAACAAAAACCCCGGACTCTCATCCAGGGTTCTCTGCTTAATAGCGGAAATTACGCTTCAATGGCAGCGCGCAATTTTTTCATCGCGTTCTTTTCCAGCTGACGCACACGCTCAGCGGAAACACCGTAACGGTCAGCCAGTTCCTGCAACGTGGACTTGTTGTCTTCATCCAGCCAGCGCGCGCGGATGATATCCTGACTACGCTCGTCCAGACCTTGCATCGCATCGGTCAGGCGGTTTGCCGCCTGCTCTTCCCAGTTATCATCTTCAATACCGTCGGCAAAGTTAGATGATTTATCCTGCAGATAGAGCACCGGAGCCATCGGCTGGCTGTCGGAATCGTCGTCGGAAGACAGGTCAAAGGTCATGTCCTGTGCCGCCATACGTGATTCCATCTCACGTACGTCTTTGCTGGTTACGCCCAGTTCACGGGCCACCATTTCGACTTCATCCTGGTTAAACCAGCCCAGACGCTGCTTGGTTTTACGCAGGTTGAAGAACAGTTTGCGCTGCGCTTTGGTGGTCGCAACTTTGACGATACGCCAGTTACGCAGAACGTATTCGTGGATCTCTGCTTTGATCCAGTGAACGGCGAAGGAGACCAGGCGCACACCCACTTCCGGGTTAAAACGGCGCACTGCTTTCATCAGGCCGATGTTACCTTCCTGAATCAAATCCGCCTGTGGCAGGCCATAGCCCGCATAATTACGAGCAATATGAACAACAAACCGCAGGTGAGACAGGATCAGCGTTTTAGCTGCTTCCAGATCGCCATGGTAATGCAGCTTTTCAGCCAGCGCCCGCTCCTCGTCAGCCGACAACATCGGCCACGCGTTAGCTGCCCGGATGTAGGAATCCAGGTTGCCAACTGGGGCTAAAGCTAAACTTTGCATTTTGTCAGTCATTCAAATCCTCTCAATCGATATCTTCTGGCGCTTCAGTGGTAGCAACAACTGTGCCAGAGCTTAAGAGCAACGAGGTTATCATTCACTGTTTTATCAGACCGTGATTTTATCCACAAGTTCAATGCAAGCTTGTGAATAAATTACGCACAAAATGTGACATAGAGATGAAATACCGGGAAGAGACAACGGGGTCTCTTTCCCTGCTACGGAACCCATTGCAGGGAAAGAGTATAACACGCTTTTATTATTCAGGCGTAAAGTGGCGTAAATGTTGTACCGTGGCAAGCCACGCTGCCACCCAGCCAATCATCGAGCATACCAGCAGCAATAGCAGGCATTCATCGAATGATAAGCCATTGATATCAAACTTCGTTCCGAAAACCTGTGCCACTTCCGCAACCGCCGATGACAATCGCAGCACCAGAATTTCTGACAAAATTAATGACAACAATGCGCCAGAAAATCCCAGCAGTGCGCCACCGTACAGGAACGGGCGCAGGATGAATCCATCTGTCGCACCAATCAGTTTCTGTACGTTAATGGAGTCACGGCGAGCAAAGATACTCAGACGCACACTGTTACCGATGACGAGGAACACGGCCGCCACCATCAACACGCCGATCATCGCCGAAACGCGCCCGACCAGCCCGGTCAACGCCGCCAGACGGGCAAACCAGCTGTCATCCATCCGCACTTCGTCAATGCCGTTAATCTGCGTGATACGATCACGCAGCGTATTCAGTGATTCCGTCCCCTGGAAATCGAGTTTCGGGATCACCACCGCCACTGCCGGAAGCGGGTTTTCTTCCAGCATATCCAGCGCACCACCAAAACCAGACCAGTTACGGAACTCACCCAGTGCGTCTTCACGAGAAAGATAGTTCACTTTCTCCACGCCTTGCTCGGCCTGCAACTGTGCCACCACGCCCGCAGCAGCGTCATCGTCCAGCGTTTTTTGCAGATAAACAGTGATTTGCGGTGACGGATAATACTGCGTCGCCGCCTGGTTAACGTTTTTGTACACCATATAACAGACGCTGGGCAGCGTCAGAGAAATGGCGATAACCATCACCGTTAAAAACGTGGCGAACGGTTTGCTTTTCAGATCCTGCAATGCGCCGTGGAAGGCATAGCGCACCTGTTCGTTGAAAACGTTGGTTTTGCGATTTACCGGTTTTGGCGAGGATTTCGCGCGTTTCGGCGCGTTACGACCGCCGTCGCCAGAGCCGCCGACCGATTTACGGAAGCGATCCAGACGCCCGCCAAACTGCCGAATGTGATTGATTGCATCGCGCTTATTCATGGCCCACGCCTCCATGCAAGTGACCATCGCTCAGGGTGAGCATGCGATAGGAACGTCGCGAAATCAGGTTGATGTCGTGCGTTGCCATCAATACGGTTACTCCAACGCGGTTAAACTCTTCAAACAGACGTAAAATGCCTTCCGACAGCGCGTCGTCCAGGTTACCAGTCGGTTCGTCCGCCAGCAGTACCGCGGGCTTGTTCACCACCGCGCGGGCAATGCCAACACGCTGTTGTTCACCGCCCGAAAGCTGAATAGGGAAGTTCTTCGCTTTGTCCAGTAGCCCGACTTTATCCAGCGCCGCCGACACCCGGCGACGAATATCGTCACCGCTGGCACCGGCGATAATCAGCGGGATCGCCACGTTATCGTAGACAGTACGGTCCATCAGTAGATGGTGATCCTGGAAAATCATGCCAATCTGGCGGCGCAGAAACGGAACTTCACGGTTTTTCAGACGCGTGATGTCATGGCCGCTAAACCAGATTTTCCCGGCGCTGGGCCGCTCAATCCCACAGATCAGCTTCAGGAGGGTACTTTTCCCTGCGCCGGAATGACCGGTCAGAAACGCCATCTCACCCGGCTGCATATGGAACGTAACGCCCTGCAGCGCCTGTCTCCCACCGAGATAAGCCTTGCTGACATGTTCAAAGCGAATCATTGTTAATCCTCTCGGGCAAAAAGTGCCTCTATAAAGTCGTCCGCCTTAAACGGACGCAAATCCTCAATACGTTCGCCGACACCAATGTAGCGGATAGGGATACCAAACTGGTCAGCCACCGAGAAAATTACCCCGCCTTTCGCCGTGCCGTCCAGTTTCGTTAGCGTGATGCCGGTTAAGCCAACGGCTTCGTGGAACAGTTTGGCCTGGCTTACCGCATTCTGCCCGGTGCTGGCATCAATAGTCAGCATAACTTCATGCGGAGCTTCAACGTCGAGTTTCTTCATCACGCGGACGATTTTCTTCAACTCTTCCATCAGGTGCGATTTGTTTTGCAGGCGTCCGGCGGTATCGGCAATCAGGACGTCGATGTTACGCGCTTTAGCGGCCTGAATGGCGTCGAAGATAACAGAAGCGGAATCAGCACCGGTATGCTGGGCAATCACCGGAATATTGTTGCGCTGACCCCAGACCTGAAGCTGTTCAACCGCTGCCGCACGGAAAGTATCGCCTGCCGCCAGCATCACCGATTTACCCTGCTGCTCAAACTGACGCGCCAGCTTACCAATCGTCGTGGTTTTACCCACACCGTTGACGCCCACCATCAGGATCACAAACGGCGCTTTGCCTTCAACATTCAGCGGCTCATCGACTTTCGCCAGAATCTCGCCCATCTCTTCTTTCAGCTGGCCATAGAGCGCCTCGGCGTCACGAAGCTGCTTGCGGGATGCGCCTTCCGTCAGATTGGTGATAATTTTACGTGTGGTTTCCACACCCACATCGGCGATCAAAAGCTGCTCTTCCAGCTCCTCAAACAGATCATCGTCGATTTTTTTACCGCGGAACAGGCTGATAAATCCGGAACCGAGATTTTCTTTGGTTTTTAACAGGCTGCGTTTCAGGCGCGCGAAAAAACCTTCTTTGGTCGGTTTTTCCTGCTCCTGAGCGATTTCTTCCACCGGCTGCTCTTCTTCTGCCGGAGGAACCACCATCACCGCCTCTTCTGCCGCTTCGGCAGCCAGCGCCGTTTCCAGCTCTTCGTCGGTAATTTCTTCTTTAGCCGCTTCTTCTTCCGCCGCTTCGACAATCTCTACGGTTTCCGCTTCGGCCTGCCACTCTTCTGGCGAAACCGCTTCGGCGTTGACGTCTTCCGACAACGGCAGTTCTTCACGTTCGATAGCCACTGGCTCCGGCGTTTCTTCTACGACCGGTTCCGGCTGTGCAACGACTTCCGCTTCAGGCTGCGCTTTTTCACTTTCAGCAACCTGTTCAGTGACTTCCACAACGTCGGCAGCAAAAGTTTCCGCCTCGGCTTCAGTATGCGCTTGCGGCTGCTCTTCAACGGCTTGTTCAGAGGCCTTCACAGGCTCTTGCGCCTGAACGATTTCTTCTACAACCGGTTGTTCATTCTGAACTTCTGTCTCTTTTTCCGGGGTCTGCTCTTTTTGACCAAAGCCCAGCCAGGAAAAAAAGCCACGTTTTTTTTCTTTCGCCATTTGCGACTACACTCCTCGCTGTTGCTTCATGGCACAGCGTTAACGCTATGTACATAGCAGCTAAAAAAATGATGAAATAGTCTATCACTTAACTTAATTCACATCACCGCCTGCAAGTATGTGTTATCTGGCGGATTGAGCAATTTATCATGAAAAAACCGAATCATTCCGGCAGCGGCCAAATCCGCATTATTGGCGGGCAGTGGCGAGGCCGTAAACTCCCGGTTCCTGATAGCCCAGGTCTGCGCCCCACCACCGACCGCGTACGCGAAACGTTGTTTAACTGGCTGGCTCCGGTCATTGTTGACGCCCAATGTCTGGATTGCTTCGCCGGGAGCGGCGCGCTGGGGCTGGAAGCGTTATCGCGCTACGCTGCGGGGGCAACGTTGATTGAGATGGATCGCGCGGTTTCTCAGCAGTTAATTAAGAATCTGGCGACACTAAAAGCAGGCAATGCACGCGTGGTGAACAGCAACGCGATGTCATTCCTGGCGCAAAAAGGTACACCGCATAATATCGTGTTTGTCGATCCACCGTTCCGCCGTGGCTTGTTAGAAGAGACGATAAATTTACTGGAAGATAACGGCTGGCTGGCTGACGAAGCCCTGATTTATGTCGAAAGCGAAGTCGAAAACGGTCTGCCCACTGTTCCGGCAAACTGGTCATTACATCGGGAAAAAGTGGCGGGTCAGGTGGCTTATCGGCTGTATCAACGCGAAGCACAAGGAGAAAGTGATGCTGATTAATATTGGTCGTTTGTTAATGCTCTGCGTTTGGGGATTTTTAATCCTCAACCTGGTGCATCCCTTCCCACGCCCGCTGAATATCTTCGTTAACGTGGCGCTGATTTTTACCGTGCTGATGCATGGTATGCAGCTGGCGCTATTGAAATCCACTTTACCGAAAGATGGCCCGCAGATGACCACCGCCGAAAAGGTACGGATTTTCCTTTTCGGCGTGTTTGAACTGCTGGTCTGGCAGAAGAAATTTAAAGTTAAAAAATAACCTTATTGTTCGCCTACAAAGCTGACAAAGCGCGTTCCTTTATAGCTCAGCGTACCTTTATCACCCACTGTCAGGGCGTGGTACTGCTGGGCGTCGAGGCGAAACGTCTGCTCCATTCCTCCGCTTTGCGGTTTGAAGCTTGCCTCATAGCGTATACTGGTGCCTGCCGGAGTCACTTCCTGCTGGCGCGAACGGCGATCGTTAATCGGTTTTTCCCGCTTGTTGCTCACCACCACCAGCTTTTGCTGGAGCGGAGCCATATCATTATCAGCTTTTTCCCGTCGCTGTTGCATAAAACGAAACGATGCGGCGACGACAATTAAGCCAATGATAACAATAAAGAAAAGAGGTGGTTTGCTCATCTTTATCCCTCATCGGAAAATGCGGAAATAAGCATACCCTGCCAGTTATGGTGTTGTCATCCGTCCACCCTCGCCACTAAACTGGAAGCAAGACCGTAGGCATTCCGCTTACGAAAAAATAACGAATTCAAGGAACTAAGATGCTTTGGTCGTTTATCGCTGTCTGTCTTTCCGCATGGCTATCTGTGGATGCATCGTATCGTGGGCCAACCTGGCAACGCTGGGTGTTTAAACCGTTAACCCTTCTTCTCCTGCTGTTACTGGCCTGGCAAGCGCCGATGTTCGACGCCATTAGCTATCTGGTGCTGGCAGGGCTGTGCGCCTCACTGCTGGGCGATGCGCTAACCCTGTTGCCACGTCAACGTCTGATGTACGCCATCGGCGCGTTTTTCCTCTCGCACCTGCTGTACACCATCTATTTCGCCAGTCAGATGACGCTCTCTTTCTTCTGGCCTCTACCACTGGTGCTGCTGGTTCTGGGTGCGCTGTTACTGGCGATTATCTGGACGCGCCTGGAAGAGTACCGTTGGCCTATCTGCACGTTTATCGGCATGACGCTGGTGATGGTGTGGCTGGCAGGTGAACTGTGGTTCTTCCGTCCGACCGCTCCGGCGCTCTCTGCGTTTGTTGGCGCTTCGTTGCTGTTTATCAGTAACTTTGTCTGGCTGGGGAGCCACTATCGCCGACGCTTCCGTGCGGATAACGCGATTGCTGCGGCCTGCTACTTTGCCGGTCACTTCCTGATCGTCCGCTCGCTGTATCTCTGATAAAACTTGACTCTGGAGTCGACTCCAGAGTGTATCCTTCGGTTAATGAGAAAAAACTTAACCGGAGGATGCCATGTCGACTCCTGACAATCACGGCAAGAAAGCCCCTCAATTTGCTGCGTTCAAACCGCTAACCACGGTACAGAACGCCAACGACTGTTGCTGCGACGGCGCATGTTCCAGCACGCCAACTCTCTCTGAAAACGTCTCCGGCACCCGCTATAGCTGGAAAGTCAGCGGCATGGACTGCGCCGCCTGTGCGCGCAAGGTAGAAAATGCCGTGCGCCAGCTTGCAGGCGTGAATCAGGTGCAGGTGTTGTTCGCCACCGAAAAACTGGTGGTCGATGCCGACAATGACATTCGTGCACAAGTTGAATCTGCGCTGCAAAAAGCAGGCTATTCCCTGCGCGATGAACAGGCCGCCGAAGAACCGCAAGCATCACGCCTGAAAGAGAATCTGCCGCTGATTACGCTAATCGTGATGATGGCAATCAGCTGGGGTCTGGAGCAGTTCAATCATCCGTTCGGGCAACTGGCGTTTATCGCGACCACGCTGGTTGGGCTGTACCCGATTGCTCGTCAGGCATTACGGTTGATCAAATCCGGCAGCTACTTCGCCATTGAAACCTTAATGAGCGTAGCCGCTATTGGTGCACTGTTTATTGGCGCAACGGCTGAAGCTGCGATGGTGTTGCTGCTGTTTTTGATTGGTGAACGACTGGAAGGCTGGGCCGCCAGCCGCGCGCGTCAGGGCGTTAGCGCGTTAATGGCGCTGAAACCAGAAACCGCCACGCGCCTGCGTAAGGGTGAGCGGGAAGAGGTGGCGATTAACAGCCTGCGCCCTGGCGATGTGATTGAAGTCGCCGCAGGTGGGCGTTTGCCTGCCGACGGTAAACTGCTCTCACCGTTTGCCAGTTTTGATGAAAGCGCCCTGACCGGCGAATCCATTCCGGTGGAGCGCGCAACGGGCGATAAAGTCCCTGCTGGTGCCACCAGCGTAGACCGTCTGGTGACGTTGGAAGTGCTGTCAGAACCGGGAGCCAGCGCCATTGACCGGATTCTGAAACTGATCGAAGAAGCCGAAGAGCGTCGCGCTCCCATTGAGCGGTTTATCGACCGTTTCAGCCGTATCTATACGCCCGCGATTATGGCCGTCGCTCTGCTGGTGACGCTGGTGCCACCGCTGCTGTTTGCCGCCAGCTGGCAGGAGTGGATTTATAAAGGGCTGACGCTGCTGCTGATTGGCTGCCCGTGTGCGTTAGTTATCTCAACGCCTGCGGCGATTACCTCCGGGCTGGCGGCGGCAGCGCGTCGTGGGGCGTTGATTAAAGGCGGAGCGGCGCTGGAACAGCTGGGTCGTGTTACTCAGGTGGCGTTTGATAAAACCGGTACGCTGACCGTCGGTAAACCGCGCGTTACCGCGATTCATCCGGCAACGGGTATTAGTGAATCTGAACTGCTGACACTGGCGGCGGCGGTCGAGCAAGGCGCGACGCATCCACTGGCGCAAGCCATCGTACGCGAAGCACAGGTTGCTGAACTCGCCATTCCCACCGCCGAATCACAGCGGGCGCTGGTCGGGTCTGGCATTGAAGCGCAGGTTAACGGTGAGCGCGT
>ENA-UOIZ01002585-UOIZ01002585.1-human-gut-metagenome-genome-assembly--contig:-P88-NODE-2585-length-12318-cov-16.364827_pt1 | contig 12318 bp, 16 predicted proteins | sample MGYA00242336_ERZ723883 | MGnify/ENA metagenome assembly ERZ723883 | reverse complement strand
TTGTTTAAACAGGTGTGGTAATATAATACATGTAAAGATGAAGTCCACTAAGGAGGTTGAATAAATGGTATTCAAAATTTTATTTGCACGTTTCATGGTAGCTTACAAAGAAACATTTTTAGGAGATGCTAAAGCTTGTAAAGCAACATTAGACATGATTAACTTAGCATCAGCGGCTTTTAGATTATATATGACAGATTTAATTAATGATAATGAAATGTCAATGATTAGATGTTATTATCATTATATTGGAACATGTGCTGAAGCTTACGGATTAGAAGATTTATGGACAGGAGAGACATTATGAAAAGAGGATGTAAGAGTTTTAAATCAATTCAAAAATGGTATCACGAAATTGATAGAATAGATGAATATGTTTTATTTGAACATAATTTAGATGATGAAGAAGCTTATATTATTGTAGATACTACACGAAATTGTTATACTTATACATTTGAATCAATTTCACAAACTGTAGATAAATCGGGTGGATGGTTTAGATTCGCTGTGATTGATTGAGTTGAATATGGTTCTCGATAATCCATTAAAATCGTAGCTTAAACTAAGGCAGAAAGGAAAAATAAATGGAATTAACAGTATTTGCAAAGAAAAGAACAACAAAAGAAGGTAAACTTTTTTACACCTACCTTACACAGCTTACAAGAATAGAAGATGGTGAGCCAGTGACAGTACAGGCGAAATTTCCAGAGGGACTTGCACCAAAAGCGGATGATTGCCCTTTAAACATCATTGTTGATAAGGAAAAAGCTAATCTTGCTGTAAAGGAAATCGAAACTGAAAATGGAGAAATTACTAGTCGCACATTGTGGATTAAAGAGTACAGAATTTCTGAAATTCCATATGAAGATACTTCTCTTGATGATTACGAATAAGAAGGGATTAACACAATGAAAAAAATTACAAGAACTATCAAAAAATATGTTGTTGAGATTACAATATACGCATATGAACATGAAGCGTTAGAGACTACCATTAATTACGCCTATGAAATGAACCCTAAAGAGATATTAAAGCATTTTGAAAAGAAGTATGCACCAGTTGGTAAAGTTGTTAGCGTCAAAGTTAAAGAAATTGAAAATATCAAGGCATCACTTGACGTAGAAACATTTGTATCACTTGCAACAGTTATTCCCGCTGTGAACGAGTCTCCAGAAATGCCTGAACCAATTGTAGATGGTGAATAATGTTTCACGTGAAACATATAAGAGAGGTGAAATAACCTCTCTTATTTGTTTAAGGAGGTGTTACAATGGATAAGAAAAATGTAATGTTTCACGTGGGATTAAACTGCCAGACATTCAGAAGAAATAAAACCAATTATTCACAATCAATGGTTGCTGAAGAGTTAGGTTTTTCAATAGAAAATATATCATCTTTTGAGAATAGTAGAAACGACAACTATTATATCCTTTTATGGTATTTACGTAAAGGGATGACAATAAAAGAGTTATTGGAGGGATTAGAAGAATGAATATTCAAAAAATGAGTTTAAAATCTTTAACAGATTTAAGTGAACGAGAATTATCTTCACTATCTCATAGTGATTTATCTAAAATTGTTTCACGACTTTCACAAGTAGCTAATAAGCGTTTAACTAGATTATCAAAAAGTGATGTATTCTCGTCCGCATATGAGGGATTTCGTAGAAGAGGTGAGGGTAGATTCACAACAAAAAATAAAACTGATTTTGATTTAAAAAAAGAATTTCTAAGAGTAAAAGACTTTTTAAACATGGAAACATCAACAATTCGTGGCTCGCAATCTGTTAGGCGTGAAGTAATACAGAAGTTAAAAAAAGAACATAATATAAAAATAACAAATAAACAATATAATGATTTTTTTAAAGTGTATGAACGTTTAAAAGAAGTTGATAGTATAGTTTCTAATAAATTGATGAAATATAATGTGTTTGAAGAAATTTCTAATGTATTAGATGATTCAAACATAGATGAAACTGTTGATAAAATGCGAAATAGATTAACGGAAATTTATCAAAAATCAGTAGGAGATACAGAACGTGACATTTCAGAATTTTTTAGGATTGAATAAAATATATAATCCGAATGATATCGAATATATAGCAGATGTTGCTATGAATAATGAACGTTTACGTAGCAAGAAAAAAGTGTTATATTTCGATACCCCTTGTGCATTCGATATTGAAACAACATCTTTCATTTCATATAATGGAGAAAAAACCGCTATTATGTATGAATGGACTTTAGGCTTAAATGGTCTTGTTATTATTGGGCGCACATGGAAGCAATTTTTGAAATGTATTGAAAAATTAATAGAATGTTTAAATATATCATTAAGTAAGAGACTTGTTATATATGTTCATAATTTAGCATATGAATTTCAATTTATATGTAAAAGGTTTGAATGGGAAAAAGTATTTGCTATTGATAATCGGAAACCAGTATATGCAACTACAATTGATGGAATAGAGTTTCGCTGTAGTTATTTATTAAGTGGTTACTCCTTAGCAAAACTAGCGCAAAATTTAACTACAATAAAAATTGAAAAGTTAGTAGGTGATTTAGACTATTCATTAATGAGACATTCAGAAACCCCATTAACAATAAAAGAAAAAGGTTATTGTGTAAATGATGTTAAAATAGTTATGGCGTATATATATGAAAGGATAAAATTAGATGGTGGTATAACTAGAATACCTATGACAAAGACTGGTTATGTACGTCAATATTGTAGACGTGAATGTTTCAAAAATGAAAAGAGTAAAAAATATAAAAAGAATCGTGAATATTATGATTTAATGAATGAATTAACAATTGAACCGGAAGAATATAAACAACTTAAACGTGCTTTTCAAGGCGGTTTTACACATGCTAATCCTTTTTACTCTGGTAAAGAAGTAGAAAATGTAGGTAGTGATGACTTTACAAGTAGTTATCCGTGTGTTATGGTTGCAGAAATGTTTCCAATGTCTAAAGCGGAAATTGTAGATATAAAATCAAAAGAAGATTTAGAGTATAATCTTAAATATTATTGTTGCTTATTTGACGCTGAATTTATTAATATAGATAGCAAAGTATTATTTGATAATTATATATCAATTTCTAGGTGTTGGGATGTTGAAAAGCCTATCGTTAATAATGGTCGTTTAGTTTCCGCTAAAAGGATTAGAATAACATTAACTGAACAAGATTATAATATTATAAAAGTGTTCTATAAAAGCGAACATTTTGGTGTATCTAATTTTAGACGTTATAAAAAAAGTTATCTACCAACTCCATTAGTTAAATCAATATTAAAATTATATAGTGATAAAACTACATTAAAAGGTGTTGAGGGAAAAGAGGTTGAATATTTACAAAGTAAAGAACAATTAAATTCATGTTACGGTATGATGGTAACTGATATTGTACGAGATAGTTATATTTATGCGGATGAATGGCTACCAGATACGCCAGATTTTAACACAGCAATTGAAAAATATAATAATAGTTCTAATCGTTTTTTATTTTATCCGTGGGGGGTGTGGGTTACTGCATACGCAAGACGAAATCTTTTTACTGGTATAATCGAATTTAAAAATGATTATATTTATAGTGATACCGATTCTATAAAAACTGTTAATAGAGAAAATCATATAAAATATATTAATGACTATAACGAAATGATAAGAAATAGATTATATAAAGCTATGGACTTTCATTGTTTAGCACATGATTTAATTGAACCTACTACCGTAAAAGGTGAAAAAAAGTGTTTAGGCGTTTGGGATTTTGAGGGTTATTATACACGATTTAAAACACTAGGAGCAAAACGTTATATGGTTGAAAAGTATATACCGTTAAAAGTTAAGAAACGTCATAATATAAAAGGTATAAATGGTGATGTTAAAACATTTGTATTTAAACCTAGTGAGTATGAATACCATGTTAATATTACAGTATCTGGACTAAATAAAAAAATAGCAGTTCCATATTTGAAACAAAAATTTGGTGATGATATTTTTAAAGAATTTAAACAAGGTTTATATGTACCGCCAGAATACACAGGTAAAAATACGCATACTTATATTGATAATGAAAGAAGTGGTGTATTAACTGACTATTTAGGAAATAAATGCACTTACCATGAATTATCAGCGGTTCACATGGAGGGGTCAGATTATCACTTATCTCTATCTAAAGAGTATGTTGATTATTTAACAGAAATTAAGACAATTAGTTAATGTTTCACGTGAAACATAGAAAGGAATAATAAAATGTTCAAAAAACAAAAATTTTATAGCTTAGATAATATTCTATCACATAATGCTACTTACAACGTAATATTTGGTGAACGATCTAATGGTAAAACATATAGTGTATTAAAATTAGGACTTGAAAACTTTGTGAATGAAAATAAACAGATTGCAATTGTAAGACGTTGGCAAGATGATTTTACAGGTAAACGTGGTCGCACAATGTTTGACGGTCTTGTAAGTAATGGTGTAATATCAGAATTGACTGATGGTGAATGGACTGATGTATATTATTATGGTTCAAGATGGTTCTTTTGTAAATATGATGAAGAAACACAAAAACGAATTACAATGGAAAGACCCTTTGCATACGGTTTTTCTATTTCGTCAATGGAGCATGATAAATCAACATCATACCCAGATATTACCACAATATTATTTGATGAATTTCTTACTAGAACCATGTATCTACCGGATGAATTTGTTCTATTTATGAATGTTATTTCAACTATAGTTCGTTATCGTACTGATGTGAAAATTTTTATGCTAGGTAATACTGTAAATAAATATTGTCCTTATTTTAATGAAATGGGATTAACACACATTAAAGAAATGAATGCTGGTGATATTGATTTATATAGATATGGCGATAGCGAATTAACAGTAGCAGTTGAGTATTGTCTACCAAATAAAAAAGGAAAGAAATCTGATTTATATTTTGCTTTTGATAATCCTAAACTGTCAATGATAACTGGTGGAGCGTGGGAAATGGAAATTTATCCACATCTACCATACAAGTATAAATCTAAAGATATTTTATTTACATACTTTATTAAATTTGATGATGAATTATTACAATGTGAAATTATAAATACTGAAAATTCAGTATTCACATATATTCACAGAAAAACAACAGAATTAAAAGATACGGATAATGATTTAATTTATAGCGTTGACTATGATGCGCGATCTAATTGGAAACGTAAACTAACTAAGCCCACAACAGATATTGAAAAGAAAATTGCAATATTTTATACAAGGGATAAAGTATATTATCAAGATAATGAAGTAGGTGAAATTGTTAGAAATTACTTACAATGGTGTAAATAATGTATCACGTGAAACATTATAAAAGGGGGTAATCATATACCCCCTTATTTCGTACAATATCTAGTATTTAGTTACTTATTCATTATCGACATGTTTGTCAATAATAGTTGTCAACTTTTCAATTGCAACGGTGTGCTCATTCATCACTTTAGTCAACTCTTTAAGAGTTGTATTAATATAATAAGCCATACCGAAACAACAAACAATCGGAAATCCTACCGCTGACACGATACTAGCAACTGCATTAATATCCATATTCTCACCCCCTTTTAACTACTTCTGTTTTATATCCCAACTTAGTTAATTTTTTAGATGTGGCATAAGCGGTTTTTTTATCATAGTCACCCACTAGTACGCTATATCTTGAATTATAAGTTGTAATATCTTTACCAATAATACCCTCAACAATGAGTTTAGCGTGTGAATCTAAACCGAGTTTAACTGATGTTAAATAATCGTTAGCATTGTCACAAAAAAATGATTCAATTAAAATAGAGGGTGCTGTTGTTTTTCTAAGCCAATATAAAGTTTTACTTTCTTTAATACCTCTTTTATACCATACTGACCCAAGTTTATTGCATACATCATTAGCACATCGCATACCAAATTTACTAGATGGATAATACCAAACTTCACAACCTTTGGCTTTTTCATCATAAGCGTTAAGATGTAATTGAATTACTAAATCATAATTTTTAGCATTAGCATGTGAAATATAGTAATTAATTTCATCTTCTAATGAATGTAACTTACCTACTTCTGGGGTATCTGTATCGCATTCAATACCAGCTTTTTCACACCATTTTTTAATATAAGGTAATAAATCTCTATTATAGTTATACTCATTACATCCGCCTACTGACGTACCGTCTGCTGATGAAATCATATTACCATAATTGGCATGTCCTGTACATACATAAATTTTCATAATATAACCCCCTCTTTTAATAAATCTTTAATTTTATCAAGTTCTTTATCTGTTGCAGAAATATTTTCAACATGACATTCTGCTACTTGTGTGAAACCAGTGCAATCACCAAGTCTTGTAAAATAATTGGATGGATAACCTTGTATTGATGGAAAACCATCATTCATAGCAGACTGAGGTCTACTTATAATTAAATAAGGTTTTTTAATTCCCATAGCACCCGCATTTCCAGAAAAACCACCAGAACGTTCTATATTTGTATGCATTCCAGCAACACTTAAACCTGTCCCTATAATATTACCACGTGCTAAACTACCAATAGCTCCTAATGCACCTGTTATCATTCCCATATAAGAACCGCTGGACAACGGATATTGACACGCACAATTTCCAGAATATTGATATAGTACACCACCAGCATTATCACGTTGAACCGAAACGGAAGCCAAACAAGCACCTGTTAATACATCAACTCCATATTTAACAGTAATGCTAGAGCGTGATACGTCTGCAATATCTAATGATACAATACCTATAAATGGTAAGTATAATTGAACTGTAGTATATGGTGAATAATCCAATATATTTCCATAATATTCACGTAATAATATTGTACCGCAATCAATATAGGTATATTGATTTCCAACAATATTTGACGGTACACCACTGTCAAGATAACCTACTTTAATATTACCAGTTCCAGATATATTAGGACTTGCATATACCTTATGTAATCCAATTATTGCTTGCATAGGGTCATTGAATATTTTTAAAATTTGGTCTATAAAATTTGTTGACCATAACCAAGCTCCGAGAGAGTTTAACTGCGCCAAAGTGGGATTATAAATAGCCCACAATGAACTAGCTTGTTGAGATGGTACTATTATATTTGGCGAGTCACCGCCTCCAGTATTAGGATCATCAGTTTTCGTAGGGTCTTTAGTTAAAGTATTAGAAATATTATCTAAATCTTCTTTTGGTGTAGTATCTGGTTTTATGGATGGATCTGTTTGTGATGGCGTTCCAGTAGTCGGTTTAGTGTCAAATGGGTTATTATATTTTGGTATAGGAATTGGAACATAAATCTTTTCATCTTCTGAACCATCATCTTGTACAGTATTCCTTTTTATAGAATTATTCCATAAATTCGGATATTGGTTTTTTAATGCGCCAAGGGCTGTACTAACACTACCAACACCTGTATTATCAAATTGTTTTGAATTTGGATTATTTGTAATTCCTGGCATTGAAGTTGAAGCATTACTATAAACCATATAATAAGCTATATTTTTTGCTTTTAAATCATCATATGATATAGGAGTTTCGGTAGCGTAAATAAAGTTAGATGTTTTAAAATCTGTTGACGCACTAGTTGATAAATGGGTATAATATAAAGTTTTACCATTAACTGTTACTGAGGATGTATAATTAGAATTATAATTTACAGTAAAATTATTTTCGGAAGCCGAAACTGCCCCAATTGCACCATTGGGTTGAGGATGAAACATTGTATAAACTGGTGATGTATTATCAGTAATATTATAATTTAATTTATAATCACTACCTGTAGTTATAAAATGACTAGCGGTATTAATAGCAAATGGAAATGTTAATGGCGAGATAGATAATCCACTTCCATCATCTACTCCATTTATAGTAGTATTTAATAGTCCATTTTCAGATAAATACCAAGTCATATATGCGAGAGAATTTTCATCTACATACATTGTAGTTGAATCATTATCAACACCCCATAAAGCTAAAACACCATCATTTAAAACCGTTCCAATATCACTTTTTACCGTAGTAACGAACTTATTAAAATCAGTTTTAGATAATGCTGAAATTGATGGACTACTCCATATTTCTGGATTAGCATCATATAAACCGTCAGCAACAATTTTACCAAGAGTTGCACCAGTGCCGACAGCTAAAACACCTAAACCAATAGTGTTTACAACTCCCTGTACAGTTAAACCTGTATCAGCCTTTAAACCTATACCACCTTTAGCAGTTAATTTGCCAGTAGTAGATTTTGAAGTTATACCGCTAATTTTTAACCCTGTAGACTGTGAATAAGTTGAAGGTATTTTATTACTATTTAAAGACCCCCCTGTATTTGCATTATATCCATTAACATTCCCATAATACATGTATTTTTTTAAAGAAGAATCTAAAATAGTGCCGTCAGCATTTCTAGTAATTTCAAAAAGTTCTGGGAAATTTTCAAGATAATTAATATATGTATCTGTATTAATACCGACATTTCCCATAGTTCTCGACACTTCTGTCCATGTCGCACCAGCCCCCCAAGAAGATGGATTTATACCGGCTTCCGCATTATAATAATTTGTAACAGCACTTATAAAATCATTATAACTAACTCCCATTATATTAACCTCCCGCAGTAATAAGAATAAATTCACCAGAATCATTTAATCCATTAGGAAAATTTAAAATATCTGTTTTAGACTTCACGTTATTACGAAATACAGGTGAGGGTAAATAGTTACTCGAACCGACATTTTGAGTATTTAAAAGAATCACAGAAAGATTTTTTATATCACTTTTAAATGACTCTAACACGTCAACCATTAGAGAAATAGCAAATAATCCTGTTCTAATAACAGTAATATCTGTAATGAAATAATAACGATTAAAATTATTAATATAACAATAATTATAATTACCAATTTCACTAATTTCTATTAATATGACTGGATTAATAATATTTGTTGCATCTCTAAGAGTGCCAGACAGAGAAAAATCATTTGTAAGAGTTTTACCTATTTTATTTTTTTCTGAATTATTTACATATAAAATTATGTTCATTATATTATCTCCTAAAATGTCCCTCTTTTGAGGGACATTACATTAGGCTACATAAAAGAGAACAAAATTCTCATTCATATCATTAAAGTAACCGGCATCAAATTTATACCAGTTTGAGAAAAATTCAGCTTTAGGGTTATAATTTGTAGTAACTCTCCTATCAAGATTAGTTACTCCTAAAGCATCTCTGTCAAACATAACACCGATAATGCCACTTGCGTTTACTGTATCACCAGAAGCAGTTTTCACATTAATAGAAGATACAGAATTAAAGGAATAATTAGTTCCAGAGCCTTGCCAGTATGGAACAATTTCACCTTTAGGAAGTGCTACAAATTCATTGTGAAATGTACTTGACATTGAAAAGCTATCAGAAGCTTTAGCAAAATCGCTAAGTAAAATAACATGGAGTAAATCACGTGAAGTAAATCTATCTTTTCCTCCAATATTAAACAAAGATGAAATCTTACTTAAACGTTCCATATACAACCCCATAATATAAGAAGCAAAACGAATAAAATCGGGATCTTTAATAGATTTTTCAGCGGTTAAAGTTGCGCCTTTATCATCATTATACAATTTAAGAAGATTAACAGCCCTAACACCTGTACCTGTATAATCACCTTTAGCATTAAAATTATGCAATGTTTCCGCAATCATATTATTAATGGTTCTCATAACAAGACTATCAATTTTAATTGTCATTGACTTATCAACCGCATTGTAGAGCATGGATAAGAAACCATTAAGCTGTCCCGCATTAGAAAAACTTTCTTTTACCTGTTTTTCTGTAAAACTCATTGGAATTTCAAAAGTAACTTTTTTATTAAAGAATTTAGCTGAAACTTTTGGTTTATAGAAAATATTGGGGTCATAACTTGCACCATCCGTTAATTCCCAACTTTCATTTTCTGTTGCTTCTGGTAATTCAGCACTAATCTTTTCGAGAACAGAACCATACTCCCATCCATCCATCAATACAGATGGAGCACTACCAGAATAAGGACGATTAACAAAAATAACACGTCCAATATGATTCACTAATGACTTAACATAATTATCAACCTCTGTGGCATCAAAAAGCTCTTTTCCAATATCAACAATATTAGAAAGGTCTTCATTAACTACCGCAGTTTCTCCGAGAATTTCTTTTGTAATAGGATTAATAATATCGTAAATCTGTGCTACTGTCATAACTTATATACCCCCTTATGATACTTTAATTACATTTTCTGTAATAGTGACAACATCATTATTGGTAATTGTAATAAACAAAACCGTGCCTTTTGCTGTCATACCAAGTAAACCATTATACGCATTTTCGCCATGTTCAAAATTAACAAAAGTGTCTTCTTTTTCTACATTCCCGATAACTAAACCTGTAATAAGAGTGGGTTTTCTGTAATTGTGTTCAATTGCATCATATACCCCTTTAATAGTTGTTGGTGCATCTAAAACAATGTTATTTTCTTTAAAATCAATTAACTTGTAACCACCTTTAAACATTTGTGCATCCTCCTTTAATAAATTTTTAATACCAGTATTTTATCTATATCAGAAAAAACACTTTCAAAGAAATTCCATAACCACAATTGACGTTCACTTTCAATCATTTGTTGAGATGTTGTAACACCAATATTACCAGAACGTTTTAATGTTCTATCAGAAGTAATATCTTTTGTTTCCCTATCTGTATTTTTATGAGTACTATCCATAGTACTCTCAACATCTCTAGTGGTATCACCTGTTTGTTTGTCACTATTTACAGAATCGGTTGAATTGAAACCCCATAATTGATTATTTGATGTATCATTTACAAGTGTGGTTTCAGTATATGTGTTAGTGTTATTACCATTACTTTCTAATGTTCCTTTATGAGTATCTTGAACATTTTCTGTCTCTGTCATTGAATAGTTTTCAATTGGATTATATTCTAATGATAATGTTTTATAAAGAGCATTCCAATTTTTAATATATATTGTATAAATTGCTTGCGCTATTATAATTTTATTATCATCACTAACAGTATTATTATCAAGATAATTCTCTATTAAAGAACCTATGATTTTATTACCACTCCTTGAACCGTGGTAAATAATATCTAATTGATTACCAGAAACATCGTTTTTCCAAGGAACTTCTAAAGCGTTTAAATAGCTAAAAATTCCTTTAGTTATCCATTCTGGATAAACACTATTTAGTGTCAATGTCACCATCTTTATCACCTCCTACATTATTTTGCTCTTTATCAATTTCAATTTGATTATCTTCCCAACTAGAAGATTTACGAACGGTGATATTAGTATCATACATAGCATTAACTTTCTTTAATGCTTCCTCTCTACAATATAACATAGAATCAATTAAAGGCATTAACATGTCATTATTTAATTGACTTTCACCAGAGTTTATTGATTCACGTTTCATATTGTAATTAGCGTTTAAACCTATTTCATTATACCATGACGCCTTTAAATATTGTTCATGTTCAATTAATGATTTAATAGTGCTATCACCAGATGAACCTCTAATTGGTTGCGATCTAATACCGTCAAGAAATGCGTTTTCAGCTATAATACCAAGCTTACCGCTTGTAATATCTTCTAAAAACTTTTCAGCACTTTTTTTAGTATTATCATCACTAGCACTAATTATTGATGTGATTCTAAGATTAATCGTAGCGATATACATTGACAATTCATTTTCGGTTAATCCTGTTGCATATCTTTCATATAACGGTAATAATCCAAGATATAAAAAATCATTTGGCATTACTATACAATCTTCATCAATTTTTAAATTTTTACTAATATTTAAAGCTGGATTAGCAATAGTATAAATTGTTGGCATATAGTAAACATTTGGTTCTCCACCTAAACCACCAGTAAATACATAAAGTTTATCATTGTATTTATACCAACATACATTACCATTAATTTGTAACATTAACTCTAAATTTCGTTTATCAATAGTGTCTGGTAAACCGTCATATTCAAACATTGACAAAGTACGATTTAACATATAACCCACATGTTGATTAATACAATTATCTTTATCTGTATAAGAATATTTATCACATGAAAAAAAACCATATGTATATTTATCATATTTACGTGAATAAGTTCTACTCATTTTATCACCTCCATATTTACAAGTATAATATACTCGTAAATAAATATATTGTCAAGTTATTAACTCACATCTGTTTAAACAG
>ENA-UOIZ01002581-UOIZ01002581.1-human-gut-metagenome-genome-assembly--contig:-P88-NODE-2581-length-12333-cov-12.473937_pt1 | contig 12333 bp, 11 predicted proteins | sample MGYA00242336_ERZ723883 | MGnify/ENA metagenome assembly ERZ723883 | reverse complement strand
ACACGGCCCTTTCACGGCTGTAACATGGGTTCGATTCCCGTACGGGTCACCAAGAGTAAACCACTAAAATTTAGCGTTGATTCGCTGGATTTTGGTGGTTTTCTTTTTTGCCTATTCGTCATATACCTCAATTTTACCTCACTTCACTGAAAACGTCAACCTTCGTTTGTCCGGCGCGAGAGAGTAAACCCTTGTTCAGCGAGCATCAAGGGGCTTTCGCGGCATATCCTCGCTTCACGCTGTTCCGCTGCGGTATTCCACGGTCCCCTTGACACTCGCTGCCCAAGGGTTTCGGGAGCAATCGCGGACGAAACGAAAATTTTAAGCGCCCGGCTTAGAATTTGAGATTTTGAAAGCGAAAGCGAGGAACCGAAAATGAAAGAAACTGTCAAGACTTCCCGGACCGCCGGATACCTGGAAAAAATCTTCCGCGCCCTCAATGCCAGATACTTTGACAACCAGTTGGAGGAACCCATCATCACGATACAGAGCACGCCGCGGGCCTATGGTCATGTGACCGTCGCCAAGGCTTGGAACCGGGGCGACAGCACCCGGCACGAGTTGAACATCGGCGCGGGGACGCTCGACCGCCCGATTGAAAACGTGGTCGCCACGATGCTGCACGAATGTGTGCATCTGTGGAACCTACAAAACGGCATCAAGGACACCAGCCGCGGCGGGGCGTACCACAACAAGAAGTTCCGCGACGCGGCGGTCGCCCGCGACCTGGACATCCGGCACGACCCGCGCATTGGGTGGAGCATCACCCAGCCGACTGACGCCCTGTGTGAGTTCATTTTGGAACAAGGCTGGACGGACATCCGCATGAACCGAATCGAGTGGAGCTTCACGCCGCGGGGCGCGGGCAGCGGCAGCGCGGCGGGTGGCGATACCGACAAAGGCCCAGCCCCTGCCGCCAACAGCCACCACCGCAAGTATGTCTGCCCCTGCTGCGGAAACAGCGTGCGTGCCACCAAAGCGGTGAACATCCTGTGTATGGACTGCGGCAAGCAAATGGTTGTTCAACAATAAAAAGTGCCGGAGGCGCAAAGCCCCCGGCTTTTTGTCATGTGTACATCAAAAATCTATTTGCTGGACCTGCCCGTCTGCAAATTGCACCAGCATGGGCGGCTCCACGGTTTTCACGTCCAGCGTGATGGTTTCGCCTCCCCGGTCCAACTCGTAAAACGGCAAAATCGGGTCCAGCAGGGCCAGCAGTTCATCATAGCCGACAGTTCGGTTTTGGGCGATCACAACCTCCCCGTTCGCGCCAACCGCGTACCGCATCCGATAGTCTTCAATATTGCAGACCAGCAGGCCGGGCAAATCGTTTTGCTGTACCCAGGCCAGCACATCGGGCACAGCGGCACGGCAAAGGTCGTTTTGTGGGTCGGTGAACAGCACCGCGCCCCTTTGGCCGCCCTGTATCCGCTCAAAAATGTCGCTGGGGGCTACATATTCCACCGGGGTGTCGCCGTCCAGGTACAGCGGGGTGTAAGGTTCGCCGGTCTTTGGGTTGGTTTGGCCGTTCAGGCGCACATACTCGGCGGCAAAGATGTTGCCATCGTCTGCGGGCACGAACAGGCTGTACCGGGCATCGTCGTAAACCAGCACCCAGTCATCCCGCTCGTCAAAATAAGAAATCATCAAGCCACGGTCATACTTGGCAAACAGAAGGGCGTCAAAGCCGTATTTGTCCAACACGGCGTTTATATTCTCCCCGCTGGACTGGGGCCTTGTGCCGCTCATCACCATAAAGTCTTGCAGAATGTCCTCGGTGAACAGTTCGGCGCGGGAATCCACAAAAGACTGAAAACCCGCCTGTATCACCATGCCGCCGGTGTTGTACCCGGTATACATCCGCTGCGGTTCCAGCGCTTGCAGCGTTTGCACCAGTTCAGGCGAAAACACGCGGTAAAACTGAACATTTGCCGCCCGCGGGGCCAGCCAAATGCACCCGGCCAGCGAACCAGCGGCTAAAACCGGCAAGGCGGCGCGGCTGGTGGCAAGCAGCACCCGGCGTAGCAAGCCCGGCGCGGGGCGTTTGCGCTGGGCGGCATCAGCCAGCCGCCCAAAGGTATACCGCACGCCCCCGACATGCCGAAGCAGGAACACGGCCAGGCAAACCGAAAACCAGGCCACGCCGCGCACATGCAGCAACGCCAGGGCGGCGGTGGCAGCAAGGGGCAGCGCCTCGGCCAGCGGAACCGGTTGGCGGGCCAGCAGCCAGGCCAAAATCAACAGCGCCAACGCTACAAAAAATGCCGGGGACGACGCCCAGCTAACGGGCTGCCACTCAGTCACACCCAGTAGGGCGCTGTTGGCATCGACCCGGAAAAACTGCCCGTACAGCCCCGGCCCGTAGGGGTTGAGGCACCCGGCCAACCCTTCCAGCACGAGCAGCAGCGCCCAGTTGCGGGCTGGTGCGCCGCGCCGGTGGCAGAACTGCCCCACATGGAACGTCGGCAGCAGCGCCAGCAGGCCATACAAGGCAGTCAATCCCAGCAGCAAGCAGATACTGCCGCCGTGGACGTTGGCCCATAGCACGGCCAGCACCGGCAAAGCCCAGCCGCTTTTGACGCCCTGCCAGGCTTTTTGCAGCAAGCGCAGCGCCAGGGCAAACAGCACCAGCGCCAACTGCTGCGGGCGCGGGTTGCCCCAGGTCATGCGCAGGCAGTACCACACGGCCAGAATCAGCGCCCCATCGGCCAGGCGGTGACCCAAGCGCCGCGGGGCCGACAGACCGCCGCCCCACAGGGCAAACACCAGCACCGACAACGCGGCCAGTGTTCCGGTTAAGTACAGAACCGCGCCCAAAATTTCGGTCTGCCCCAAACCCGACAGCCAGGCCAGCAGGATGTCAGCCAGCCAAGAATGATTGACATATTCAAGCCCCTGCTGCTGCGCAGCCCAGGAAAGCGTATCTACGCCGCCGACCATGCCGGTCTGCAAAATGCGGTGGCCCAGGGCGATGTGCCAATAATAGTCGGTGTCGCTGTAATACTCGCCGCCCAGCACATACAGCAGCGAGGCTACCGGCACGGCGGAGAGTGCCAGGCCCAGCGCCAGGCGGCGTAACAGGGAACGGCGGGGCATGGGGGGTCATCCTTTCGGAAGTTGATAAATATAGCATAGCATGTTTGGAGAAAAAGTACAAAGAAAGCCGGAGGTTTGATTTTGATTTCTTGGCTTCCATTTTTGCTGAAAAACAGTTTTGATGTACACTTTTCAAGAGAAAGAGGACGGTGCAGATCAAATAAATTTGACTGCGCCGTCCCCGTTTGGGTGGCTTCTATGAAAGAGGTATGAAGGGGAACCGTCCCCAATTTTATCATATTACGCACACTCCGTCCTATTCACAGCGATGTTATCACAGAAGTACGTCAGAACCATCTAAAGTCCATATCGCCTTCAGCTTGACTCATTTTTTTATTTTTAGGCAAGACCCATGCTTTAGTCGTAGAGGAAATCTCACCTTCGGCTCCTTTCTGATTTCGAATCCAACTTCTAAAATATTATATCCTTGTCAAACTCGTTTCGCATCAATATTGAAAAAAGGCAGCCCTCTTTTTCAGAGAGCTGCCTTTTGTTTGTCGCATGTAGCGACGATAAGCGTCATTTTCTTTAGAAGAGGTAGACGCGCCAACCTTACTTTTTAAAGGGGAGGAGCTTCGGTATCACCAGTGCCATTCCCGCCGCCGGTGACGATTTCGCCTGGGATATCTGCTTCAGGGTGAGAGATTCCGCCAGAACTCCCCCCGCTGTCGCTCGGCCCAGAGTCAGGCGCCGGTGCTGGGGCTGGGGCTGGAGCCGGCGCGGAAGTTCCGCCACCGGACGAGCCCCCCGATGTGGTGGAGCCTCCACCAGAAGCCTGCGCCGCAGCCTGCTGCTGAGCAGCGGCAGCTGCCGCCGCTTGCTGCTGGGCCGCTGCTTCAGCAGCTGCCTGTGCCGCTGCCTTTTGGTCGGCGGCCTTTACGGGACAACTTGAACTGGTGTGCCCTGTAGCACCACAATAACTGCAGGTCACATTCTGCACAGTAAGCTCGTAACTCGCACTTGCTTCACTATTCGGACTGCTTGCTGTAATTGTGGCTTGCCCGGTTCCCTGTGCAGTCACATTACCATTCTCGTCGACAGTCGCGACCTTGTCGTCGCTACTTTCCCATATGACAGTTTTATTGGTCGCATCTTCAGGTTCAATAACCGCATCGATTTTGTGTTTATTGCCTACGGTCAAGATGCCTTCAGAGTCGTCCAATGTGATGGATTCGATTACCTTTACCACGGTAACTTTCGTCTCGGCGCTCATGTTTTCCGGAACGACCAGCATTTCGCTGTCCACATCAGCACTTTCATTTGTTGCCGAAGTGTCCGCTACGATTTTAGTGGTAATGATGCAATCTCCAACACCAACGGCAGTCACATTACCATTTTCATCTACCGTTGCAACAGATTCATCACTGCTTTCATATGTCAGCTTGACTTCTGTGGCATCTTCCGGAGTCATTTTCGCATCTAGTGCTTTCGTTGCTTCGCCGTTCAGTTCAAGTTCCAGGCTTTCGGGCGCGGACACTCCAGTTGGAAGAATCACGACCTTAATATGTGTTGTGGAACTGATATTTGCTGTTTCGGTTGTTACTGTCACATCCGCTTCGCCTGCGCCAACTGCAGTCACCAAACCGGAATCATCAACAGTAACAACGCTTTCATCGGAACTGCTCCAATCCAATGTTAGCTTTTCAGCAAGCTCAGCTACTTCCGCTGTACTGACTTCTTTGTTGGTGCTGTACTGAATTTCCAACTGCTGGCTTTCACCTTTTTCGAGCACAAGGTCGGTCGGAAGGCCGATACCGCTGATGTCTACGCCACAACCGGCAAGGCCGAGAGCCAGCGCAACAACAAGCAGCAAGCTGGCAAACTTTCTCGCAATTTTCATGTTTCGCTCCGTTCTAGCCGCAGGTCCCGGTGACGCCCTGCGGCTTTGATTTTTATTTGGGCTGTGGACGGTTCTGATCGCTGCGCGACAAAACCGTCCCCGAGCCGGGCGCAGTCACTTATTTCCTGCCTTTATTATAGCGCACGGGAATAAGGTTGTAAAGAAAATCGTACCCATAAGCACGATAATTGGTACGGCTTTCGGTTACACTCTTTTCGTACATATATGCACGAAAAGAGGGGTGGGCTGGTGCTGCTTCAAGAAGCCATCAAGGCGCGGATTTTGGAACTGGCCGCAGCTAAAAAGTGGTCGGTCAACAAACTAGCGGAACGCTCTGGGATTGCCCCCAGCGTACTAAAGTGAACGGTCAAACCGTATGCCACAGTGAAGAACACCTCCACCGAATTGATTGCCCGCCTGTGCGTAGGTTTGGAAATTCCTTTCAAGGAATTTTGGAACAGCCCTTTGTTTGATGATATTGAAACGCGCCAGCAGATGGAAGATGCGTGCCACCCATCTTTTTGAATGTGTACATACAAATTCCAGATAAAACAAAAAAGGATGGGAGCCACGTTTGCGCCACGTTTGCGCTCCCCGTCCTTTTTGCATGTATACACGCAAAATCAATCAAACAACTTCATGTCAAACGGCTGTTCGGTGAAATGGAGCTGGTACAGCGTCAAATGGTGAACAAGCTGAATGTGTTCACGGAGCAGCCGCAAAAGTTCGTCGGGTTCCTCACAGGGGTGGGCGGCCTCCCCGTCCAGATGGTGAATCACCGTGCGGCCACAGCGCAGGGTCAGCAAGCTGGGAGCACCCGGATAGATAACGAGTACAAGGGTCATTTCAACCCCATCGTTCGCAGTGATAGCCCCCTGGATGGTCAGGGTGTTCTGCTCGGCGTCAAACAAATAGCTGGTGAAGTGAATCTGAATCGTTTTCAATTCCATAAAATTATCCTCCTATCAAAAAGCGCTTGATCTCGCCGCGGCTGATGCCGGTCAGGCGGGAAAGCTGGGCGATGGTGGCCCCTTCCTCGCAGTACAAACCGTGGAACAGGTTTTCCTTTTTGTTTTCGGGCAAGTCTTTGACCTCGTTCGGCGCACAGCCTGCCAGGTCATGCACCAGGGCGGTGACTTCCGCATCCTTCAAACGCAGGGTTTTGGGCTGGTCGATGTCGCAGATGCCCTTGGCGTTGCGTTCCGTCTGGTTGTGCCAGGCAAGCAGCCAATCCAACGGGCGCAGGCGCAAAGCGTATTCGGTGTGGATATGGCAAAGGGTGATTTTGCGGCTGCCAAAGTAGTCTTGAAAGCTGCTGAAGCAGTAGTCACCGGGGGCGGCGGTCAGACCGGCCGCCACGGGGTTTTGGTGAATATACCGCAGCACCCGCAGGAAGTAGCCGACTGTCGCCACCGGCTGGCTGACGAAACGCCCTTGAAACAACGTGCCGACCCGCTGATACTTGCTGTTGAAGAAGCTGACGTAGCGGACGCCCAGTTTCTTCATGGCGGTTTCCAGTGCCTCGGCGCTGTCCTTGGCGGTTTTGACCAGCATGTGAACGTGGTTGCCCATGAGGCAGTAGGCCAGAATTTCAAAGTTTTCGTTTTGCACAAAATCCAGCAGGGCTAAATACCGCAGGCTGTCGTCGTCCGTGACGAAAATCTGCCTCTTGTCGATGCCGCGCACCATAATATGGTACACACCGCTGGGCGAAAGCTGGCGGGCCTTACGGGGCATGAGATTCACCTTCTTCCAATTCGTCTTTTTTGTAAAGCAGCAACTGAATCAGGCGGGAGGCATCCCCGCGGGTCATCTTCTTAGCGTCGATGCTGTAATCGGGGGCCAGGCGGCGGATCAGGGCCAGTTGTGGCGCAGTAACGGGCTGGGCGTCCCAATAGTGACGCTTGGAGGTATCCCAGATGTGCGCGTCCTGCGGATGGTTTTTCTGCAAATCCTGGTAAACAAAATCGAACACGAACTGAGGTGGTACGGCGGCCTTAGAGCACTTCTTGTTCTTGCGCAAAAAGACATTGCCAGCTTCATCCGGGGCCGAAATGCGGTAAACCATATTCGGAATCGGCAGAATGTACCCGCCGTTTTTCAGTTCCACCCAGGCCACGCCGTGGAGGTCCACACCCTTGCCTTTATCCATGATGCTCACCTCTTTCTGTTGCTGTATCCAACTGTCAGGAATTTCGTCATCTTTCAGCAATTGGGTTTGTTCTTCATCGGGCTGTTTGGGTTCTGTCTTTTCCGGCGTCTCGGGCTTTTCCTCCGGCAGCGGTTTCCCGATCAGGGTGGCTGCCGTGCAAACGGGATAGTCCGAGATGCCGACGCAATCTATGACAAGTGCGGTTGCCTTGCCCGGATACAGCCGCAGGGCGCGGCCGACCATCTGGGCATACAACCCCACATTGGTGTGGGAGATGGGGCGGGCGATGATGACGGTCTCGGTGCTGGGCAGGTCGGTCCCTTCGGTCAGCACGCCGAAGTTTACCAGCACTTGCAGAATGCCCAGTTTATAGGCTTCGAGCAGCCGGCCCCGGTTCTTGGTGTTGCCGAGAATCAGCCCGGCCACCTTTTTGCCCGCGTGCTTGTTGAGCAGGTCGGTGATGTCGCGGGCCTCATCGGTGGAGGCAGCGAAGATGATGGTCTGTCCGCGGGCGTGCTTGTGGCAGGCTTCCACCACACCGGCGGCGGTGCCGGACATGACGCGGGCCACATCGGCCTGGTCAAAGTCGCCATATTCGTTGATTTCGATGCTGCCAATCTTGTGTTTGAGTTGGACTTGAACACAGTCCATCGGGGTCAGGTAGCCGTGTTCGATGCCCCACAGCGTATCATACTCGCACAAAAGCTGCTCAAAGACGCAATCCAGTCCGATGCCGTCGCCCCGGTGGGCGGTGGCGGTAAAGCCAAAAATACGGGCGGCAGAAAAGTAGTCAAGAATCTTGCGGTAGGTCGGCGCGGCGGCGTGGTGGGCTTCATCCACAATGATGGTGTCAATCTCGCGGGGGTTGTATTTGCCGAGCCGCCCCACCAGGCTTTGCACCGATGCGCTGATAACCGGTTCCCCGTGGGCGTGCTGCTGCGCCAATTCGATGCCGCAGCGGATGCCGGACAGATAAGTAAGCGGCTGGTGGACCAGTTCAGCCCGGTGGGAGAGAAGCAGGCAGCGGTGGTCGTTCTCGGTGACTTCACGGTTGACAAAACTCGTGAAAATGGCCGTCTTGCCAAGGCCAGTGCCCAACACGGCGAGGGCGGCGCGGCCCTCATAGCGGAGCATCTTGTCCACCGTGTCCTGTTGGTAGTCGCGGAGCGCCAGCGGCGGGCTGGCGCGGGGAATGATGGGGTTGGTCATGGTGAATCATTCTCCTTTGTTCGGGTCTTGCCAAATGTCGTAGAAATGCTGGCGGATGTTCTCGGGGATAATTTCGGGGCTGGTCGGGATGGATGGAAGTTTGCCAGCCAGAAGCCGGTAAATTTCATCCAATTCTTTGTCACTGAGATACTCGCTTACCAGGCTGACTGCGGTGGAAAGTTCATCATCCAGTTGGGCGCGGCCCTGGTACACGCCGTACCAATACGCGGTTGCCAACATGGCGGTATACGGGTCTTGTATATCTTTTTGGGCTGTAAGTACGGCTTTTTGTACACGGCGGATGTTCGTCATAGCTATAAGACCTCCTGTTACAGATTAAAACGGCAGATCGGAGCCTTCTACGGTCTCGTCGGGTTCGTCATCGGCATCAATGTCAACATCGGCATGAAGGTGATTGTACAGGTATCCCAGCGATGCCAGATTTGCGATGGGGACGTGTTTGACGACCCACATGGCGGCTTCTTCGCTGGACATATAGCGGGGTTGTTCATCGCGTACACAACCCGCACAATTCGGTTCGGATTCGTAAAGACGGTAATCTTCCCGCCCGTCACCTGTGCAGAGAAAGTAATAGCCGTTTTCTGTGGTCTTGGTGTAGTACGTGATTGGTTTTGGCGCGGCCAGTACCAGGTCGAGGTCGTATTTTTTCAAAATCACTTCGATGGGTAGAATCTCGTTGCTGTATTCAGCATAAGCAAGCTTCAAAAAATCCTGGAGAGAGAGCTTTTTCTTTTTCATGGGGGTCATTCCTTTCCTGTATTCTGGTTTTGGTTAGTCTGATATAGATAAGCCTGGATAATTTTGTCGTCGCCTGTACCGTCACGCACAATGAAGCGTCCGGGAATGGCGGGAAGTTTTGCGCCGCTGCCGTCATCTAAAATTACGACGGAGCTCTGGACGTCGGAGGCATGGCCAGAGATGCGGCCATCCAACTGGGCCTTGAGGGCACCGGGCACGCTGGCGACATCAGGGCGCTGGGTCGCTATAATCAGATGGATACCCATGGCACGCCCCAGGCGGCCGATGGTCAGCAAGTGCCCCGTGATTGCGGCAATCTCGGATTTTTCGTTTTTGTCACGCCCGGTTGCATCCAGAATCATCGAGGTCTCATCCAAAACAACGACGATGCGCCGGAGCTTGTCATTGTGGCGTGAATTGTATACATCAAGATGGTTGCATCCACTGGCTGACAGTAAATGCCGCCGTCGAATCAATTCTGCGGATACGGTGTCAAGCATAGACAGCAGTTGGACATTGTCGGTAGCATAGTAACCATCGGTTTGGTATTCCGCCGGATAATCGACGCTCTTGTAATCGGCCAAGTATATAACCCAGTCGTGCATGTACAGTTGATGCAGCATCAAGAGCAGCAACTGCGTTTTGCCGTAGCCTGTCGCGGCGGCAAGCAACCAGTGCGGTATTTTTTTGAAATCAATCGACACAGGAATGCCCGCTGCGTTGACCCCCAAAACCAAAACGGCAGGATTCTCGGAAAGAAAATCATCTTGCCAAAGAACCGTATCTTGAAATGCATTATTGCCCGGAACAACTTGCAAAGCAAAGGTTTGGTTGTCTTTACCCTGTTGCAGCGAAAGGATGCAGACGTTGAGAGCACTTTCGATGGCCGTTCGGTTTTCATCCCAATTTTCATAAGGATAACCTGTAATTTGAAATGTCAAAACTTCGATGCTGTGTTGCAGACGTTGGCGGTCAATGAGCAGCGGGGCCTCCCCTGCGTAGTTGACAATTCCTGCACGGGTCAGGTCGTCATACATCCGCCAACTGCCGGGGATGTATCCGCAGGCGGGTATAGAGGCAAAGCAGGCAACAACCCAAATCAAACCGTAAAGCGTATCGTACAAGAGTTGGACAGCGAGCATTTCAAAATGTGGACGGATGAGCGCGATCACGACGGTAATGCCCAGCACCAAAAACAGATAGCGCTTTCGACACTTGTGGTCTGACACAATGCCCGCTGCGCCGCGGCGGCACAAAAGCGCCATATAGCGCAAAATTGTTTGCTGCTCCAGACGCATTTGTTTATTAGACTGCATAGCGGCCTCCCTTCTTTAATCGAGATAATTTTTGTAAAAGCGGTTGGCAAAGGCTTTCTGAGTCCACCCATAGGTCTGCATTGCTTTCCTCTGGGCTTCGGCTTTAAGGCGGGCCGCAGTCTCGGCGTTATAATGCACACCGTTTGGCGGCTCGTTATGGCAGAAATGGCACAGCGTCACGGTTAGACCATACTGTTCGGACTTATGGCGCAGCGCCGCGCCAAATACATGATGCTTTTCAAGGTCGCGTGTGCTGCCACATAGGTAGCACCGCCTCCCTTCATCTAAAATACTTTTCATGGTGAAAATCTCCTATCAAATCAAATAGTCCGATGGCAGACCTTCCGGCTTGTATTCAAGGCCCAGGTCTTCACAGAGTTCCTTAATCTTTACAACATCGGATTCAGTGGTATCTTCTTCCTGGAACATGGCGGCGACGGGATTGTCGCCTGTGCCGACCAGCATGTATTCCTGGGTCGACTGATGGTACATGTATATATTCATTCGATTTTTTGTGAGTTGAATCATTGTTTTGCAGCGGCGCTTAAACTGGGCGATAGGCTCCGACTGGTCAAAAATCATTTTGAAAAAATCGTCAATAGATAAAACAGTTGTGATAATGATGTACTGAACTTCCAACCAACGGTCGTGATAACGTGAGTTGACGGAAGACGCGGTGTTGTTATCCAGCATTTTCAGCAAATCCGACAAATCAAATGTTTTGGGTCGCAGGTCGTCCAAAATCAAGCAGTCCTGACCATTGTAGTCTTGCACCGGGTCGCGGCTGCTGCCGGACACACAATAACTCAAAGCGCGTTTGTCACAGATGTACTTGGCCAAGGTGGTCTTGCCCGCACCGGGCGCACCAGTAATGTAGATGACTTCGATTTTTCGGTTTGGATTTTTCTTGAGGCTTCCTTCACGGTAAGAAAAGGCGTTTTCAAACTCTTGCTTATGATCGAGGTACATCGGCATGCTGACGAAGTCATACAGGTTGTACCGGCGGATGCTGCCGTCTTCGATGCCATTCAGCACTTTCTGGAAACTCTTCCACTCGGCTTGCTGCATCTCGCTTTTTGTGCGAACGGCAATCCAATCATAGCCAGGCTTGGCCACGACTTCCGAATCATCATACTGGTATCGGTCTGGCGCGTTTCGGTGTGTCAAGTAAGCCAATGCTGCACCAATATCCGAGACATAATATTTTCCACGCTTAATTCTTTGCTTAATGGTGGTCACATACTGTGCTGGAACACCGACATAATTTCCAACCGTGGAAAAATTTCGGCTGTCAATTAATTCGATGACAAGATGAATATGAGATTCAACTGGATCACCGTTTTCGTCAACATCCTTATCATGCAAGATATATGCCCACTTTTTGATGTTAGGTTCCGCTTCAAGGTTTGCTTCTAGCGTTTCGCGCCAGTGGTCGGGGTAGTCGGGCAGGTACTTGATTTGCTGGACGATTTCGCATTTTCGTACTGACATAAGCGTATGTTTGCTTGCTACATATCTGCCACAATCCCCTAATTGACAACCTCATCGGGACAAGCCCCCGATGAGGTGGGGGTCCTAGCTTTTGACGGAAAACCGTCAATTAAAGGAACAAGATGTTGCCCTTGACCTGCCACATCACCATATAACTATTAGTCATCGTGGCAATGTGGCAGGTGTGGCAACTGTGGCAGATGCAGTCAATCAATCAACGGGGATAATGCTGTCAACACGGCCGTAGCGATTGTAGTACACTTTGACCTCATGGTTCATCAACTCGGCGAGGTCAATTCCCTCTTTGGCGAGTTTGGCATCGCTCAAATACTGCCGCTCGACCGATACACCAGCCCCACGGCGGGGGTCAATGTCGGTGGCGATGTACACCGAGTAACCAGTTACATCGACACCATCCTCGTATTATAAAAGAGTAGTATTTATAGACCGCTCTCCAGCGGTATGCTACA
>ENA-UOIZ01002566-UOIZ01002566.1-human-gut-metagenome-genome-assembly--contig:-P88-NODE-2566-length-12401-cov-9.764944_pt1 | contig 12401 bp, 8 predicted proteins | sample MGYA00242336_ERZ723883 | MGnify/ENA metagenome assembly ERZ723883 | reverse complement strand
CCGCTATACGGACAACGACATGATAACGTTTCAGGTCGAGCTGCGCCAGCGCATCTGGCGGCGCATCGGCTGCACCTTCTGGGGCGGCGCAGGCAACGTATTCAGCGATCTAGAGCGGTTCGACTGGTCCGAGACGCTTCCCAACTACGGCGTCGGCCTGCGCTGGGAATTGAAGAAACGGGTCAATGTGCGGCTCGATTACGGCTTCGGCAAGAAGACGAGCGGCTTCCTGCTGAGCATAAACGAAGCTTTTTAGGTTAGTGTAACGATATGAATGCTGATCCGAACAGGGTAAACAGACGACGCACGGTCAAAACCCGCAGCCGTTTCACCACGCTGCTGACCGTCTATTTCTTCGTCGCGCTGATTATTCCCAACTGCGTGCTGGCCAATACCGAGCCCTACTCCGGCTGGACGGTCGAGGCGCTGATTCTGATGCCGCTGGGCTTCTACATGATGTGGAGCGTGGCGCTGAGCCGTTCCGGCGTGATGATCTGGCTGGGGTTTCCCTTTATCTTCCTCTGCGCGTTCCAGATCGTGCTGCTTTATCTGTTCGGCAACTCGATCATCGCCACGGACATGTTCACCAATCTGGTGACGACCAATCCCGGCGAGGCGGGCGAACTGCTGAGCAACATCTACCCGTCGGTCATTCTGGTCTGCGTGATGTACCTGCCACTGTTGTGGTTCGCGGCGCGCGAGATCGGCCACAAACGCTACATTTCGCGCACGACGCGCATGAACGTCGGCCTTTCGGGCGCCGCGCTCATGGCGCTGGGCATGCTGGCCCTGTGGCCGGCCTATCATGTGAGCGAACAGCGGCACGTGCTGCGCGACGAGATTTTCCCGCTCAACGTGGCCTACAACGTCTACCTGAGCGCCTCGGAATTCCGCAAGGCCTACAACTTCGAAAAGACCTCGGCGGATTTCACCTACGAAGCCAGCCGCGAGGCCGAAGCGCCCGGACGCGAGATTTACGTATATATTATAGGTGAAGCGTCGCGCGCCATGAGCTGGGAGCTTTACGGCTACGAGCGGGAGACCAATCCCCGGCTCTCGCAGGTGGACGATCTGGTGATTTTCCGCGACGTGCTGACGCAGAGCAACACCACGCACAAGAGCGTGCCGCTCATCCTCTCCTCCGTCTCGACCGAGGAGCACGACCAGCTCTACCGCCGCAAAGGGCTTCCTGCCCTCTTCAACGAAGCGGGCTTCGAAACGTGGTTCATCTCCAACCAGTCGCCGCAGGGCGCCATGATCGACAAGCTGGCCCGCGACGCCGACCACCTGATCTATATCCGCTCGCCGCGCCACGACATGCAGCTGCTGGACGAAATGCGCCGCATCGTCGAGACCGCCCCAGCGCAGAAGATGCTCTTCATCCTCCACTGCTACGGCTCCCACTTCAGCTACCACCAGCGTTATCCGCGCGAATTCGCACGCTTCAAACCCGACGACGACGTGGCGATCTCGCGGGAGCATGCGCATACGCTCCGCAACGCTTACGACAATTCGATCTGTTACACGGATCATTTTCTCGCCGAGACGATCGCCTTCCTGCGCGGACTGCGGCAAACCTCCTCGGCGCTGCTCTACTGCGCCGACCACGGCGAGGACATTCTGGACGACGACCGCGAACGCTTCCTGCACGCCTCGCCCACCACGACCGCCTATCAGCTCTACGTGGCCTCGCTGGCGTGGTTCTCCGACGCCTACCGGCGGAATTTTCCCGCCAAAGCCGCGGCTGCAGGGATCAATGAGACGGCGCCGGCCACGACCCACGCCCTGTTCCACACCATGGCCGACATGGCCTCGATCCGGGGCCGCTTCGTCGATCCGACGGTATCGCTCGTGAACCCCGGCTACGACCGCAAGCGTCCGCGCCGCTACCTGAACGACCACAACGAGGCCGTTCCCTTCCGCAAAACCGGTCTCGAACCGGAGGACATGGAGGTTTTCGCCCGCTTCGGCATCAAACCTTAGGCAAGTTCACGGCCCGTATGAAACCAACAAAGGCTGCCCCCTTGGGACAGCCTTTGTTGCGTCATTGCGTCTGTAATTATTTCGCAGCGTCTACGGAAACCTTGCGGAACTCCTTCATCAGCTTCGAAATTTCGAGAGCGGACTTGCGGGCGCGCGTACCGGCGGCCTTGTTGCCCTTCTCTACCTGTGCTGCTGCATTAGCTGCGAATACTTCGTACTCTGCATTGATCTTTGCTACTAATTCTTTCATAACTTTTTTTATTAATTGGGTTTGTTATCAACGCAAAGATATAAAAATTATCTAAACATCATCATTTATTGCCAAAAAATTCAACGTTTTTTAGCATAAAACCCCCTTTCCAAGAGCCTGTCACCCGGTTCGCGGTACGTTTTTTGTCCCCGCAAGAGCGTAAAACATTCCGGTATGAACAGACTTTTAATCGTGGCGGGACTCGTTTCCGCGCTCCTGCCCGCCGGGTGCGGCCGGCACAAGCCGAAACCCGCAATGCCGCCCCTGCAGGTCGAAACGGCCCGCGCCGTTACGGACAGCATCCCCAACCGCATGAGCTTCATCGGTTACCTTTCGAGTAATTTCGACGCCGTGATCCAGCCCCGGATCAATGGCTTTCTGTTATCCAAGCGGTTTTCGAACGGCATGCCCGTAAAACGCGGGCAGCTGCTTTTCACGATCGACCCCGACCAGCTTTCGACCACGATGCTCGCCGCCGAAGCCGCGCTCCAGTCGGCCAAGGCGCAGGCGCTGGAGGCTCAGAACAACTACGAGCGCGCCGTGCCGCTGGCCAAGATCAACGCCATCAGTCAGGCGCAGCTCGATCAGTATACGGCGCAGTACAAGGCCGCCGAAGCCTCGGTGCGCTCGGCCGAGCAGACGCTCAGCAGCGCCCGCATGAACGTCGGCTACACCGAGCTGCGCTCGCCCATCGACGGCATCATCGAACACACGGCGGCGCATGTGGGCGACTACGTCGGTCCCGGCACGCAGTTCAGCGTGCTGACGAGCATTTCGAATATCGACACGCTGACCGTCGATGTGGCCATTCCGATGGCCGAATACCTCAGGGCGGCCGGAGGACGCGGTTCGATCTACGACAACGAGGGGCTGCTCTCGGACATTCGCCTGACGCTGGCCGACGGCACGCGCTACCCTTACGGGGGACTCTACGACTACACGCGCAAGGACGTGTCGAGCAGCACGGGAACGCTCGTGCTGGTGGTGATGTTCCCCAACCCCGACCGGTCGCTCAAACCCGGGCAGTTCGCCCGCGTCTCGGCCAACGTCGGCCCCGTGCAGCCGCGGGTGATCGTGCCTCAGCAGAGCGTCAGTCAGGCGCAGGGCGTCAATTCGGTCTGGGTCGTACGGCCCGACAGCACGGCGGCCTATCGCCGCGTGGTGCTGGGCGACACCTACGGCACGATGTGGTGCGTGGACGAGGGGCTCGCCGAGGGCGAACAGGTGGTTACGGCAGGCCAGCAGAAACTGCGCAACGGCATGAAGGTAATCCCCGTAATACGCTGACGTCATGGAGAAATTCTTCATTTCACGTCCGATTTTCGCCATCTCGCTGGCCATCGTCATCGTACTCGTGGGTTTGATCTCGATCCTGAACCTGCCGATCGAGCAGTATCCCGACATCACGCCTCCGGTGGTCGAGGTCTCGGCGACCTACGACGGCGCCGACGCCGAGACGGTCAATAACGCCGTGGCCACGCCCGTGGCACAGAGCGTCATGGGCGTCAGCGACATGCTCTACCTGCAGACCACGAGCGCCAACGACGGTTCGATGGTCATGCAGGTGACCTTCGACATCGGGTCCGATCCCGACCTCGACGCCATCTTCACCCAGAACAACGTATCCTCGGCCGCAGCCCAGCTTCCGGCGACGGTGACCAAGCAGGGCGTCACCACGCGCAAGACCATGACGGGTTTCCTGCTGGTCTTCTCGCTGCACAGCGACGGACGCTACGACGACGAATTCCTCTCGAATTATGCCTACATCAACCTTCAGAACGAACTGCTGAAGATCAACGGCGTGGGCAAGGTCTCGATCATGGGCGCCGGAGAGTACGCCATGCGCGTATGGCTCCGGCCCGACGTGCTGAAATACTACGACATCCCGGTTTCGGCCGTCACCGCCGCCATCGAAAATCAGGGCGGCATCTACCCTGCCGGACAGTTCGGAGCCGAACCAGCGCCCGACGGCACCTCCTATACCTATACGGTGACCATGCCCCCGCAGATCACCACGGCCGAGCAGTTCGGCGACATCGTCGTCGTGACCACCTCTGAGGGCGAACAGATCCGCCTGCGCGACGTGGCCGACGTATCGCTCGGAAGCCAGAGTTACGGCGTAAGCTCGCTCTTCGAGGGCAAGCCTACGGCCCTTATCGTCATTTATCAGGAGCCGGGCAGCAACGCCGTGGCCGTAGGCGACAAGGTCAAGGCCGAAATGGCGCGGCTCGGCGAACGCCTGCCCGACGGCATCACGACATCGACGGTCGTGGACACCACGACCAGCATCGACGCCGGCATCAGCGACATCTTCACCACGCTCATCATAGCCCTCGTGCTGGTGATCTGCATTATCTACCTCTTCATTCAGGACTGGCGCGCCACGGTCATTCCGCTGGTCGCCATCCCCGTGTCGCTGGTCGGCGCCTTCGCGCTCTTTCCGCTGCTGGGGTTCTCGATCAACATCATTTCGCTGCTGGGACTGGTGCTGGCGATCGGTCTGGTGGTGGACGACGCCATCGTGGTCGTGGAGGCCGCGCAGGTCAATATCGCCAACGGGATGAAACCCCGCGCCGCGGCGCTCGAAGCCATGAAGAACGTGGCTTCGCCCATCGTCGCCACGACCGTCGTCCTGCTGGCCGTATTCATCCCCGTATCGTTTACGGGCGGCATCACGGGGCGGCTGTTCCAGCAGTTCTCGGTGACGATCGCCGTGTCGGTCGTGATCTCGGCCTTCAACGCCCTGACGCTCTCCCCGGCCTTGTGCGCCCTGCTCCTGCGCCGCCGCGAACCGCCCAAGAAGGGATTCTTCGCCGCTTTCAACCGCTGGTTCGCCCGGCGGATGGACAAATACACGGCCTTCACGCCGACGCTGATCCGCCACGTGGCCCGCACGGGCGTATTTATCGCCGCGGTACTGGCCGTCATCTTCCTCGTGTGGCGCAAACTGCCCGCCGGATTCCTGCCCGAAGAGGATCAGGGATACGTGATGGTGATGGTCTCGACGCCCGAAGCCTCGTCGCTGCAGGTGACACAGAAGGCCATGATCCGGGCCGACGAAGTGATCCGCACGCTGCCCGAAGTCGCTTCGACCTCGTTCGCCGCGGGATTCAACATGATGGCGGGCATCGCTTCGACCGACAGCGGCATCATCTTCGTGTCGCTGGTCGGTTATTCCGACCGCAAACTGACGGCCATGGAGATCGCCCAGAAACTCACCGACGAGCTTTACATGGCGGTTCCGGGCGCCGAGTGCTTCGCCTTCATCCCGCCGTCGATCCCCGGTCTGGGCATCACGTCGGGCGTTTCGGTCGAGGTGCAGGACCTCGAAGGGCGCGGCACGGCCTACCTGCTGGAGCAGAGCGAACGGCTGATGGACTCGTTGCGCAAGCTGCCCTCCGTCGCGTCGGTGACCACGCAGTTCAACGCGGGCGTCCCCCAGCGGCGGCTGCGCATCGACAAGGAGCAGGCGCTGGCTTCGGGCGTGGACTTGGGCGTACTTTACGGCGACCTGACGACCCTGCTGGGCGGCGCCTACGTCAACAACTTCTCGCGTTTCGGCAAGCTCTACCAGACCTACATTCAGGCCGCCCCCGCCTACCGCATGGACAAACGCTCGCTCGACAGCTATTACGTCGCCTCCTCGTCGGGCGAAAGCGTCCCCGTCTCGTCGCTGGTCGAGGTCGTGGATACCGTGGGCGTCGAATACGTCTCGCAGTTCAACCTCTACCGTTCGATCGGACTTACGGTCACCCCCGCGGCCCGCACCTCGACGACGACCGTCATGCAGGACATCACCCGCACGGCCGCGCAGGTACTGCCCGACGACGTCGGCACGGCATGGAGCGGCACCTCCTTTCAGGAAGCCAACGCTTCGAAGACCGGAGGACTGGTCTACCTGCTGGCGCTGGTCTTCGTGTTCCTCGCGCTGGCGGCCCTGTACGAATCGTGGGGGCTGCCGCTGGCGATTCTGATGAGCGTTCCCGTGGCGGTGCTGGGCGCCGTGCTCTTCATCGGCGTCTCACACCTGCTCAACTCCCTCTACGTCAATGACATATACATGCAGATTTCGCTGGTGATGCTGATCGGGCTGGCGGCCAAAAACGCCATTCTGGTCGTGGAGTACGCCGACAGGCTCTTCAACGAGCAGGGCGCCTCGCTCATGGACGCCGCGATCGGGGCCGCCAAACTGCGCGTACGTCCGATCATCATGACCGCCTTCGCCTTCATCCTCGGCGTCATGCCGCTGATCTTCGCCAGCGGCGTATACGCCACGGCGCGCAACATCATGGGCGTCGCGCTCGTGGGCGGCATGCTGTTCGCCACGCTGCTGGGCATCTTCGTCTACCCCGCGCTCTACTATTTCGTGGGACGCATCGGCGGTTTCGAACGCCGCCGCGAACGCAAAAAACAGGAACAGTCATGAAAGCCGGATACCTCATAATCATTTTTGCAGCATTTACGGCGGCCTGCACGCCGCGCTTCTACCCGCCGCGCGTTTCCGTGCCCGACGATTACATCTACGGGCGGGGATTCTCGGAGGACACGACCCGCTTCGGCCCCGAATGGTGGACGCTGTTCGGCGATACGGTGCTCAACAACCTCGTCGCACGGGCGCTGGACAACAACCGCGACGTGGCCGTGGCGGCCTCGCGCGTGGAGGAAGCGCGGCTGAACCTCAAGAGCGTGCGGGCGCAGTACCTGCCGCAGGTCGGGCTGGGCGTCACGGCCGAAGGCGAATATACGCCTGCCACGAAGATCGTGCAGTCGTACGCCGTCGAGCCGTCGCTCTCGTGGGAGGTGGCGCTCTTCGGGCAGCTGCGCAACGCCAAACGCGCCGCAAAAGCCCAGATAGCCTCGTCGGAGTGGGCGCTGCGGGGCGTGCGGCTGGCGCTGGCGGCCGAAGTCGCCACGACCTATTTCACCCTGCTCGAATACGAACGCGATCTGGCGATCGCCCGGCAGAGCTGCGCCCTGCGGCGCGAATCGGCGGCCCTGATCGACTCGATGTTCCGCTACGGCATGTCGGACGGCGTGGCGCTGGAGCAGGCCCGGAGTCTGGTCTACACCGCCGAAGCGGACATTCCGCAGTACCGGCGGGCCGTGGCGCAGACGCGGCTGTCACTCGACATCCTGCTGGGCGAAACGCCGCGGCGAACGGACAGCGCGGGGGCTGGACTGCGTCTGCTGACCGATTACCGTCCGGCGGACATTCCCGTCGGACTGCCCTCGGAGCTGCTCGAACGGCGGCCCGACATCATGCAGGCGCGTTACGATATGCTCGCCGCAGCCGCCGAAGTGGGCATCGCACGCGGCAACCGGTTTCCGTCCATTGCTCTGACGGCCAAAGGCGGAATCGCATCCAATTCGATCAAAGGTTTAACTTCGGCCAACCCTTGGGCGTGGGATGCGTTAGGCTCGCTGACACTCCCCGTCTTCAATTTCGGCAGACTTCGCCGCGCGGAACAGGCCGCCATGGAACGTTACACGCAGTCGGCGCTGACCTACGAGCAGACCGTGCTGACGGCCTTTTCCGACGTCGAGCAGGCGCTGGTGGCCATCGCCACCTACCGCAGGCAGACCGAACGCTACGGCGAGCTGGTTCTCGCCAACGACCGCATCGCCGCGATGACGCAGGCGCTCTACCGCAGCGGCCTGTCCGACTACCTCGACGTGATCGACGCCCAGCGCAGTCTCTATCAGTCGCAGATGGAGTTCGTCAATCTGGTGGCGCAGCAATATATCAACTACGTCAATCTCTGCAAGGCGTTGGGCGGCGGGTGGTGAGACGAATATACCCACATGGGGATTGCACATCTCGGCGTAAAATCGTATCTTTGGAGCCAAAAACCAAAGAGCGACAATGCGTCTATCCGAACTTAAGACCGGGGAATCGGCCACGATACTCAAAGTGACGGGACACGGCGGTTTCCGCCGCCGCATCATGGAGATGGGTTTTGTCCGCGGACAGCGGGTCGAAGTGATTCTGAACGCCCCCCTGAAGGACCCGATCGAGTATAAAATCATGGGCTACGACATCTCGCTGCGGCGCAGCGAGGCCGATATGGTCGTCGTGCTCACCGACGACGAAGCCGGGGAGTACCTCGCGCGGCGCGAGCGCCACCGCCATCAGCACCACGCACACTCCGGGGAGTGCGGATGCCCCGCGGCGGAGACTGCGCCCGCGGAAATCCGGACGGAGGAGTTCGGCGCGACGGAATCCGACGAGGCGTGCTGCGCGAGCATCGACGAGGTCGTGGCGCGCCACTCCCGCACCATCGCCGTCGCGCTGGTGGGCAACCCCAACAGCGGCAAGACCTCGCTTTTCAACGCCATATCGGGCGGCCATGAACACGTGGGCAATTACAGCGGCGTGACCGTCGGCGCCAAGAGCGGGCACCGCTACTACCGCGGCTACCGCTTCGAGGTGACCGACCTGCCGGGCACCTACGCCCTTTCGGCCTATACCCCCGAGGAGCGTTACGTCCGCAGCCATATCGCCGAAAAGACGCCCGACGTCATCATCAACTCGGTCGTGGCGTCGAACCTCGAACGCAACCTTTACCTGACGACCGAGCTGATCGATATAAACCCGCGCATGGTGGTGGCTCTCAATATGTACGACGAGCTCGACTCACGCGGTTCGGAGCTCGATTACGACAACCTGGGACGGATGCTCGGCGTACCGATGGTACCCGTCGAGGCACGCAACGGCAAAGGCATCGAAGCGCTGTTGGACACCGTGATCGCCGTGTACGAGAACCAGGACGAGCGCGTACGCCACATCCACATAAACATGGGCCCCGTCATCGAAGAGGGGCTCCGGCGGCTCAAGGACGATATGAGCGACTACCGCGGCGAACTGCCCAAGGCCTTCCCGCCGCGCTACTACGCCATGAAGATGCTCGAAGGCGACAGGCAGGTCGAGGAACAGCTGCGCGGCAGCAGCCGCTACCCCGAGTGGGCGGAGATCCGCGACCGCGAGGCCAAACGCATCGCCGAAGCCCTGGGCGAGGATGTCGAGACGGCTTTCGCCAACCAGAAATACGGGTTCATTCAGGGGGCGCTCAAGGAGACCTACACCCCGGGGAAACGCGAAGAGGCCTCGGCCACGAAGCTGATCGACACCTTCGTGACGCACAAGCTGTGGGGCTTCCCGATCTTCTTTTTCCTGATGTGGCTGATGTTCTGGTGCACATTCAGCCTCGGCGCCTACCCGCAGGAGTGGATCGACACGCTCGTGGGATGGATCGGCAGCGGCGTGGACGCGCTGCTGCCCGCGGGGCCGCTGCGCGACCTCTTGGTCGACGGCATCATCGGCGGCGTGGGGGCAGTCATCGTCTTCCTGCCCAACATCATGATCCTCTACCTGTTCATCTCGTTCATGGAGGATTCGGGCTACTTGGCCCGTGCGGCCTTCATCATGGACCGCGTGATGCACCGCATCGGCCTGCACGGCAAATCGTTCATTCCGCTCATCATGGGCTTCGGCTGCAACGTCCCGGCGATCATGGCCTGCCGGACGATCGAGAGCCGAAGCAGTCGGCTGATTACCATACTGATTACACCGTTTATGTCATGCAGCGCGCGAATTCCGATCTACCTGCTTCTGGCCGGCACCTTCTTTGCCGAGAATGCCGGGCTGGTGATGATCGGACTCTATGTGCTGGGCGTCGTGCTGGCCGTCTTCACGGCGCGGCTGATGCGGCGGTTCATGTTCCCGGTGGACGAAACGCCGTTCGTCATGGAGCTGCCGCCCTACCGCCTGCCGACATGGAAAACGACGCTCAGGCATATGTGGGACAAGTGCGCGCAATATCTGCGCAAGATGGGCGGCATGATTCTGGTCGCGTCGGTGGTCGTATGGTTCCTGAGCTACTACCCCCGCACCGACGCCGGAAATACGCCCGAACATTACGAAAACTCCTACCTCGGACGTCTCGGACGCACCTGCGAGCCGGTGTTCAGTCCGCTGGGGCTGAACTGGAAAGCGGGCGTGGCCCTGTTGTCGGGCGTCCCGGCCAAGGAGATCATCGTCAGTACGCTCGGCGTACTCTACTCCGAAGGGGCTCCTGCGGCGGCGCAGCCTTCCGGGACGATCGAAATAGTTGCCGAATCGGGTGAGATGGCAGACACCGCAAAGCTGTCGATCAACGATTTGCCAAACGGCAAGGTCGCCGTGATCGGCGGCGCGGACGGCCCGACGGCCATCTACATAGCGAAGACGGCCGACGGCCGGCCGGGCCTAAATCCGGGAACGGCGGCCGAAGATGCCGCGGCGGACGGAGACGAAGAGACGGCGAATCTCGCGCGACGTCTGACGGCGAGCGGCGATTTCACCCACGCCTCGGCGCTGGCGTTCCTCGTATTCATCCTGCTCTACTTCCCCTGCATCGCCACGGTCGCGGCCATCGGCTCGGAGGCGGGCTGGCGATGGGCCGTCGCCAGCGTGGCGTACAACACTCTGCTGGCATGGCTGGCGGCATGGGCCGTCTATCATTTGGTCATGTGGCTCTGATATGGGATGGCAGGATTATACGGTATGGGCGATCGGAGCGGCGGTCACGGTGTTGCTCGCACGGCGGCTCCGGTGCTTCTTCCGGGGGCGCAGGCGCGGCGGATGCGCGTCGTGCGCCAGTGCGCAGTGTCCGCTCAAAGCGGTGCGGCGCAACGATAAACGGCGAAGCCCCTGCACCCCGTCTGATCGCGGGAGGATGCGCCGGCGTGGCGTTTTGCCGCCCGGCAACTGCAAATCAATATGCGATGGACGATTTCGGCTCGCCGCATCTGCGCGCGACATCCTCCGGGACGCAGACGAAGCGACAGGAGACCGTGACCGCTCACAAATCGGGTCCTGCAGGTACAACATACGGCCAAAAACGCTATCTTTGCGGCAGATAAATTTCGCCGAAACAGGCCGCTTGTGCACAGACGACTAATTTTGCCGCTGTACACGGCCTTTATGCCTTTGCAGGCGAACATGTGTAGAAATTATGCTCGGACTCTTTTACATACTCCTTTTCTGGCTGATCGGCAACGCATTGAGTATCCTGACCGGAGGTTATGTGTCAGGTAACATCATCGGCATGATCCTGCTTTTCGCGGCGCTCTGCATGCGTTGGGTCAAAGCCGAGACCGTGCGTCCGGCGGCGAAATTCCTGCTGGGAGCCATGGCGCTCTTCTTCGTCCCCTACGGCGTGGGGCTGATGGACTCCTACCGGGTGATTCTCGACAATCTGTGGGCGATCGTGATTTCGGGCATCGTCTCGACGATCGTCGTCCTGCTCGTCACGGGGCAGACCTTCCAAAGCCTGAACCGCCGTTCGCGCCTGCGGCGCATCCGGCATCTGCGCGAAACCGCTCCAAACACTCCCGACCATGATTGACAAGGCATTCCTCTCCTCGGATCTCTTCCTGCTGACGCTCACCGTAGGACTCTACTGCTTGGGCTGCGCCGTCTACCGACGGCTGCGGGTGCCGCTACTGCATCCCGTACTGCTGACGTTCGTCGCGGTGATCGTCTTCCTCAGCGCGGCGGGCATCGACTATCCCCGCTACAAGCAGGCGACTTCGGCGCTCGATTTCGCGCTGGGCATGTCGGTCGTGGCGTTGGGATACCTGCTTTACGAACAGATGGAACAGCTGCGCGGCAGTCTGCTGCCGGTGGGCGTCGCAACCCTCGCGGGATGCGTGACGGGCGTGCTGAGCGTCGTCTATATCGCCATGGCGTTCGGCGCAGGGCGCGAAATCCTCACCTCGATAGCCCCCAAATCGGTCACCGTGCCGATCGCCGTCTCCGTGTCGGGACCGCTGGGCGGCATCGTGCCGATCACGTCGGTCGTGGTCTTCTGCGTCGGAATCTTCGGAAGCATCTTCGGCGAGTGGATTCTGCGCCGCTGCGGGGTGCGGGACGCCGAAGCGCGGGGATTTGCGCTGGGAGCCGCCGCACACGGCATCGGAACGGCGCGCGCCATCGAGATAGGCGCCGTGGAGGGCGCTCTGAGCGGGCTGGCCATGGCCCTGATGGGGCTGGCGACGGCGCTGCTCATGCCGCTGATGGAGCGGTATCTGTATTAGCCGCAACCCCTGCGGCGGACGGACGGGCGTATATCGGCACCATAAAAGTCGCATCAAAGTTTTTTAAATTCTATAATAAATACTACTTTTG
>ENA-UOIZ01002550-UOIZ01002550.1-human-gut-metagenome-genome-assembly--contig:-P88-NODE-2550-length-12492-cov-22.789097_pt1 | contig 12492 bp, 19 predicted proteins | sample MGYA00242336_ERZ723883 | MGnify/ENA metagenome assembly ERZ723883 | reverse complement strand
GGGTTCGATTCCCGTACGGGTCACCATGCATGAAAAGCCCTAGAAACTTATTCTAGGGCTTTTTTATTGCTTTATCAGCTATATTCCCACGTTCTTCGAACTATTCTACGTGAAAATATTACCACAGATTTTAATATTTTTCCGCGTGCGGTACGTTTTTATGGCGCAAATTTGACACGCCATTTGACACGAAATTTGCCACGCTTACCGTTTATACAGCCCCTGCACCACTCCGACGTTCTCCGCCCGTTCAATATCCCGCTTGTGCAGGTACTCATAGACGGCCATCATGGCCGCAGGCGGATCGCCCTTCTGCTTGCGGTATTCCTCTATGTGGGAAACAACGGCCTTGTGCAGGGCGTTCATGTGGTTCATTTCCTCCCCGCTCAGCCTGTAAAACAGGTCTGCCAGTTCCGGGTCGTCTTGCTTGTATTCCACGGCCAGCTCCGCGTAGGTGTGCGCGTCTTCCAGCTCGTCCTCAATATGCTCCATCAGAAGCTTGATTTCTTTCATGGCTTACGCCTCCTTTATGTATCTTAGAAGCTTGTCGACCTCTGCCCGGTCAAAAGACAGCTTGCCGACAAACGGGATGTCAAATTCCAGCGGTTTCCGAATCTGCGGGGCGAATGCGTTGTAAAGCGCGTCCTCGTCAATGTTTCCGTCCTCCAACACGTGCATCATTTTGACGGCGGGAATGCTTTCCAGCTTCTCAAAAATCTGCGGCGTTCTCTTGGCGTACAGGGATACCACCCCGGCAACAACGACGGCTTTCATTTCCGGAAAGTGGGGAAGAACCTCCTGCTCCACATACCGAAGTGCCCCATTTACAAAGCGTTCTTTTGAAACCATAGTTACCTCCGATTATTGTTGGGGCGGCAATCGCCGCCCCGTTTGGATTAGCCAGCAGCGGCAGCAGTGGGCGCAGTCCAGCTGTTCTTTGCGGGCATGGGTTCAGGGCACACATTCCCAATGGGAATTACGGTCTTGGTCAGCCCGGACAGGGTGTTCAGGGTGTTCTGCATACAGCTGAGGTTTGCGGTGATCTGGGCATTGACAACCGCCTGAGCGGAAATCTGCCCTTCAACGCCACGCAGGCGGCCATCCAGATACTGGTACATGTCCAGTATCTTCTGGTCGGTGTAGGTGTTGGCGTCCCGAAGCTTGATGTCCGCTTTCAGCGCGGCAATTTCCGCAGACTGTCCGGCTTCGTACCGGTTCACCACGTGATCGCCATCGCAGTTTCCGCTGTTGGAGTTGAGCACACCGCCGTTTGCCAGCCCCAGCAGGGCAGTAATACCGCCGATGTAGCCGCCGATACCGCCCACGCGGTCAGCAGCAGTGAAATTCAGAGACATATAGAAGTCCTCCTTCAAAATATTAGGAGGTGGCCACCTTCTACCTATAGAATAACAAAAATCCCGACGGTAGAATCATCATCTACTCGTCGGGATTTCGTCAATAAATCGTCAATAAATCGTCACGCAGAATCAGAATTTCAGATTTTCAGGGAGCTTGTCACTGTACTTTCTGCACAATTCGTATTCTATCCGCAACTTTTTAACCGTTCTTGTGATAGTGGCTTGGGACACACAAAACTTGTGGCACTGTTTTGTCTGGCTCCATCCGGCGGCTCGGGTGCGGATGATCTTTTCCTCCAGCGGCGTAAGAATCGCCAGAGAACAGAACTCATCCAGAATCACCCGATTCCACGGGACTTTATCCACTTATCACATCAGTCCTCCTTGGGGGAACTGTAGGTTCTTGCCTGTTTGCTGTCAGCGATACCGGCGGTGGTAGGATCATTGACCACGCCCAGAATCACCAGCAGGGCAAACACGGCGTTCACCACGGCCAGCAGCTTGTCGCCAATCTCGCCCAAGTCCAGCGTAAAGCCGAACAGGGCGGCTACCGTCTGCACCAGCAGAAGCAGCGCGGGAATCGCGGCCAACCAGAAGGCTTTGTTCTTGATACGTACAACCCAGTTAATCATTTTGTTTTCCTCCTTAAAGCGTAATGCCCTCGATCTCAGCGCGGATTTTCAGGCAACGGATGTAATTCCCCATGTGCTTCTTCTGCTCCTTCAGAAGATCGAGCGAGCAGTTGGGGGTGAACGGCAACGTTCCAGCCTCGTACTTCACGGTCATTGCGTCCAGTTTGTCGTACCGGATTTTTACCTGCTGGTACTCGGCCTTAAAGCGCTCCTTATAGTCAGCGCTTGTCATGCCCTCGATGGTGTCTTTCAGTTCGTACATTTTGTTTTCCTCCTTAAATTTAGCCCAGCCCGAGCCGGGCAAGAATAAACCCAACAACAGCGGCCACAACGATGTAGATGACCCTTTCTACCATCGATTTCCACCGCTTGCCGGGTTCGGATTTCAGCTCCTGCACGTCCGTGCAGAGGCCGTCAACCTTCTCCCCGGTAACTTCCACCTTCTCCGCCATGACGGCAACAGACGTTGCCAGCGTGTTCACCGCTTCCGTGTGCCGTTCCAGCGCGTCCAGACGGTGGGAGTTGGATTTGCTCCGCTGTTCTACCGCAGAAAGCCGCCCAGCGATTTCCGTTTCTTCCATTGGCATACTCCCTTCTCAGCCACTCCACCGGCTGTACTTCCCGTTGTCTTCGTGAATGCCCCATCCGTACAGCCCCAGACCGCCCCGCCCGGGGATTTTCTCGGCCTGTACCTCCTGCGCTATGGCATACAGCTTCTCCGGGGAGATAGCCCCTGAGAGGTCTACGGCCTGTCCCGTGGTGTGCAGGGAGTTGGATACTCCGCCCACTTCGGCGTTGTGCCGCTTGCACCGCACACCGGAATTCACATTCAGGGGAACCCCTGCCCGACGGCGTATCTCATCCGCCATGCGGACGGTTTCCTCTGCGGGTTCTGCGGGGAAGCCGTTGCAGTATTTCCCGCCGCACTGGCACCGGAACTCCTCCCGGGTAAAATACCGGATATCGTCCCAGAACGTCCTGGTTTTCGGTTCGTCGCTGCTCTCGGGCTTCTCTACCCTTACCGCCGTCCCGGCAATGGCACCAATCAGCATTTTCTGGGTAGCCGCCCCCGGTATTCCGTCCGCGGTAAGCCCGTAGTCGGCCTGAAACGCCCGAATTGCCCCTTGGGTATTCCTGCCATCAATGCCGTCAATCGTGCCGGGAGAATAGCCCAGATAGGTCAGAAGGCATTGAATTTGCTTTACCGTCATACGTTCACCTCTTCCCAGCCCTGAGGGTATGCGGACGGCGACCATACATTATTGTCCAATGTGGAGCGATACACTTTACCGCCTTCCGTGCAGCAGTCGCCCTTATTGTAGGGGCTGGTAGCCATGGCGACGAACGGCAACGCTTTCGCTGGGTCTGTGCTCCAAGCAAACCCCCACTGTGCGGGCAGCTCCTCCGGAACTTGTGTATAGATGGTGCTGTCATAGGGCTGCAACAGCCGCACCACACGACCGGCCGGGGACAGACATACAAACCCGGCCACACGTTCCAGCATGTTCTTGACGGTACAGGCGGCCTCAAAGTGCGGGATGTCCCGGTCAGCCGCATACAGTTCTGTGCCTGTCATGTCCGGGGCTTTCTCCTGCAAGGCAAGCGCGTTCGCCCGTCCCTGAGCATACATGATGCTTTTTCTTTCCTCTTGTGTCACAGACTGTCAACCCCTTTCTTATAAGCTTCATCCAGCTCTTTAAGCTGTTCCTCACCGCCGCTGGCTTTTATCTCCCTGATTTTTTCAAGGATAGCGTTTTTACGCTCTTCGATGGTCATCATGCGTTATTCACCCCCAGAGCGGTTTCAATTTCGGATAATGCGGCTTCGTATTCGGCATTCTGCGCAACAACCGTCTGGTATTGCTCTCGCTCATACTCCCGCTGAGCAGCGTCAAGCTCGTCCCAAGATTTCCACGGGGCGATCATCTCACCGGCAAATATCACGCCGTCGGCGCGTGTCCACGTCTTACCCGCCGGGATGAAGCGATAGCCCTGAATATAAATATTGCACTTACCGTCGAAGACATCTGTTTCAATAGGTGTAAGGCCTTCGCCAGAGGTGACGTAGCACTTAAAGTCAGAATCAATGTAAATCATCATTCTTCACCCCATATCTCAGATATTGTCAACGTCGTTTTGATGTATCCTCCAGTGGTTATCCATATACCAACGTATCCCGTGGTTACAGCTGAAACGTCAACAGAATACTCGCCGGTTGCCAGGATCTTCGTGTTTGCGGCAAATGTTGGAGATTGATTTGTAGGCCGTTTATTTGCCACCACAAGACTGAAATTGAAATTATGTGTATGCCCCTCTTTGTCCGAGTATTTAGTATCACCAATACCCGTTATTTTGAATTTCAGCGTATTTACTCCTGTCAGATCAATCGAGTTATTCGTGAATGCATTTGCATATGCTACACTGCCACCCCATACTTCTGTAGATAATAGCATGCTATCGGCGTTTAGAGTAAGTACGCCGTCAAAGGTTCCGCCAGTCTCGGTATGCTTGGATACTGACCAGCCTCCGGTTACTGCATTATATGTATTTCCGCTTTTATACAGCCAAAGCAAATAGCTAAGCTCAATAGCCACGATTTGACCATCTGTAGTTATAGATACAGATTCACTTGTGTTTTCTACCCCATCTGTAGCGGCTGCAGTCCAAGTTCCGGCATTTGGTACGATGCAAGCCCATGTACCGCTAGTATCAGGGGCGGATAGAGTCGTTGTGCCGTCAGAGCAAGTACAGGTCGAACCGGCAGGATAGGTGATATTGATGGTGGCTGTGAAAAATGCAATCACGGTGGAATAATCGGTTGTGACCACAACATTCTTTTGGGCGGTCTTTCCGTCCCCGGTGATTGTAACTGTCCACGTCCCGCTTGCAAGACCCTTGAACACCACTACACCGCTCGTACCGGAGTTCTTGGTTTTTGTCTTGCCGTCCTTGGAAACAGTCACAGTGACGTTCGCCGGGGCTGTAACGGTAAGAGTGCCGCCGGAACCGCCGCCACTGGCGCCAAATCCATATAAAGGCACTGCAATGCTCATACGTACACCTCCACCGTAATCGGAATATTCACCGTGGGCTTGTCCTCAAGGCAGGTAAACGTCAGCGTACTGCCTGACCGGGAAGCGAAGCTCACCATGCCGCAGGCCTCTTTCAGCGCAATGTTGGCAGGCGTGTCGCTTCCATACACCGGATAGGCCATAGCTTTCTTTGCGTCCGTCAGGCCTGTGATGGTCACAGACTGGACATACGGCGCACTGCCAGCCCACCCGGCAACGGTCAGTGTTGCGGAGACGGAAACTGTCTTAGCGTTGGCAAGTGCCGTGTCCACGTAGCTCTTGTTCGCCGCGTCGGCATTGTCCGACGGCACACCCAGCCCCGTTACCTTGTTCCCGCTCATGGCGATATTCCCGGTCATGGTGCCGCCCGTTCTGTCCAGAAGGCCGTCGGTACTGACGACATAGTCGTTGATGGCGGGAACGACCTTTTCGTTTATGAACTTCTTGATGGCGATTCCCGCCTCGTCGAACTTTGCCTTGAATCCCGCCTCGGTAAGGCCGTCATCCACATTGGGGCGTCTGCCCAGCTTCTGGATGACCTCCATATCGGCGGTCAGTTCCGGTATCTTTGCCATTTATGCTCCCTCCCTGTTCAGCGCCCTTTGCAGCGCTCCGTTTCCGCCGCCGCCATTGACGGACATATCCTCCGACGTGGTCTGGACGCTCATTCCCGTTCCCGGATTCCCGGCGGGAGCGCTGGCCATGGCCGCCGCTTCAAAATCGTCCAGAAGCTCCTGCTTCTTGGTGATATAGCCGTTGGGGAGCCGCTCAAGGTACTGCTTCGGCGTAATCAGATGGTTCATGAGAAGATTGTCCAGCGTCTGCATAGAGGCCATTTCCGACCAGTAGGAACAGGCGCCCACGTCCTGCTTGATGGACATTTGCAGCTCCCTCAGGACGCCGAAATCGAACGGCCGCATAAAGGTCTGCTTGGGCAGCTGCATTCCCAGGGGCTGCTCACCGGGCTTGTCCATGTCCAGGGAAGTCTCCACCATACGGGTGCCGTACTTCGCCGCCATCATGTCAAGCCAGATCCTTCCCGCTTCCTCCATGCACTGGTAGTCGTTCTGCTTGGTCTGCTCCATAGGGGTGTTGGCCGCCCGCTGCAAGGCGATAATCGCACTTGTGGTCTCAATTCGGGCGTCGCCCATGGCCACGTCAGACGCGCCCAGCAGAGAGCGGGTCTTGTCAAAGCTCAGCTCGATAAACTGGGCAATCTGGGGGCTGACGGACGCGCCGTCGATAATCTTCGCCACATTGTTCACGTCTCCGGAAATGCCGATGGCCGTTCCCACGCTGCCGTCCCAGTGCTTGATCTTGTTCCGGTCATAGACCACTTTTGGGAATGCTATGGTCAGAAGTGAGATGCTGACAAGGGCGAACATCTTGTTGATAAACTTCTGGTTTGGCAGCATTCCGGTGGCCAGTGCCTGACCGTGGTAGCAGTCACGGATATAGTCCCAGTTAATCCAGATCAGGGGATACAGGCTGTAGCCCGTGTCATAGGCCTTCCGAAGAATGCCCTTCTCCGTGCTTTCCATGCACCAGATGGTGCGGGTGTCACGGTTCCGGAAATAGTAGGTCAGCACCGTCACCTTGTCGTCGGTGTAGCTGTCGTATTTGTTCTGGAATTTATCGGAATCCGCCGTAATGCTGTCCGGGTCGTCAATGCCGCACTGCCCGGCCTTTTTCAGCTCCTCCGCCCGCCATTGGACGTCCTCCACCAGTTCCCGGCGCACAAGGATGATCCAGGGCTGACGCTGGACATCCCGGCAATTGGGATTGCCGAACAGCACCCGAAGGTTGTCCACAATCTCCGCCACGATCTCTCCCTTGACGTCCTGGCCGTTTTCAATGGTGGGGTCAAAGTAGAAGTGCATACAGCCGTCGCCGGTAACGGCGGCGTTGCGCAAAAACTCCCGGTTCTTGGCTACGATCCGGTTGCGCTCGATAATGGCGGCAAACTGGTGGTTGATGATCTCGGCGAAGCCTTCCAGCTCTCGCTGGGTATACCGGGAGGTGGAGGGCATGGGCGTCACCTGAATGGTCATGTTGTCCGAGGTAATGGTGGACACCTGAAAGTTGATGATCTGCTTGAACATGTTGTAGGTGGGGGTAGGCAGACCGTTGCTCTCCACGCCCTCCCATTGATTCATTGTGTTACCCTGCCGGCTTTTTATCCGACAGCTCTTACAGTTTCCTGTAAGTTCAGCATATCTTTTCGCCCATACTGAGCGCCCCTGCCTCGTGGTGGGATTATATCTTTTCACCCACTATGCGTTGCGGCTGACTGCACTTCGTACAGTCTTCACCTCTGATTACCCTGCGAGTTGTATGGTTTTTGTTGGCTCGTGCGACGTTCTCACTAATTGTGATCCATCTGCAATTATTAGGATCATAGTCGCCGTTGTGGTCAATCCGGTCTATAGATAAATTGTCCGCATATCCATGAGACAACGCCCACGCTTTGAAATTAAGGAAATCTTCCCATTCACTGCAAAGGCGAACGCCTTTCTTCCCGTAAAGATAATATGCGTGGTGATTTGGGTTGCTGCACCTTTGCCTCATGCCGCACCAGATTGAATACAACCTTGTTCGGTTATCATGACTGTTCCCGTGAACGGTGTTAGCCTTCCCTCGATTTGAGGCCGTTTCCCGTCTCAGGCAACCGCAGGATTTCGTATTACCATTCCGCAAATTGTTCGCGGTGGCAATTACCGTCAGTCCGCAATCGCACACACACTTCCACCTGGCCTTGCGATTGACTACACCGCAGAACTCAACAGCCGTAAGTCTCCCGAATTTCTGACCAATCAAATTTACCATATGCATCCTCCATTAGATGTTTTCTCGTTTAGGCTTCCAGTTTTTTTCAGGGGTTTTACATCGGCAATCACTTACCGATGAAGAAGTCCTCGTTGACCTTCACCGTGTCATACAGGCCGATCTGCTGGTTGAAACCGTAGGCCTTTTCGTAGCGCTTCTGGATTTCCTCGTTGGTGGGAATCTTCTGCTTTCCACTCATTATTCGGCGTCACCGCCCATCCGCTCGGCCTGACGGCTTTTCTTCGCCGCCTCCAGGGGGTCAAAGCCCAGAATCCCGGAAATGCCCAGGTTAAAATCATTCACGGACTTGACCGCCTCCTTTGCCGCCTCATAGTCCGGGACAAGCCCCTGCTCCAGAACGCCGACCCGGTCGCTCAGCTTTCGGAGACTTTCGGCTTCCTCCCGGTAGTGCGCCCGTCTGCGCCGGTCGGAGACAACGACCGCGCCCAGAACGAGGCAGGCCACGAGAATATTCAGAATCATGAGAATTGTCATTGTGTCCTCCTTACTGGGGAAGGGGCGGTTTCCCGCCCCTCATAAATCAGGCCTGGTCCTTCGCCGCGACGGCGGAGTTGAACATGCCGGCCTTTGCCGCATAAGCCCGCAGGCGGTCGCCGCTGGTCAGGGTGACGGCGGCGGTGTAAGCCTTGGCCTCCACGGAATACCGGGGGTCAGAGCCGTCGGTGGTGTAGTAGACGGTGGCGCCGCTGGTGGTGGTCTCAATGGTGGCAGCCTTGCCGCTCATGGTGATGGTGGGAGTTTTCACCACGGTGCTGGGGGCGCAGGCCACAAGAACGCCGTCGGCCTTCTTGCCCAGGACAAAGGCGTCGTACATCATACGGAACTCGATCAGGTCGCCGGACAGGCCGGGGGGATCGACGTGCCCCTTGAAGTCCTTGATCTTCATGGGGGAGATAACGGACTTCTTGTGCAGGATCATGAACACCACGTTGGCGGGCATCCGGTCGTTGGACATGGGCAGAACGTTCATGCCGGAGATCTGACCCACGGTGCCCTTGGGCAGGGTCTTGCCGCCCAGGGAATCCAGATTGACCCACTGCTTCGCCAGCTGGAGGGTGTCCAGATACTCGTAGGGAATCAGCAGACTTACGTCGCCCTTGACGCCCTTGTCCCGCTGCTTGTTCCGCGCCTTGATGATGTAGCCGATAATGGTGTCGGTGGTGGGGGTTGCCGTCAGCTCCTCGTGCATACCGGCGTTTTCCGCCCACTTCTTCAGGCGGTAGGTGTCCACCTCGGGGATGATATGCTCCTCCCGCTCCGCCTTCATGATGGCGCCGACCTTGTGCTTGTCCATGACCTCCATGTTGTTGCCCTTATCCACGGACAGGCTCAGGGACTTGTCCTGAGTCATGGTGAAGGTCTGCTCCTCGTTGCCCACTTCCTTGGTGTCGCCGTACCGGCTGCCGGTACCCACGCCCTTGGTGCGGTCGTAATCCTGAAGGGGTTCGGTTCTCAGGCTCTTGACATGGACGGTCTTCACGCCGGAAAACTCCATGTCCAGACTGTGGTCAAAGAGGCCGTCGGTCTCGGAGGCCTTGTCGAAGCCCTCCATCAGGGCGGCCTTGTACTTTTCGTCAAAATGAATGGTTGCGCTCATAAATTTCCTCCTTAAATCAAAAAATGAGCCGCGGCTGTCCCTTTGGGATCAGCTTCGGCTCTTGGCTCCTGTTTGTTTATTCTGTTTATGCGAACGCCGACATGAAGTCGTCAAAATCGCTCTTTCCTCTCTGTCCGCCGGAATCCTTCTGGCTTCCCGGGGAGCTTGAGCGGTTTTCCCGGTTCTTCTTCTCGGCTGCCAGCTGACGTTCCAGCTCGGCGATTCTGGCTTCCTTCTGCGCGGCCTCGTACTTCTGGTAAGCGCTCAGGAGGGTCATACCGGCCTGTACATCGGGGGTCAGCTTGTTCACAAGCTCGTCCGTGAACTCCACCTCCGGATAGCTCCGGCGGAACTCGTCCACCTCCCGCTGCGCCCGGCTCTGGCTGCTTTCCTCCGCCTCCTTCTGCTTGTCCTTCTCCGCGTTGACCGCGTCCAGGCCCTTTTGCAGTCGGGCGTTCTGAAGCTCCAGCTTCGCCTCCGTCTCCGTGCGCCCCTCGCCCTTCCGGTAGCTGACATACAGCATTTCCGCCAGCTCGTTCAGGGGGGTGCCGGTTTTCTCCGCCAGGGTGGTCATGATCTCCATCACGTCCTTCTGGCCGTCCAACTGGGTTTTCAGATCCTGAATGGTCTGCTGGGCACGCTCCTTGACCCGGTCGTAATCCGCACCCTTCTGGGCGAGGGCGGTCATTTCGGCAAGGCCGACGGTTCGCTCCTCCTTGTTGACCTTAATGGTGAAGGTCTGCTCGGCATCCGGCTTGCCCGATCCCTCCGGGGCGTCGACTTCCCCGCCGGTATCTTCTCCGGTTCCCTCGTCAGGTTTTTCCGCTTCCTCATCGGTCACGGTGTTTTCCTGTTTCGTGTCAGCCTGCTCCTCGGCCTGTGCGCCGGTTTCCTGGTCGGTCACGGTCTGGTTGCCGTCCCCGTCAAAAGCCGCCACAAAGTCCTGGTAGCCGCTGTCCATCGTTTCTTCCATTGTGTGTTCTCCTTTCGTTTTCGGCTCTGGTAGGCCGTATATTCACGCCTGTGGTAGGGCGCAAATTTCTGATTTACCCCATGATGTAGCTCCGGCTCAGGCCGCTGCCGCACATGGCCGTCTGATAGTCCATTCCTCCCTCTTCCTCGTCGTCCTCGGTTTCCTCCCGCTCCCGTTCTCCGGGGAGGACGTAGGTCTGGGCGAAGTATCTCAAAGCGTCGGGGCCGTGGGTCAGCTCATGGGGGTTCTTGCTGACGTCGTTGGGGTCTGTCTTGTCGTGCTGCAAACACTTGATGCACTCGATCAGGCTGCCGCAGGTGTCGAATATGATGAGCCCCGGCTTTCCGTCCTCCCGGAGCTTGAAAAGCTCCTTCAGAGCGTACCAGCCCTGCTTCCGGTTATTATCCGCCTTGACCAGACCAACCCCGTTTTCGGCGAAGGTGGCCGCCTGGGTCTTGCCCGTCTCCCGGCTCCGCGCCCACATATCCGGCGGGGAAATGGTAAAGTCGATATTCTCATCCGGCCTTGTCAATTCCAGCTGCTTTCTCGCCGCATCGGAAACCACCATGTTGCTCTGGGCAAACTGCCGGTAGACGTAGCACCTTCCGGTTTCGTCCACCGCAACCCAGATGCAGAAGAACATGTCCAGGCCGTAGTCCATGGCGCGGTAGCGCTGCCAGTTCGGCTTCAGGGGGAAGGGCTTGCAGGTATGGATGCCGTCGGTAAACTCGTCGAAGTACACCCCTGCCAGGGCGTTCCAGTCGCCGTATCGATGCGCCCGCCGGACGTCCTCGGGCAATAGCTCCAGCTGCTTGACGTAGTCCGGGTTCGCCTCCATCAGGTCTTTGTTGTCGTCTACCGTAGCGGGGATGAAAACATAGTCCTTCGGGTTCTCCCCGGTCTTGAACTGCCGGTCTATGAACAGCCGCTTCACCCAGAAGTGGCCGGGTCCGCCGGGGTTGCAGGTCAGGTAAATCCGCTTGGGTATCTTGTTCGCGCCACGGACGATGCCCGCCAGCCCTCGGAACTCGCTTTCCAGGAACTGGGTCGCCTCGTCGATGAACAGCCACTCGTATTCCTGACCCTGATATTTACCCTGCACCGCCGCGCCGTAGCCGGGCATGTTTCCGAACTTGATCTTTGACCCGTTGGCAAAGGTAATGACATGGTCGGACTTGTTGTAGTTGAACGTACCCGGCGCCAGGATTTTCAGCATGGGGTCAATGAGCGTTCCCTCCATGTCCCCGTATTCCCGCCGGAGGATCAGTATCCGGATTCCCGGGTAGGTGTAAGACCCCAGCGCCGCCTTGCGCACCACTGACCAGGACTTCCCGCCGCCTCTTGCCCCGCCGTAGCAGGTGTACTTGGCCGTGCTCAGGAAAAATTTCCACTGCGGTTCCGAATTGGGCGACCCGATATTCACTTCTACAGCGCTCTCAGCCGCCTTTTTTGCCGCCATTATCTGTCCTTTCCGGAAAACAAAAAGCCAGAACCAACGCTCTTTCCGGGCGTTCGCTCTGGCTCATGGCTCTGGCTTTTTCCGCTGTATTCAATTACGCTTTCGTTCTTGCATCGCCCGCAGAACAGCGGGAACCGATGCAGCTCCGTGGAGGAAAGCACTTTGGTCTTTGTCCTGCACCCACACACCGGGCAATATAAAAAACCTCGTTCATCTACTCGCACGATTGCCTCCCTTTCTCTTGGCGGAACAGGCAGGACTCGAACCTGCACACCGGAATCCACCGGTGAACGGATTAGCAATCCGCCGCAGTACCTGTTATGCTTACTGTCCCGTATTTGGTGCTGGTGGCTGGGGTCGAACCAGCTCCCTGCGCCTTATCACGACGCCGCTCCGCCTGTTGAGCTACACCAGCATTTTTTATTTTTTTATGACCGCCTTTTCAAAACCACCCCGCCCTTTTCCCCTCTACCCCCTCCCGGGGCAGTCTCAAAATTCGTTGCTGCGTATAGTATATATATATTTTATATATAAGCTTTAATGTTAATATTAAAGC
>ENA-UOIZ01002535-UOIZ01002535.1-human-gut-metagenome-genome-assembly--contig:-P88-NODE-2535-length-12546-cov-17.357617_pt1 | contig 12546 bp, 9 predicted proteins | sample MGYA00242336_ERZ723883 | MGnify/ENA metagenome assembly ERZ723883 | reverse complement strand
TCGCGCGGAAAGAGGTTCTTGGCCAGCTGCTGCGTGATGGTCGAGCCGCCGCCCTGCGAGGTGTTCTGCAACAGCAGGGTCTTCACGGCCACACGCGCCAGCGAAGGAATGTCGATGCCCGAATGGGTGCGGAAACGGACGTCCTCGGTCGCGATGAGCGCCGCGACGATGGGCGGAACCTCATGCCCGGCCAGCCGGATGTGAAGCGTCGAATCCGACGGATAGAGGTCGGCGTACTGCACATAGGAGCGGTTCTGCACGAAGAAGGTTCCGATCACCTTGCCGTCCTCGGAGTAGATCTCCGTGGCGAGGTTGCTGCGGGGATTCTCCAGCTCCTCGAACGAGGGCATGCGGCCGAACACGCCGAAGACCGTGAGCACCAGCATCAGCGCCACGAGCGCAAAGGGTGCGAAAGCCGCGTACCAGATCCATTTTATCGTTTTCGGGCTGACACCCGTCTTTTTTTTCTGTCCCATACGACGATATTTGCGACAAAGATACGAAATTTTCACCTTTTACTTTTAACCTTTCACTTTTAACCTTTAACCTTTCACCTTAAAACGGCAGTCCCACCGACGCTGCGACGTACACCCCGCCGCTCGACGGATGGTAGCACGACAGCTTGAAGGTCGAAGTGGCCGACGCCGGCTGCCGGAAGGCGTTGAAGTCGAAAACGATGTCTCCGCCCACCGACCAGATCCGCCGCCACGTCATTCCTCCGCGGCCCACGTCGCGGAACTGCGCGTAGTCGCCTCCGGCGTTGAGCCGGATGCGCTTGATGTAGATCACCGAGCCGATGCCGCCCTCGGGATACCACACCGGCAGCTGGTAGTTGGCCTGAAAAGCCGTGTAGTTGTTCGACACGATGTCCGCGGAGGTGAACCCGCGCGGAACCAGCCGCGTGGATTTGTAGCTCAACGGAGCATATCCCGACGGAAACTTGTAGCCGCCGATCGAGGTCTGGTAGGTCGCGGCCACCAGCACCGAGTTGTGGGGCGCGAATCCCGGCAGATAAGCCTGCCCGTAGAACGAAATCAGGTCGCTGAAATGGGCGTTCTCGGGGTTGAACGTGTAGTTCGCGCTGAGGGTGTAGCCCCAGCGGGGCGCGATGTCGCGGTGCGCCATGCGCACCTGGTCGGAGAATCCGGCTCCGAACGAAACCTTGTGCAGCCCCTCGCGGAAACCGACCCGCTGAATGTTGGAGATGCTGCCGTTCTCCCATTCGATCTTGCCCAGATCGGCAACCATGCCGTTGGAGTAGTTCCTGCCCGCCGAGAGGGAGAGCTGGCGCGTGTGATACCCCCGCTGGAAATAGAGCGGCAGCGTGGCCGACAGCCCCACGGAGTAATATTTGTCGGGAGCAGGACGGCTTTGGTAGACCGGATTGCCCTGCCCGTCGCGGCCGGCCAGCGAGTAAAAGAGCTGGTTGCCGCCGTAGGAGGCGTCCAGGTCGAAACGCACGCCCAGTCCGAAATAGCGCACGCCCAGATTCACGAGCGAGCCTTCGTGCCGGTTCCAGCCGTAGGAGGCGTAGGCCTCGGCGCTCGAAAGCAGGTTCTGCGAGATCAGCGTAAGGCCCACATTGAGGTCGATCACGTGTTCGTCGACCGCCGCAAAGGGGTTGAACGCCACGGGCATCCAGCTGTGGGCGTTCACCAGATTGGGCACCTTGCGATACCGCTTCGCGCGGAACTCGCCGGACTGTCCGACCGAATCGGCGCGCGTATAGCGCACCGTGTCGAGGTTCACCACGTCCCAGCGTTTGCGGGGCGGGTTCACCAGGTTGACGGGCAGCCGCGAAGGCGTGACGGGAATCAGCAGGCTGTCATCGGCGGCGACCCGCTGCTCCGCGACGCGGTAGCCGAGGCGGTCGTAGGTCGTCAGCAGCACCCCTCCGTCCGCCGGGGCGGGCGCGAAGGAGCCGTAGGCCGAGGTGGTGATGCGGTATTCGCGGCAGGCCATCAGGTCGTAACAGTGGGCCTCGTCCCTGCCCGAGGCGATCGAGCCGTAATAGAGCTTGCCGCCCCCGGCCCGCAGGTTCGAAAGGGTGATGTAGGCCCCCTCGGTAATCGGATGCAGGCCGTCGGAGTCGATGCGGCCGATCCACATGCCGCTGTCGTCCGTGACGAGGACGTACCACGCCACCGTACGATCGTCCCACGCCAATCCGTGAATCTCCGACCGGACGGGCGTTTCGAACCGCCGTTCGGGACCCTCGCCGTGCCGCACCACGACCGTATAACGGCCGTCGGGATTGTACTCGACCCATCCGAACTCCTCGCCCGAAGCCGTGGGATAGAGCGTGTTTCGCTGCCGTTCCGCCGTGCGGGGCACACCGTCGGCGAGGTCCATATAACACAGTTGCGAGTTGACGCGCTGTTCGAAAAGCGTGGAACGGCGGTACTCGGTCCACCAGACGCGGCCGTCGGCCATCGACGGACGGGTCGAGACCAGCCCCGTATGGCAGACCGTCCGTTCCCCGCCCGTACGGCGGTCGATCACGACGAAACGCGAAACGCGGTCGAGGTCGGTTTTCAGCGCCACGACGGCCGTGTCGCCCAGCGGCAGGGGCCACTGGTAGGTCGTGTGGTTCTTTTCGGGCAGCGCGGTGAGCGGCACGGCGCTGTCCCCGGTTTCCGGCAGCGAATCCCAGTAGCGTTCCAGCTCGTCGAAGGTTTCGCGGAAGAGCTTCATGACGTTGGTCTTGTAGAATTTGCCCAGCGCCACGCGCGTGGTGGCCAGCACGTAGGGGTTGCGCGACCCGTACCACGCGACCTTGTCCCAGATGTTCTCGCCGTAGCGTTCCCAGGCGTAGGAGCAGATCTGATAGCCCAGCTCGTAGTGGTCGGGAATGTAGTCGCGGTAGGAGCCGCAGAACCAGCGGTCGATGTTGCGGCGGTCGCGGCCGACGCTGCCCATGGCGCGGTAGGCCATCGAAAACGAAGGCTGGAGACCGCGGCCGAACGACGAGTGCATCGTTTCGGACATCACGGCGTCGCCCTCCATGGCCCAGATCGGCATGCACAGCAGGCCGATGGTCGACCCCTGCTGTCCGAGCACGTAACTCAAGGCGCGGATGACGCCCCGGTCGAGGTTGTTGTACTGCACGGCGTGGCGGTACTCGTGGGCCACGAGCTGCTTGTACCACGGCATCGAATAGCTGTCGACGGCGGGCGAGGTGAGGAATTCCACGCGCTTGGGAAGGTACATCACCAGTCCGTTCGACTGGAAATTCTCGGGATGCATGACGAAGGGAATGCGCATCGGGCCGTGGCGGAATCCGTAACCGATGTCGGGCCGGACCGAACGGATGTAGAACAGCGTGCGCCGGGCGATGCCGGCGACTGTATCGGGATAGATCATCCGCACGTCGGGCGTGCGGATCGCCGACCACTTCTGCGGAGGGTCCGAACCCCAGGTGTAATACTGGGCCGCGGCGCGTTCGGCGCCGCACAGCGCGCACAGCAACGCCAAGAGGAGAAGCAGCCGGCGCACGTTACGAACCGGCTTTTTTGCAGCGGTAGCCGCTGCGGATGAGCAGTTCGGCCACACGGTCGCGGTGGTCGCCCTGGATGATGATTTCGCCCGCCTTCGCCGAACCGCCGACGCCGCACCTGGATTTCAGCATGCGCGCCAGCTCCTGAAGGTCGGCATCTCGGCCCACGAAACCTTTGACGAGGGTCACGACCTTGCCCGCCCGCTGTTTGCGGTCGAGCCACACGCGCAGGTCCTGCTGCCCCGCAGGCAGCGTCTCGGCTTCGGGTTCGTCGTCCGTTTCGTAGTTGAAACCCGGGTCGGTCGAATAGACCATCCCGAGCCGTGATTTCCAGTCGTTGTCGGCCATAGTTGTTCGAATGGTTGAAATTAAACGCCGAAAGCGGCGTCATTTATTGCGCAAAATTAGCAAAATATTTATCTTTGTTAACGCATGGCAAAGAAGTTCCGCGAAAAACTGCGCAAGTTCAACCCCTTCACGCGTCCGATGACGCTCGACGAACTGCCCAAACCGCTGCCGGCCAACCCCGACCAGCGGCTGGTGAAGGTCTATGTCGAAGGCTACGAAGACGTGGCCTTCTGGCGCGGCATCTTCGACCATTTCCAGAATCCCTACCTGCGTTTCGAAATCTCGGTCCCCGACCGCGGCGACCTGCCCAAGGGCAAGAAGGTCCTCATGGGCATGATCCCCCGTTCGTCGGAGGAACTGCTCCTCTGCGTCGACTCCGACTTCGACTACCTCTTCGCCGGGCGAACGCCCCAGTCGAAGGAGGTCGCCGAGGCCAAATTCATGTTCCACACCTACGCCTACGCCACCGAGAACTACCTCTGCTACGCCCCCTCGCTGCACAACGTCTGCGTCAAGGCCACCAAGAACGACACGCGCATCTTCGACTTCGTGAAGTTCATGCACGAATATTCGTGCACGATCTACCCGCTGTTCCTCTGGTACGCCTACTCGGCGCAGCTGGCCACGGAAAACGTCTTTCCGCTGATCGACTTCAAGCAGTCGGTGCGCATCGGCTACCTCGACATCGAGGACAACGGCTCGAAGACGATCGAGTGGCTGCGGCGCAACGTCTCGAAGCGCGAGAACCTGCTCCGCCAGCGCAACCCGCGGATGATCGAACCCATGAAGGAGTTCGAGGTGCAGCTCCGCGGACGCGGCCTGACGCCCGAAAACGCCTACCTGTTCATGCACGGCCACACGCTGATGGACAACGTGGTGCTGATCATGCTCAACACCGTGTGCGAGAAGCTGCGGGCCATGTCGATCGCCAAGATCACCGCCTCGAAGAAGCAGGGCGTGGCGCTCAAGAACGAGATGTCGAACTACACCAACTCGCTGCGCTCGATCCGCGACGTGCTGCTCGACAACGAAAACTACACCAAAAGCCCGCTTTACAAACGGTTGGAACGCGACATCGAGCGGTATATCGCCCGCACGATCTGGAACATGAAGCGCAACGGCGAAATCCGCGACACGTCGATGATCGGCATTATCCACAAACTCCGCACCGGACAGCAATAACGGAAAAAAGAGGGGCGGGAACGCGGACACGCTCGAAACGCATCCGGCGACTCCCGCCCATGAATCCGGCCCTTGGGACCGGTTATTCCCGTTTGCGGACCACGCGCACGGTGGACTGCGTGGCCTGCCGCACGAAGACCTGCGGACCGCGGGCGTAACGCCGCCACAGCTCGTCGGTATAGCCGCGCACCGTGAGCAGCTCCATGTTCTCGGCTTTCATCACGTCGAAACCCGCCTCGCGCAGCGCCTCGATGGCCTCGTCGATATGCCACGAGTTGTCGACGCACAGGCTCAGGTTCACGGCCGAATTGTGGATCAGGTTGGCCTTGATGCGGAAACGCTCCAGCAACGAGAAGATCGTGGCGAACTTCTCTTCCAGCACGAAGGAGAAATCCCGCGACCGGATGGTCAGCAGCACCTGGTCCTTCTTGAGGATCAGGATCGGAACGTCGACCGGGGCCGACATGCCTCGGATCACCGTGCCGGGTTTGCGCTTGTCGCCGAAGGGCCGCACGTAAAGCGGAATATTCTTGTTCTGAAGCGGCTTGATCGTCTTCGGATGGATGATCTGCGCGCCGCTGTAAGCCAGTTCGATGGTGTCGAGGTAGTTCAGCTCGGCGATCTGCACGGCATCGGGGAATGCTTTCGGATCGGCGTTCATCACGCCGTCCACATCCTTCCACACCGACATCGACTCGGCGTCGAGAATGTTGGCCACCACGGCCGCCGAGTAGTCCGAGCCTTCGCGCCCCAGGGTCGTGGTCGTGCCGTCGGGCGCGCCGCCGATGAAGCCCTGTCCGATGAAGATGTTCTCGACGCATTTGCCCAGCGCGTTTTTCAGCAGCGAAGCCGAAGCCTCGATGTTCACCCCGGCGTCCTTGTGGCGCTGCTCGGTGAGAAAACAGCGGCGCATGTCGATCCAGCGGTTCGACACCCCGGCGTAGTTCAGGTACTCGGAGATAATCGTCGTCGAGACCAGCTCGCCGTAGGCCACGATCGTGTCGTACCACAGTTCGGCGTCGCCGGGTTTGTAGACGGTCTCCGTCGCGACCTTTTCCAGTTCGCCGAACAGCGCGTCGACCGCCGGCAGCCGCTTCGGCTCGTGCCACAGCTCGTCGATGATCTCCGCATGGTACTTCCGCAACGATTCGACATGCTCCAGCGAGAGCTGTTTATCGCCTTTCTGAAGCCCCTCGAACACCTTTTCCAGGGCATTGGTCGTTTTGCCCATCGCCGAAACGATGATGAACAGGTTCTGCTCGTCGTCGATGATCTTGCGCAGATTCCTCACTCCGTCGGCATTCCGCACCGACGCACCTCCGAATTTATAGACTTTCATGTTATTTCGCTTATTAACCTAACGTACCTTCCTTTACCTTTTGCACAGTTGACCGCTGTACTCTTGCGGCCGATGGCCGCGTTTACAAATCTACCCCACCCCAAACCCCTCCCGTGGGAGGGGCTTGTCGCGACGCAACCGGGATTTCGACCGGATTTACAACCGGATATCCCGAAATGAAAAACCAATTTTTAATTTTTCATTCTTAATTCTTAATTACCTTATAGGGTACTCCGATGTTCTGGAACAGGAACGCGTACATGTCGGCCGCCTCGTCGATACGCTTCGAAGTGGGTTTGCCGGCGCCGTGGCCCGCTTTCGACTCGATGCGGATCAGGATCGGGGCGTCGCCCGCCTGGGCATGCTGCATCGCGGCGGCGAACTTGAACGAGTGGGCCGGAACGACACGGTCGTCGTGGTCCGCGGTAGTCACCAGCGTCGCGGGGTATTTCACGCCCTCCTTTATATTGTGCAGCGGAGAGTACTTGTAAATATAGGAAAACTGCTCCTCGTCCTCCGACGAACCGTACTCCACGGCCCAGCCCCAGCCGATGGTGAACTTGTGGTAGCGGAGCATGTCCATCACGCCCACGGCCGGAAGGCACACGGCATAGAGGTCCGGACGCTGCACCTCGCAGGCGCCGACCAGCAGGCCGCCGTTCGAGCCGCCGTGGATGGCCAGCTTGTCCGTCGACGTGTATTTTCCGGCGATCAGGTACTCGGCGGCGGCGATGAAGTCGTCGAAGACGTTCTGCTTGTTTTCGAGCATGCCGGCCTTGTGCCACTCCTCGCCGTACTCCGAGCCGCCGCGCAGGTTGGCGACGCAGTAGATGCCGCCCTGCTCGACGAACATCAGCGCCGAGGGGTTGAAGCCGGGCGTGAGGTTGATCTGAAAACCGCCGTAAGCGTAAAGCAGGCAGGGATTCTTGCCGTCGCGCTTCATGTCCTTGCGGCGGGTGATGAACATCGGGACCTTCGTGCCGTCCTTCGAGGTGTAGAACACCTGCTCGGTCGTGAACAGTTCGGGATCGAAATTCACCTCCGGAGCCTTGTAGAGCGTCGATTCGCCCGAAGCGATGTCGTATTTGTAGATCGTGGCCGGAGCCGTGTAGTTGACCAGCGTATAGTAAAGTTCCGAGTCCTCCTCCCGGCCGTCGAATCCGCCGACCGAGCCGATGGCCGGAAGCGCCACTTCGCGCACCTGCTTGCCGGCGTAGTCGTACTGGTAAATCCGGCTCTGCGCATCCTGCAGGTAGTAGGCGAACAGACTGCCGCCCGCCGTGCCCACGCCTTCGAGCAGGTTCCTTTCACTCTCGGGAATCACCGTTTCGATCATCCCGGGACGGTTCAGATCGACCTTCATCAGCGCGTAGTTCGACGCATCCCTGTTGGTCACGTAATAAAGCCGGTCGTCCTTGCAGTCGACGGGCGAATAATCGGCATCGAAGCCCGGCAGCAGGACGCGGAATTTCGGGTCCGACACCCTTTTATAGAGGACCTCCGTTCCCGACGTGCCCTCCGAAGCTATGACGAAGAGCCATTTGCCGTCCTCCGAAGGCCATGCCGAGAAGTAACGCAGCGGATGTTCCCGGTCCTCGTAAATGAGCCTGTCGGCCGACTGGGGCGTACCCAGCGCATGGTAATAAACCTTCTGAAACTCGTTCTTGGAAGAGTAGGCGTTTTGCTTCGGGGCGTCGTAGGCGCTGTAATAGAATCCCTTGGAATCGGGCGCCCACCGTGCGCCCGAGAATTTCACCCACTCGATCTTGTCGGCAGCGAGCGACTTGTCGGCGGTGTCCATCACGCGGATCTCCACCCAGTCCGAACCCGACGCGGCGGCCGAATAGGCAAACCAGCGGCCGTCCTTCGAGAAGGACATGTCGGTCAGGGCCACCGTCCCGTCGTCGGAGAGCTTATTGGGGTCGAGGAACACCTCGCCGGCCTCGCCCGGCTCCTTCGTGCGGTAGATCACCGACTGGTTCTGCAAACCGTCGTTATAAGTGTAGTACCACCAGTCGCCGTGCTTGCGCGGGGCGCTCTCCTTGGCGTAGTTCCACACTTCGGTCAGCCGCTCGCGGATGGCCCCGCGGAACGGAATTTGCGAGAGGTAGTCCTGCGTCACGGCGTTCTCGGCGGCGACCCACGCGGCCGTGGCCTCCGAGTTGTCGTCCTCGAGCCAGCGGTAGGGATCGGGAACCTCCGTGCCGAAATAGTTGTCCACCACGTCGCCGCGCACGGTCTCGGGGTAAGGCTGATGTTTTATCTGTTTCATATTGCCGCAGCTTGCCGCCGCCGCTGCGCCGAGCAGAAGGGCGGCCTTGATGAATAAATGCTTCATAATTGAACCGTTTGGGTAATGATCGGGACAAAGTTATGAAAAATTCAATATTTTCAGTAATTTTGCCTATTGAAAACAACTGTCTATGCACAACGAACTCAAAACGATAATCGAGCAGGCGTGGGAAAACCGCGCGCTGCTTCAGGCCCCCGCCGTGCAGCAAGCCGTACGACAGGTCGTCGAACTGGTGGACAAGGGCGAACTCCGCACGGCGGAACCCGTCGACCCGGCCAAAAGCGAATGGAAGGTCAACGAGTGGGTCAAGAAGGCCGTGATCCTCTACTTCCCGATCCAGCCCATGCGCAAGATGGAGGCCGGCGAACTGGAGTGGTACGACAAGATGGAGCTCAAGCACGGCTACGGGGAGCTGGGCGTGCGGGTCGTGCCCCAGGCCGTGGCTCGCTACGGCGCCTACATCGCCCCCGGAGCCATTCTGATGCCTTCGTACGTGAACATCGGCGCCTACGTCGACACCGGCACGATGGTCGACACGTGGGCCACGGTGGGCTCCTGCGCCCAGATCGGCAAACACGTCCACCTCTCGGGCGGCGTGGGCATCGGCGGCGTGCTCGAACCCGTGCAGGCCGCGCCCGTGATCATCGAGGACAGCTGCTTCATCGGCTCGCGCTGCATAGTGGTCGAGGGTGCGCACGTCTGCCGCGAAGCGGTGCTCGGCTCGAACACCGTGATCACCGGCTCGACGCACATCATCGACGTCACGGGGCCTGAACCCATCACCTACAAGGGCTACGTGCCGCCCCGCTCGGTGGTCGTCCCGGGCAGCTACCGCAAGCAGTTCCCGGCGGGAGAATACAGCGTCACGTGCGCGCTGATCATCGGCCGGCGCAAGGAATCCACCGACAAGAAAACCTCGCTGAACGACGCCCTGCGCGACTTCGGCGTATCGGTATAGACATGATTCACCGCATCGAAGAGACCACCTCGACCAACGACGACGCCCGCGACGCGAAATACCGCCACGGCGACATCGTCTGGGCCGAACGCCAGACCGCCGGCCGCGGCCAGCGGGGCCATAAATGGTCGAGCGCCGAGGGTCTGAACCTCACCTTCTCGCTGGTGCTCGAACCCCGGTTTCTGCCCGCCGGCGAACAGTTCCTGCTCAACGAGGCCGTGGCCCTCGCTCTCACCGACACCTTCGCGCAGTTCGGCATCGCGGCGCGCATCAAGTGGACCAACGACATCTATGCCGGGGACAAAAAGCTGGTCGGCATCCTGATCGAACACAGCTACTCCGGGCAGACGCTCGCCCGCACGATCGTCGGAATCGGCATCAACGTCAACCAGACGGAGTTCGACCCCGCGCTTCCGAACCCCGTGTCGATGGCCATGGTCGCGGGACGCACGTTCGACCGCGGCGAGGTGCTCGAAGCCTTCCGCCGCCACATCGGCATCCGCTACGCCCAGCTCGAGCTGGACGAACGGGAAACCCTCCAGCGCGACTACCGCGAACGGATGTACCGACTGGGCGAACGGCATACGTTCCGCTACCCCGACGGCACGCCGACCGAGGCCTCGATCGAGGGCGTGCGCCCCACGGGCGAACTGCTGCTGCGGCACGCCGACGGCACGCTCCGGGAATATCTGTTCAAGGAGATCGAATTCGTGATTGCCGGGAAATAGCCCGTCAGGGGTCCGGCAGCAGGTAGACGACGTGCACGAAAGGCCGCGTCCCGCCCGCTTTCAATTCAACGGAGACTTCGGTCAGCAACCGAACATACCGGCGGCGCATATCCGATCCCAGAAGAGGGTCCTCCTTTCCCCCGACGAGACTCCGGACCACAGGCAGCCGGTAGGCGGAATCGCCTGCGGCATACGATTCCCAGGGATACCTCTGATTTTCAATCACGACTCCCTGCAACTCCGCAAAATCCGGATCGTCCGGAAAATCGTTGTCGGCCGCGCCCATCCGTCCGCCCGTCATCCTGCGCGTCCGGGAAACGACGCGCGCCACGTTCCTGCCGTAAAACCGGCAGACAGGGTCCCCGAGCGCCGTATCCGCGACTCCGGCAACGGAGATGAACGTTATCAGCGTATCGCCGGCGACAAACACGACCCGGGGATCGCGGCAGGAGGAGGCTCCCCCGCCCCGGGGTATCGCCGCGTCAAGCCCATCCATTCCGAAGCATACGCCGCCGCCCAGCCGGCACGGCAGCGTGTCCGGCCGGAAGCGCTCCGGCATCTCTCCGTACGGAGTCTGCGCCGCAACAACCTTCCAGATGCACAATGCAACCAGCAGAGTAACCCGTTTTTTCATCGCAAACACACCTTTGGACAACACAAGATAACGGATATTCTCCGCCGCACCAAATCCGGGGCGCAAAATCAGACGAAAAGTACAGAAATAATAACCGAAACCTCTTGCTGTTACAGAAATAACAGTTATATTTGCATCGTAAAACAGCCTAATTCAAATCAAATTTTAAGGATATTATGAACGTACCTGCAAATCTGAAATACTCCAGCGACCACGAGTGGTGCCGCATCGAGGGTGACACGGCCGTTATCGGCATCACCGACTTTGCCCAGAGCCAGTTGGGCGACATCGTTTTCGTCGATGTTCCGACCGTGGGCGAGACGCTCGCCGCAGGCGAGGTTTTCGGCTCGATCGAGGCCGTGAAGACCGTGAGCGACGCGTTCCTTCCGGTGGGCGGCGAGATCGTGGAATTCAACGAGGCCGTGGACGCCGATCCCGCCGTCGTCAACCGCGACGCCTACAGCGAAGGCTGGCTCGTGAAGGTCAAAATGTCGAACCCGGCCGAATACGATGTCCTGCTCGGCGCCGCCGACTACGAGAAACTGATCGGATAGTCCGAAGGAGAATTAAAAATGAAAAATTAAGAATTAAAAATTAGTTTTTCATTTCGGTTTATCCGTCCGTTTTCCGGTCGAAAATCCGGCCGCAGGCGAAAATAAACAAGGAGCTTTCGGATAAAGTCCCCGCCAAGGCGGATGATTTTCAGACTGAAATTCCGGCCGCAGGCGAAAATAAACAAGGAAGCCTTCGGATAAAGTCCCCGCCAAGGCGGATGGTTTTCGGGCTGAAATTCCGACCGCAGGCGAAAATAAACAAGGAAGCCTTCGGATAAAGTCCCCGCCAAGGCGGATGGTTTTCGGGCTGAAATTCCGGCCGCATGCGATAAGCCCCTCCCGAGGGAGGGGTTTGGGGTGGGGTCAGACTTGCAAACGACGCCAAAGGCGGCGACAAGGCGGCAAGGATTTCAGAGAGCGGGATTAAAAAAGAACAAACATACTTAATAAAAACAAACATTATGTCAAAAGTTACTGTCGTAGGTGCAGGCGCCGTAGGTGCAACCTGTGCAAACGTGATGGCTTGCCGCGAGGTGGCGAGCGAAGTGGTCCTCATCGACATCAAGGAGGGTCTCTCGGAAGGCAAGATGCTGGACATGTACCAGTGCTCGACGCTGATGGATTTCGACACGAAGGTCGTAGGCGCAACCAACGACTACAAGACGACGGCCAATTCGGACGTGGTGGTCATCACCTCGGGCATTCCCCGCAAGCCGGGCATGACCCGCGAGGAGCTGATCGGCACGAACGCCGGCATTATGAAGGGCGTGATCGAGAACGTCATCAAGTACTCGCCCCGCGCCATCATCATCGTGGTTGCCAACCCGATGGACACGCTGACCTACCTGGCCCTGAAGGCTTCGGGACTCCCGAAGAACCGTATCATCGGCATGGGCGGCGCATTGGACTCGGCCCGCTTCAAGTGCTACCTGGCCAAGGCCACGGGCGCTAACATCAACAACGTCGACGGCATGGTCATCGGCGGCCACGGCGACACGACGATGATTCCGCTCG
>ENA-UOIZ01002521-UOIZ01002521.1-human-gut-metagenome-genome-assembly--contig:-P88-NODE-2521-length-12619-cov-7.225883_pt1 | contig 12619 bp, 9 predicted proteins | sample MGYA00242336_ERZ723883 | MGnify/ENA metagenome assembly ERZ723883 | reverse complement strand
CGACCTGTGCGACAGAGGATAAAGATTTTATTATTATAACCAACACAACTAAAAATTAAAGCACCATGGTGAAAAAAGCGTTTTTTTCGAGGGGGGGGGCTTATGTCGCTCCTGCACTCAAAGAGGTGAAAGCCTCTATCGAATGCGGATTTGCCGCATCCGCTTCGTTCGGTTCGGACGATTACGAGGACGGCAACAAAGATTGGTTGAACTAATGTCTAACTCTAAAACGAATTGATGATCATGAAAAAATTATTCCTTTCGATGAGTTTGATGTTGGCTGCATTGACTCTCACCAATTGTACCAAAGACGCCGCAGAAGACAAGGCAATCGTTGCCGGCGGCAAAGGATTCAGTTTCACCGCCGAGATCGATGGCATGGGCGACACCAAGGCTGCGCTCGAAGGCGTCAAGACCGTTTGGGAAGCCGGCGACCAGATCGGCTTGGGCGGTTCGATCGACAACTTGCAGGAGAGCAACGGCAATATCCAACTCCTCGCATTCGACTACGTTTCGGGAAATACATTCAACAACGCCGAGGCTTCGTATGCAGACGCGCAGACGTTCTATGCAATCTATCCGTTCACGGCAAACAACAACGGTTTCTCCGGCATCTATCCGGCAGACCACGCGAGCAGAGCGAACCAAACTACCGTTTACTATGTAGTAGGTTCGAAGGGTTCCGCCACTCAGAACGGCGCATCGGCGGCACACATTCCTGCCGCTTCGCCGATGTACTGGGTTAGCGACGGCGCAGTTTCGCCTGCCGCTCTCGCAGTTCAACTGCACCACACCACATCGTTGATGAAATTCACCGTAGTGAACGGCGAGGATGCTGCTCTGACCGTTAAGAGCCTTAAACTCACCGTTCCTTCGACCGTTAAGATTTGCGGTACCTATTACATCGACATCGCTACCGGCGAACTTATCTCATCGGGTGCGAACTATGTATACAGCACTCAGACCATCGACATCGAGAATGCCCCAGCCTTGGCAAAGGGCGAATCGTTCGACGTTTACATGGCTGTCGCTCCGTTCGAACTCGCTGCTGACGACACGATTACCGTAATCGTTAACTCCACTGCCAATACGACCTGCACCGTCGAGAAGAAGATGGCTGCCGCTATGGCATTCGAAGCAGGCAAGATCAACACTGCAACCGTTAATTTCGTTAAGGACGCAGTTGCCGACGCACCGATGACCGTAAGCGAACTCGTTGCTAAAATCAATGCTGGATCGACCACATTCGCAGGTCAGAAAGTACAAGGTATCGTTGCCGCTTTCGCAGCCGATTCGAACCAGAACCTCTCGTTCGGAACCGTTATCCTCACCGACAACACAGGCGAACTGAACAGCGCAGTTAAATTCTACGGCACGGACGCAACTTCACTCATCAAAACTCAGGATCTCACAGTGGGCGACGAACTTCTCATAAACCTGAGCAATGCCACCGTAGAAGCACGCGGCGGAGCGGTACAGATCACCGGTGTTCTCGCAGCCGATGTCGAAGATCTTTTGAGTTACGACAACGCACTCGTTGCAAAAGAAGTTACTATCGCCGACTACAAAGCCAATGCATTGGCATACGACAACCTCTATCTGAAATTCGTAGACGTAACTCCTGCTGCGTCAAGTGTAGGTGCAACCGCTACCCAGGCTCTCACATTCACTCAGAACGGCAGTGATCTGACCGTTTACAACCGTGGCGCATGGGCTGCCGGAAAAGACATCGTAATCGAGAATATCACCGGTACGCTCTACGGATTCGGTCAGTACTACAACGCACCGCAGGTAGTTCCAATGACGGCAACGGATCTCGAAGCATTCAATTCTCCTTGCGAGTTGAGCGCATCGAAAATTTCGTTCACCGCAACGGGCGGACAGGAAGTTGTTACCGCAACTCTCACTACCGGATATACTTTGGGAGATGTTAAGAGCGACGCGGCATGGCTCACCGTAATTCCTTCGAGCGACGGTATCATTCTCTCGGCAGCAGAAAATACGGCTACCGAGCCTCGTACCGCAACCGTAACCGTTCCTGTAACGAAAGGCGGCACCGTAATCGTAACCAAGACTATCGAGGTTTCGCAGAAAGCAGCCGGCGATACGACGGTAGAAGCAACTGCCGAGTTCGTATTCAGCACGATGGGATATGAAAATGGTGTAGAGGTTCCATCTGTAAACAGTGAAGATATCACCATCGCATTTGCAAAGGGAAGCAACAATAACGCTCCTAAATACTACAACACCGGTTCTGCCTTGCGAGTTTATCCTAACAACACGTTTACTTTCACAGGCGCAACAATCACCAAAATAGATGTCACCTACACGCAGAATGACTCGGCGAAAGGCGTTTGCTCGCTCACTTCTACAATAGGTGCATTCTCCGGAAGCGATTGGAGCGGAGGTGAAATGACTTGGACAGGAGAGGCTGACACCGTACCGTTCACCGTCGCAAGTACGAAAAACGGAGCGCTTCGTATTTCGAAGATCGTAGTTACCTACACTAAATAAGACTTTAAGGTCGTTAGGGACTCTAAGGACTTTATGTCGTTAAGGTCTTTAATGACATTGGGGCGCATAAGGATTACGAAAGCCCTATAACAACCGATAGAGCGAGTCGCCAATCAAATGGCGGCTCGCTTTTTTGCGGGAGGTGGTAAGCATAGGCGGGAAAGGCGTAAACTACTTTAAGGTCGTTAGAGACTTTAAGGACTTTAATGTCGTTAAGGACCTTAAAAAATTAGACAACAGGAGGTTTTACCGGCACTATTCAGCCGCTCGGGAAAACTTTTCCGCAAAAAAGTCGCGAAAAAGTTCCATGCACGCGCAAAAAGTCATAAATTTGCGTCAACCGAACAAAATCATGGAGAAACTCATTCCGCATCGCGGCAACTACAAAAAACTGATAAGTTACCAGAAATCGGAAGCGATATACGACATAACGTTCAATTTCTGCAACCGTTTTCTGCAAAAGGGCGACCGCACGATAGACCAGATGGTACAGGCGGCCCGGTCGGGAAAGCAGAATATCATCGAAGGTTGTGCGGCATCGTCCACCTCCTCCGAAACCGAAATAAAGTTAATGAACGTCGCCAAAGCGAGTTTGCAGGAGTTGCTCGCCGATTACGAAGATTATCTGCGCGCACGCGGAATGCGGCAATGGGAGGAAGGTTCGATAGAACTGTTGAAAATGCGCGAACTCGGACGCAGGCGCAACGACTCAGCATTCTATCGCAAATTCATCGAAACGCGCAGCGACGAAACGATAGCCAACATGGCGATAGTGCTGATAAAACAGACCGATTATCTGCTCTACAAACAGATAGACCGTCTGGGCGAACGATTCCTTAGCGAAGGAGGTTTCCGCGAGAAAATGACCCGCATGAGAATCGATGAGAGAAGCAAAAGACAATAACGGCAGGTAAAAAGCGTTAATGGCTTTAGAACTTTAAATCCTTAATGTACCTGATGCCGGAGATATTCTGCCGCACGTAAAACCGAAACATGCGACTTTTGAGAACGATATTTGTGCATGCGGGTGCGAAATCTTCTAAAAAAGATTATTACCTTTGTAAATTGGAATTATTACAGACGAATTTATGGCAAAGAACAATAACAACGACAATCACGAAATCGACGAACTGAACAATCTGTTGCCGGACATTCTCGACAGGAAGCATCAGATGATTCCTATCGTAACGAATGCGGACGACGAATCGATCGAGGATGTGAACGTGCCGGAGATACTTCCGATTCTGACACTGCGGAGTTCGGTGCTGTTCCCGGGTGCAATAACTCCAATCACGGTAGGTCGCGAAAAGAGCATAGCCCTTGTGCGTGCCGTGAACAGTGAAGGAGGATTGTTGGGTGCCGTACTGCAACGCAACGGCGAGATCGAAAATCCGTCGCCGGACGACATGTACCGTGTCGGAACGGCTGCCCGCATATTGAAAATACTCGAAATGCCGAACGGCAATCTCACCGTTATCCTGTCGGGACTCGAAAAGATCGAAATCGGCGAATACGTTTCGACCGAACCGTTCTTCAAGGCGAAAGTTACGCCGCTGCTCGACAGCACACCCGAGAAAAACAGCGTCGAGTTCGACGCGCTGGTAGATTCGATACGCGATGTCGCACTGAACATAATAAACATTTCGCCGTCGATGCCGAAAGAGGCGACGTTCGCGATAAAGAACATCGATTCCAAACGCGGAATCGTCAATTTCATCTGTTCGAACTTCGAATTCTCGGACGACGACCGTCAGTCGCTGCTCGAAGCCCCGGGACTGCTCGCACGATCGCGCAAACTGCTCGAAATACTGATTCGCGACCAGCAGTTGCTCGAACTCAAACAGGAGATACAAGAGAAAGTCAAGTCGGAAATTGACAAACAGCAGCGCGACTACTACCTCCAACAGCAGATGCGCACGATACAGCAGGAGTTGAACGACGGCGGCGAGGACGACGAGATAATGCAGATGCGCGAGGCGGCGAAGAATAAAAAATGGAGCAAGGCGACTGCCGAAATGTTCAACAAGGAGTTGGACAAAGTTGAGCGTCTGAACCCTGCGGTCGCCGAATATTCGGTGCAGATGACATATCTGCAACTTATGCTCGATCTGCCGTGGGACGAGGTTACGGAGGATAATCTCGATCTCGAATGCGCCCGCAAGCAACTCGATGCCGATCATTTCGGGCTGGAAGAGGTCAAGGAGCGCATACTCGAACATTTGGCGGTATTGAAACTCAAAGGCGACCTGAAATCGCCGATCCTATGCCTGTACGGACCTCCGGGAGTCGGCAAAACGTCGCTCGGCAAGTCGGTCGCAACGGCTTTGGGTCGCAAATTCGGACGAATCGCCCTCGGCGGTCTGCACGACGAAGCGGAGATTCGCGGACACCGACGCACTTATATCGGAGCGATGCCGGGTCGCGTGATAGAAACCATCAAGCGATGCGGGTCGTCGAATCCGGTAATCATACTCGACGAGGTGGACAAAATAACGGTCAGCAACCACGGCGACCCGTCGTCGGCACTGCTCGAAGTACTCGATCCGGAACAAAACACGACGTTCCACGACAACTACCTCGACACGGAGTACGATTTGTCGAAAGTACTGTTCATCGCCACGGCGAACGACATCGGAGCGGTAAATCCTGCGCTGCGCGACCGTATGGAGTTGATAAACATACCCGGGTACATTCTCGAAGACAAGGTACGCATCGCAGCCGGACACCTCGTGAAGAAGCAGTCGGACGCACACGGACTCAAAGATGGCGACATGGTGCTGACGGACGAAATACTGACGAAAATTATCTCGGAATACACACGCGAATCGGGAGTGCGCGCGCTCGACAAACACATCGCCAAACTCGCACGTTCGCGAGCAAAAAACATCGCTTTCGAAGATGCTTATTCGCCCGAATTTACGGCTGCGGACATCGAAAAAGTTCTCGGAAAACCGAAATTCCTCAATGAGGAGTACGAAATCAAGGATATGGTAGGTGTCGTTACAGGTCTGGCTTGGACACAGGTCGGCGGCGACATTCTCTACATCGAAAGCATTCTCACTCCGGGCAAGGGCAAGATCTCGCTTACCGGAAATCTCGGCGACGTGATGAAGGAATCGGCGACTATCGCCCATGAATGGGTGATGGCGCACCACGAGGAGTTGGGCATCGACCCGCAGATGTTCGAGAAACACGACCTCAACATCCACGTGCCGGAGGGAGCGATACCGAAAGACGGTCCGTCGGCAGGCATCACGATGATAACGTCGATAGTTTCGACCTATACGGGTCGCAAGGTGCGCGAACGCATCGCCATGACGGGTGAAACTACTCTGCGCGGCAGAGTTCTGCCTATCGGCGGAGTGAAAGAGAAGATTCTGGCGGCGAAACGCGCCGGAATCGTCGAGATTCTGCTGCCGGAGGAGAACCGAAAGGATGTCGAGGAGATCAAGAAAGAATACACGGCGGGATTGACGTTCCACTATGTACGAACAAACGAGCAGGTACTCGAACTCGCTCTCGAAAAGTAAGCAGCATGAAATTCATAGCGATAATTCCTGCCCGATACGCCTCGACGCGTTTCCCTGCCAAACCGCTCGCCATACTCGGCGGCAAGACAGTTATTCAACGCGTTTACGAGCAAGTCGCAGGCTCTGCGGACGAAACCGTCGTCGCGACAGACGACAGCCGGATATACGATGCCGTACTCGCATTCGGCGGCAAGGCAGAGATGACCTCTGCCGAACATCGCAGCGGAACCGACAGATGCTGGGAGGCATATTGCAAGCACGGAGGCGATTTCGACGTAGTGATAAATGTACAGGGCGACGAACCGTTCATCCGGCCATCGCAGTTGGAAGCCATCAAGCATTGTTTCGACCGCAATGGAACGGACATTGCGACGCTCGTCAAGCCGTTCACCGAAAATGACGGACTCGAAGCATTGGAAAATCCCAATTCGCCCAAGGTCGTTCTCGACAAGGACGGTTGCGCGATGTATTTCTCGCGTTCGGTCATCCCGTATCTTCGCGGCGGCGACCGCGACGAATGGCTCACACGGCACACTTTCTATAAACATATAGGTATATACGCATTCCGTACAGAGGTTCTGCGACAGGTTACCGAACTGCCGCAATCGACGCTCGAAAAAGCCGAATCGCTCGAACAATTGCGCTGGCTCGAAAACGGATACCGTATAGGCGTCGGAATTTCGGACGTCGAAACCATCGGAATCGACACTCCGGAAGACCTCGCACGCGCCGAAGAGTTCCTGAAACGACTGAACAGCAAATAGAATAACGCGAAAATGATGAAACCCGTATTCATAGCAGGTCCGTGCGTGATCGAGTCAGCCGAAGTCCTCGACGAGGTCGCAGCACGTATATCCGAGATCAACCGAAAACTCGGAACCGACATAATATTCAAATCGTCGTTCGACAAAGCCAACCGAACGTCGCTGTCGTCGTACCGCGGCGTCGGAATGGAACGCGGCTTACAGATGCTTGCCGACATACGCGCCAAATGGGGGCTGCAACTGCTGACAGATATACACGAAGCGTATCAAGCGGCACCCGTCGGCGAAGTGGTCGATGTAATCCAGATTCCGGCGTTCCTTTGTCGCCAGACCGACCTTCTCGTCGCTGCGGCGAAGACCGGAAAGACCGTGAATATAAAGAAGGCACAATTCCTTTCGGGCGAAGACATGAAATATCCGTATCAGAAGGCTGTCGAATCGGGTGCGAGCGAAGTATGGCTCACCGAACGCGGCAACTCGTTCGGATACAACAATCTTGTAGTAGATTTCCGCAACATACCGACGATGCTCGACATCGCGTCGCGAGTAATTATGGACTGCACGCACTCCGTGCAGCGTCCTGGTGCGGCAGGCGGCAAAACAGGCGGCAATCGCGAATTCGTTCCGGCAATGGCTCTCGCCGCAAAGGCATTCGGAGCCAACGGCTACTTCTTCGAAGTACATCCGGATCCGGACAACGCCAAGAGCGACGGACCGAACATGTTGCGACTCGACGATTTGGAAACCGTAATAAAATCTCTCTTATAATGACCAGCGACAAAAGCAAACAGATACTCGACGTAGCCCGCGAGGCATTGCAGACCGAAGCGGACGCACTGTTGAAAATGAAGTCGGAACTCGGCTGCGAATTCATACGTGCCGTCGAGACCATACTCGCCAGTAACGGAAAAGTCATAATGACGGGAATGGGCAAATCGGGACTCGTAGCCCGTAAAATCGCCGCTACGCTGGCAAGCACCGGCACTCCGAGTTTCTATCTCCACCCCGGCGAAGCATTCCATGGCGATCTAGGAATGATCTCCAAGGAAGACATCATCATCGCTCTATCATATTCCGGCGAAACCGACGAGGTGCTGAAAATAGTTCCTTTCATTCTCGACAACGGCAATACGCTCATCTCCATGACCGGAAACTCGGAATCGGCACTGGCAAAAAACTCGAATATCCATCTCGATGTTTCTGTCGATCACGAAGCCTGCATACTGCACCTCGCACCGACGACATCCACGACGGCGCAACTCGCTATGGGCGATGCGATAGCATGCGCACTGATGAAACTGCGCGACTTCACGTCCAATGATTTCGCACGGCTGCATCCCGGCGGAAGTCTGGGACGGCGACTGCTCATGACGGTAGGCAACGTGATGCGTAAGCACGATTTGCCGGTCGTAGACGAGAATTGCAAGGCAACAGAGATGATCCACGCAATTTCGCAGGGCGGTCTGGGGCTTATCGTCATACAGCGCGGCGATGAGATTCTCGGAATCATCACCGACGGCGACATCCGTCGTGCCATGGAGAGTCGGCAGGCAGAGTTCTTCGACATCAAGCCTATGGACATCGCCACTCCGTCGCCCAAGATGATTCGCCCTGAGGAGAAACTAATCGAAGCCGAAAAGATGATGACCCGCCACAAAGTCAATTCGTTGCTCGTCGTTGACGAGTGCAAACACTTGGTAGGCGTAATACAGATTTACGACATAAAACTTTAACGACATTAAAGTCCCTAACAACCTTAAAGACTTTAAAGAAAACAGCAAAACCTAAAACCTTAAAATAAATGTCATTTTTCGATTTCCTCGCCCCTCCGGCACACAAACCGCAGATGCCGGCAGACAAAATCGACAAGGAATACAAATCGATGCGTCTGAAAGTATTTCTGGGCATATATTTCGGATATGCGGCATACTATCTTGTCCGCAAGAACCTGTCGTTCGCAGTTCCCGACATGATAAACGAGGGGCTTATCGACAAAGCCGGCGCAGGTGTCGCCATGGCTGGTATCCCGATAGCCTACGCCGTCAGCAAGTTCATCATGGGCAGCATCTCCGACCGTTCGGACGCCCGCAAATTCATGTCGATCGGTCTCGTACTCGCATCGCTCGTCATGCTCGCAGTCGGTCTGCTACCGTTCAGCGCAGGCATCGACGGCGACTACTCCACGACCGTCGGCATATTGTTCGTATTCATGCTGCTCGCAGGTTGGCTGTCGGGAATGGGATGGCCTCCGTGCGGACGAATACTTGCCCATTGGTTCTCGCAAAATGAACGCAGTTTCAAGATGTCGGTATGGAATACCGCCCACAACGTCGGTAACGGAACTTTGGCACTGCTCGTTTCGGCGGGAGTTATCGTATTCGGTTCAATGGGCATCTCCGAGTCTTGGCGCGCGGCATTCATATTCCCGTCCGTCGTGGCTCTGCTATTCGCATGGTTCTGCTGGATCGTTCTGCGTGACACGCCCGAATCGTGCGGGCTGCCTGCGATCGAGGATTACCGCAAGGACTACACCGGAGCCAAAGCGTCGAAAGGCGAGGAGGAGAAGATTCCGTTCCGACGCCTGTTCGTCGATTATGTATTCAAAAACAAGATGTTGTGGCTTATCGCAGCCGCCAACGTATTCGTATATTTTGTCCGCTACGGTATCAGCGACTGGTCGCCGACCTATTTGCAGGAGGTCTGCGGACTTACGAAAGATGACAGTTCGTGGGCTTTCGCTCTATTCGAATATGCCGGCATTCCAGGCACTATCATCTGCGGTTGGATGTCGTCGCGATTTTTTCAGGGTCGATGCGCTCCGGTGAACGTCATATTCACTCTTCTGGTTGCCGTCGGCATCGTGATGTACTGGGAAGCAGGCGCAATTGCCGAATTCACTACACTGCCGCTCAAATACATAGTCTATATCGCACTATCCATAATCGGCGGAGCGGTCTACGGTCCTATCGCCATGATCGGTGTTCAGGCACTGTCTCTCGTTCCGAAGAATGCAGCAGGAACGGCAGCAGGATTCATGGGTCTGTTCGGATACATGCTCGGCGACGCTGTACTATCGAAAATCGCGATGGGCTACGTCGCAAGCAGTTCGCTCGGATGGAACTTCACCTTCTGGATGTTCCTCATCACAACGCTCGTTGCCGCCGCAATATGCACCGTGGCATGGGGCAAGGAGAAACGAATTATGGAAGAACGCATTCGCGCAGCCGCTGCCGAACATAAAGCATAGTCCATGTACGATTCGTTGCGAAAATACATAGAATCTCTCGAACGCGCCGGCGAATTGATCCGCATCAGCGCAAAGGTTTCGACGACATACGAAATCGCCGAAATCACCGACCGTATGGCAAAAAGTCCCGACGGCGGCAAAGCACTGCTGTTCGAGAACACGGGTACTAAGTTTCCCGTCGCAACGAATCTTATGGGTTCCGAACGCCGCATGGCAATGGCGCTGGGCGCAGAAAGGCTCGACGACATATCCGAACGAATCGATGCACTCGTTAAGCAGACCGTTTCACCCAAAAACAATCTGGCGGACAAACTGCGTATGCTGCCGCTGCTGGGCGAAGTCGCCGGATGGTTTCCGCGGCTTTCATCACGCCGCGGCGAATGTCAGCAGGTGATAGCCACAGGAGATGAGGCATCGCTCTCGGCACTGCCGATACTCAAATGCTGGGCTTGCGACGGCGGACGGTTCATTACGCTGCCTATGGTAAACACCGTCGATCCCGACACTGGAATCCGCAACGTAGGCATGTACCGCATGCAGATATTCGATGACCGCACAACCGGTATGCATTGGCATCGTCACAAGACCGGAGCACGGCACTACGACACCTACAAGGCTCGCGGCGAACGAATGCCGGTTTCGGTTGCACTCGGAGGCGACCCGATCTATACATATTGCGCAACTGCACCGATGCCAGACAACATGGACGAATACCTGCTCGCCGGATTTCTGCGGCGCAAACCGGTACGGCTCGTCAAATGTCTGACCAACGACATTTACGTACCTGCCAATTGCGATTTCGTGATCGAAGGCTACGTCGATCCGTCGGAAGAATCAGCCGTCGAGGGAGATTTCGGCGACCATACTGGCTTCTATTCGCTCAAAGATTCGTATCCGAGATTCCACGTTACGGCAATCACGCACCGTCGCGATGCCGTCTACCCCGCGACCGTCGTCGGCATACCTCCGCAGGAGGATGCGAGCATTTCGAAAGCAACGGAACGCATATTCCTCGCTCCGATAAGGCTCGCTCTGCAACCCGAAATCGTCGATCTGACAATGCCCGAAGCAGGAACGTCACACAACATCGCCGTTGTTTCGATACACAAGCGCTACGAAGGTCAGGCAACCAAAGTCGCCCAATCACTTTGGGGTGCAGGACAGATGATGTTCAACAAATACCTCGTCATCGCACCTCACGACTGCAACGTCCGCTCTGCCGACGAACTCGCCGCCATGCTTCGCGGGTGCAACCCGCGCAAAGCGATCATCCGCAGCGAAGGCATCTACGACGTACTCGACCATGCGACTGCCGAATGCGGCTACGGCGGCAAAATAGCGATCGACCTGACATCCGCCGACCGACATCCGGTTTCGGATACTTTCGCACCGCCGACAATAAAGTTGCCCGACGACACCGAATGCCGCACCGATCTGCTCGAAAAGTGGAGTACACTGCTACTGTTCGCATCACCCGATACGGACATCGACGCAAAACGAATAATCACCGAAAACGGCATAAACTGCAACTTCGCAGCGATACTCGACCGCTCGGCAGCCGAACTCTCGGCAGCCGAACTGCTGTGGCTTGCAGCGGCTAACACCGATCCGCGACGCGACATCACTCTGTCCGACAGCGGCACGGCGATTATCGATGCGCGCCCCAAACCGTCAGGCAAAACAGGCAACCCCGCACGATGGCCTAACGTCGTAACATCGTCCGATGCAACCGTAGAGTCTGTAGACGGCAGATGGACGGAGTACGGAATCGGTGATTTCATACCGTCGCCGTCGCGCCGCTACCGGCGGCTCTCGCTGTCAGACAAAGCGGAATGGTAATATAACGCAAACCTATGTTTACGCGCGCAAATATCCGAGGTGCGACTCTCCTCGTCGCCATACTGACCGTCGCCGTTCTCATCGCGGCGTTCATCCGCCCGCGCGTAATAAACTACTACTACGATGACGCAGCATCAGGCAAGACAAGCCCGACTCCCGATTCGCTCTTCGTATTCGACCCCAACACCGTAACTTACGAGGAATTGCGTGCTATGGGATTCGCCAAAGAGATCGCGGTCGGCATCGTTAAATACCGCGCTCGGGGCAAAGTTTTCGTCATAAAAGAGGAGTTCGCTCTGTGCTACGGCATCACCGACTCCGCCTACCAACGGCTGAAACCATACATACGCATCGGTGCAAAATTCGCTCCCGAACCGTCAGCACGAACCATCCGCAAACACGATCCCGATACCGTTCTGCCTCGCGAACGCAGATTCTTCCCGCATCCGTTCGAACCGTTCGGCATCGACACCGTCGGCTACGCCTATCTGCACCGCATCGGCTTCTCGGCTCGGCAGGCACGGGCTTTGCTGAAATATCGCGACCGCTTCGGCAGCATCCGCGACATCGACGAACTGCGCGACTGCTACCTCATCGGCGAAGAGATGGCAGACACACTCGAACGATACGTAGTTTTTCCCGAACCCGACCCATTCGAGGGTTTGATCGAGATAAATTCCGCCGACTCTGCAACGCTGCTCGGCATATCAGGAATCGGCACCAAA
>ENA-UOIZ01002515-UOIZ01002515.1-human-gut-metagenome-genome-assembly--contig:-P88-NODE-2515-length-12660-cov-7.833161_pt1 | contig 12660 bp, 9 predicted proteins | sample MGYA00242336_ERZ723883 | MGnify/ENA metagenome assembly ERZ723883 | reverse complement strand
TGTGATTAAAGCTTTAAATCAGTTCGTTTTCACGTCGTGTATGCAAACGTCTGCAATCTCTTGCAAAACATGATAATTTGTAAAATAATCTTGAAAAAGCTTGTAAAATGGGGTTTGTAAAACGGGAGTGTCTGACGTTTGGTGAAATCTAGATGAACTGTTGAGATAAAATGAAAACGTATGCTGTACCCTCCAGACAAGGGGGAGGGTGAAGTATAAGGGCGTGCTTTGGCAGTAGTGCGCGTCCGGTATAGAAGGGATGACAGTGATGGCGGACTCCGACATCACGGTGGCCGTGGCCACGCATAAGGCGTACCGTATGCCGATCGACGGCGTATATATGCCGTTGCAGGTCGGTAGGGCGTTGCATCCGAACGTCGATTTGGGTATGACGTGCGACAACACCGGCGATAATATTTCGCAGTTGAACGCACAATATTCCGAACTGACCGGACTGTATTGGATGTGGAAAAACTGCGATGCCGACTATCAGGGATTGGTGCACTACCGCCGTCATTTTGCCAAAAATGACAGTGCGAAACGCCACGGAGACGAAAACGAACGCTTCAGCTGCATCGCAGGAAAACAAGACTATGCGCGTCTGCTCGATACGTGCGAAATCATTGTGCCGGAACGACGCAACTACTATATCGAAACCGTATATTCACATTACGAGCACACCATGCAGGAAGGCCAGCTCGATGCGACACGAAGCATTATCGCGCAAACCAATTCCGACTACCTCGACGCATTCGACGCGCAAATGAACAAAACCTCGGCGCACCTGTTCAACATGTTCGTGATGCGCAAAGACCTCATCAACGAATACTGCTCGTGGATGTTTCCCATCATCGGAGAACTGGCCAAGCATATCGATTCAAGCTCATACAGCGTCTTCGAAATGCGATTTCCCGGACGCATCAGCGAAATCCTCTTCGATGTATGGCTGGAAACCAACCATTACCCGTACGTCGAAATGCCTATCATCAGCCCCGAACCAGTGGACTGGATCAAAAAGGGGTCCGGTTTCCTTATGGCGAAATTCGTAGGCAAAAAGTACGTGAAAAGCTGCTGAAAACAGGTCTTATGGCAGTTTCGACCCAACCCCTCATCAGCGTGATAGTGCCGGTCTACAACGTGGAACGGTATCTCGACCAATGCGTGGAAAGTCTTATCGGGCAAACCTACGAACGATTGGAAATCATACTGGTCGACGACGGATCCACCGATTCCTCCTGCGAACAGTGCAATGCTTGGGCGAATCGTGACAACCGCATTCGTGCGGTGCGCCAATGCAATGCCGGCTTGGCGGCGGCCCGTAACACCGGGCTCGACCTTGCCAAAGGCGAATACATCGGATTCGTGGATTCCGACGATTACGTGCTTCCCGATATGTTCGGCACGTTGCTGCACAATCTGCAGGAATCCGACGCCGACCTGTCGATCATCTCGTACGAACGGGAAAACCCTGACGGCAGCACCTACTGCAACGCTTTTCCCGACAAGAAAATCGTCATGACCTCGCAGGAAGCATTCGCCTATGTGAATCAGCATGGCTACTTTTATGTGACCGCGTGGGACAAACTCGCCAAAAAAGAACTCTTCGATAACCTGCGCTACCCGCTCGACGCCGTCTATGCGGAAGATTCGCCGGTCACCTACCAGCTGCTCGACAAGGCGGATCGCATCGTATACGATTCCACGCCGCTGTACCGTTACAGAATGTCGGAAAACAGTCAGTCGCATGGCATCACCGACAAATTCGCACAATCCACCGGAGCCATGCTCGACTTGGTGCGAACCAAATATCCGCATGTTGAAGCATATGCCGCATATGGGCATCTCGAATCCATTGTCGGTACCTGCAATCGCATCATGCTCGCGCATCAACGCAAGCAATGGGCGCAATTCGAACGGTATGCGCGTACGGAATTGCGCGAATTGCTGCCAATGGTGGAACGCAAGGGAATCATTGGGAAAAGTCAACTGCTGCAATGGAAACTCCTGGCCACCTCTCCGACGCTGTACGGCATGATGTACGCGCTGTACAAGCGACGGCATCCGGAAATCGCATCACATTAGGCATGGTGATGAGATGACCTCGACCATACTGTTCTTGACATTGCTGGCATTGCTGGTGCTGCTGATAGTGGCATATCGCGGGGATTTCGCGGAACCATCCATACTATTCGTGGTCGGATTCACGCTCGCGGTATTCAATGGACTCACCAATTACCGGACCTGGGATTTCGACCTGTCGATGCAAACCTGCTTCGTGGTTGGATTCGGCACGTTCGCATTCGCATTGACGGCTTACGGTGTGAAGGTGTTTTTCCGCAGCTGCGTCGGACATCGGACAGCACATCGGGAATACGGTGAGCCGCAAGATATCGTTCTGCCGATGTGGGTGTACGTTGGCGGCCTGCTGTTCACCGGTTTGGCATTGCTGATCGTGTCACGGCAGATAATCTCATTGACACTGCCCTACGGGGGAGACGGCTCTCTGGACAAAGCCATCGGCTTGTATGACAAACTCAACAAATTCAGCACCAAAGGCGTGGCCCTCTCTGGAATTCCCTCGCTACTGCATCTGGCGACCAACGCCATGGCCTATGCGTGGCTGTTTCTCGCCATGCGCAGCGTGGTGGTCCGTTCGTTGCACAACGATTATCTTGCGGTCATCAATGTGTTGGCGGCCGTTCCGATGACGTTGATTTCCGGCGGACGCAATAGCCTCATTCAGCTTGGCGTTGCCGCATGGACATACTGGGCGTTGTTCCGCAGGCAGAACAACCGTTGGAAAGGCATGCGGCTCGGCTTCCGCACTGTGTTGAAATTCGTGGCCATCGCGCTCGTGGGATTGGCTTCGTTCAAGCCACTGCTGTCGCTGATGGGACGCAAGGCGGGCGACTCGACCATGTACGAATACCTGTCCATCTACATTGGAGCGCCGATAAAAAACCTAGACGCGTATCTCACGAACTCCATGTCGCCTTCGTTGGCGGTCAAATCCACGCAATGGGGAGACATGACATTGGCTTCCACCCGGGCCTCGTTCCCCCAGATATTCGGCAAAACCGTGCTTGACTGGATGCAATGGCAACCCTTCCAACGGTATGGCGAGCGCAGTCTTGGCAACGTATTCACCACATATTACGCATTCATTTTCGACTGGGGCATCGCGGGTGCGATGCTTGCCATCGTGCTGATCGCCGCACTTTCTCAGCTTTGCTATGAAAGCGCGGTTTTCGCATTGCAATACGGCAAGGCGGGCATTCCCATATCGATGATGCTGTACGGTGCCATCGGCTATTGCTGTGCGTTCAGCTTTTTCTCCAACCGTTGGATGTCAACCATGTTCAACCAGATCATGCTCAGAAACATCATTATTTGGGTGGTGCTGATATTCTTCGTGAACTCCGTGCGCATACGCAAACGCGCCTTCGCCAAGCGGGTGGTGCTTTATGTCTGAACGTCAGCCGACCAAGCCGGTCGGGCAGCCGTCCAGCAAGCCGGCCAAGCATCCAACCGACGTGCGCATTCGATCCGTGAAATTCAACGTGCTGATGAACATGATCGTCACCACGTCGTCAGTGATCTTCCCGCTCATCACCGTGCCATACGTGTCGCGCGTGCTTTCCACCGGTGGCACCGGGCATGTGGCGTTCGCTCAATCCGTGGCCTCATACTTTTCGCTGGTGGCCCTCCTGGGCGTTACCTACTACGGAGTGCGCGTCTGCGCTCGCGTACGCGACGACCGCGCGGAACTATCGCGTACGGTGCTGGAATTGCTGGTTATTCTGGCATGCTCCACCACCATGGTGTTCGCGGTCTACCTGGCGTGCCTGTTCACCGTACCGAAAATGAACGCGCAATTCGGGCTGTTCGCGCTTTTCGGCCTGGCCATCTGGCTTTCCTCGTTCGGTGTGGAATGGTTCTATCAGGCGTTGGAACAATACGAATACATCACCGTGCGTAGCGTATGTTTCAAACTGCTGGCATTGGTGCTCATGTTCGCTTTTGTACGGCAGCGCGGCGACTACGCGATATACGGCCTGATCGTGGTGGTGGCCGGGTACGGATCCAACGTGCTCAATCTCCTGCGGCTACGCAGGCTCGTGGACTTCCGCAATTGTGGACATCTCAATATTTCCCGCCATTTCAAACCGATGCTATGGTTCACCATCGCATCCATTTCATCCGGCATGTATATTCAAGTAGACATTGTGATGCTCGGCTTCCTTGGCACCACCGATATGGTCGGCCTGTACCAGCTGGTATCCAAAATCAAATCCGTGCTCGTCACCGCCGTCAATTCCGTCGGCAACGTGATGCTGCCACGCCTTTCGTATTATCAGGCGCGGCGCAAAGAGCGGCAGGCAGGCGAACTGATCGCGAAAAATATGAATTTCGTTATGGTATTCGGCTCCGCGATCATTGCTCTGCTGATATTGCTTGCCGACCCGATCGTGGCATTGCTCGGTGGCGCTGACTTCGCGGAATCCGCGGTTCCGCTACGATTCGTCGGTATTGCGGTGATGTGTTCGGCCATGAATATCGTGCTTGCGAATATCATGATTTCCAAAGGAATGGAACGTACATGGGCCATGGTGAACGCGATCGGACTTGCCTTGGCCGTACTCGCAAACGTGCTGCTGATTCCACAGCTCGGCGTGGTCGGTTCCGCCATCAGCATTTCATTGTGCGAAGCGTTGATGCTGGCGATGCGCTCATATGTGTGCCGCGGGTTTTTGGTTGGCATTCGCACGTCGATCGATCCGATACGTATTCTGCTCAGTGCGATTGCGGCAGGCTGCCTTACGCGGGGCGCGATCGCGATATGCGGTGCCGAGACATGGAACGCCTTCCTGTGGCTGATGTTCGGCGGATTCCTGTTCACGCTGATATATGGCATCGCGTTGCTGCTGTGCCGCGAACGATTCGTTATGGCCATGCTTCAGCCGGTATTCAACCGACTGCATGTACGGAAAACGAATGATGAGAATAACGCGCATGGCGCAAGCAATGCGAGTGACGGACGATATGCAAACAATGGAGGTTGGCAATGACGAACTACGTGATCTGCGAACGTTCGCTGCATCATGCGCACGCTGGATCCAAAGCGCGCGATGACATTCGGCAGGTGCTCGAAAGCCAATCCTGGCAGCCGTTCGAAGTGCGTCCCGGCGAGAACAAAGGGTATTTCGACAAGCTGGTGTGCGTTGGGCGTACGCTTGCCGTTTGGCATCGGCTGGAACGAACCGTTCGCTGCGGGGATGTGGTGTTGGTGCAATTTCCGCTCATCATGTACAATAAGGTGTCGCTGTACGCCTTGCCTTCCGTGCGTAGGATGAAAGCGCGCGGAGCGTTGTTTGTTTTCCTGATTCATGATTTGGAAACGTTACGCGGCTACTCCTACACCGATTTCGACAAACAATGGGTGACCGAAGCGGATCTGCTCATCAGCCACAATCCGCGCATGAGCGAAGTGTTGCGCAAGTACGGCGCGACCGTGCCGATCGTGGAGATCGGCATTTTTGATTACCTGCTGCCGCAAGCGAATCCTGTGCCCATGGAACAGCGTCACGGCATCGATATCGCGGGAAATCTCAGCCATGGCAAAGCCGAATACGTGTATCGGCTGGCCGAGCGATTCCCCAAAGCCGACATCAATCTGTACGGGCCGAAATATGACCGGCGGAACGGCAAAACGGCGTGGTACCGCGGAATCGTCGCACCCGATGAACTGCCAGACAAACTGGAAGGACGATTTGGTCTGATCTGGGACGGCGACAGTCTCGACACCTGCGGCGGCTATTACGGCAAATATCTGACCGTCAACAATCCGCATAAGCTGTCGCTGTATCTTGCAGCCGACAAGCCGGTGATCATATGGAACAAGGCGGCGCTCGCACCATTCGTAGTCGAACAGGGAGTGGGCGTTGCCGTCGAATCGTTGCAAGAGGCCATGGCCGTGGAATACGGCATGACGCAAAGCGAGTATGCGCGAATGGTACGACGGGCTTCGCAATTGGGGCAGAAGCTGCGTGAAGGCTGGTTTACAAGGGAAGTCATGGCCAAGGTGCAGGCGGTATTGCCGTCGTTGCGTCGAGAAAACAAGGAAAGGTGAGATCATGGGCGTGAAGCAGCGAATCAAAACCATCGTTCCGCATCGCGTCTGGCGCGTATTGCAAGGATGCAAAGCGAACATGACATTGGCTTCGTACTATGCGGGGCAGCGCAAACGGTTCCTGAGATTCTGCGCGGGGCAATGGAATGTGGGGCAATCCGAGCAATTGCGCGGCACTATGGTGTATTACATTCATCGTATTGAAAAAGGATTGTCGCATAGACGGTTCCGTGCGGGATTCGGCAGATCCGCGTTCGGGGAGTTGCGTTCCGTGATGGATGAATGGCGGGAACGCGACTATCCGGTTGACGATGTGACGTATATCGCGGCACGGCAGGTGGTTCGTGCATACGTGCGCAAGCATCGGGCGTTGGAGAAGCCGATTCCTGAGTTTGTGGGCGTATGGTTTGCCGACGAAGTGGCCTCGGTGGATATCGAAAGCGTCGAACAAGCCGAAAAAGCCGACGTTGCGGGCAATGCGGGCGTGAAAACCGTGCGTGCCGCAGACAAACGCGACAACGCATCGCTCGACTATGCAGCATTGTTCGCAGGGCGTTCCAGCGTACGCGAGTATGCCGAAACCCCTGTTGATATGGGAACGGTGCGTAAGGCCGTAAGCATGTCGATGAAAACGCCATCGGTATGCAATAGGCAGGCATATCGCGTGCTGCTGATCAGCAATCCGAAATTCATCGAACAGGCATTGGCGTTGCAGGGCGGGTGGCGTGGGTACGATGCGCCTCCGGTGCTGGCGTTGATCAGCGTGGACGTGCGCAGTTTCGTAAGCGTTGAGGAACGCAACGAGCCGTATATCGACGGAGGCCTGTTCGCCATGGCGTTCCTGACCGCATTGGAATGCGAGTCGCTGGCCGCCTGCCCTCTCAACACCATGATGCGTGAGAAGCAGGAGCATGAGATCCGCAAGCTGTTGGGCGTGCCCGACTACGAAACGCTGATTGCGTTCGTGGCGATCGGCAACTTCCCGGAAAGCATCGAATCGCCGGTATCGTTCCGGTATGATGCTTCGGTGATCACACGGGAGCTGAACTGACGATGAGCCATACCATCAGTGTGATCATTCCCGTCTACCGTGCCACGTTGCAAACGTTGCATGATTGCGTGAACAGTCTGCAACGGCAGCAGGGCAGTGGCTTCCGTATCGAAGCGGTGATTGTATTCGATGGTGAGCCGGCATTCGAAACGGCACCGATCTCGAATTGGAATTCGCCATTGGTCAGCATTCGTACGGAAACGATCGCCCATGCCGGAGTCTCCGCGGCTCGCAACGCGGGATTGCGCGCGGCCACGGGGCAGTGGGCGATGTTCCTCGATGCGGATGATGCGCTCGCCGAGCATGCCGTCGACGGCATGCTTGCGTTTGCGGTGCGATACCGCTGCGATGTGGTGATGGGGGCGTACCGCAACGTGCTTGCAGGTGCCGATGCCGATGCGAACGGTGTTCCCGACGCCGCTGGTGCCGTCATTATGGGCGGCAAAGGCGAGGGGCCTCCAAGTGTGGAAGAACACCATTATGCTGAAACTGACATGGTGTTCGAGGGACGCAGGCGTCTTGACCTATGCGAGGATATGCTCCGACCGCAGCGAGGTATCGCGCTTGTTTGGGGCAAGCTGTACAGCATGCCGCTGATCAAAGGGATCGACGGATTCAACGAAACCTTGAGTTTGGGAGAGGACGCCGAATATGCGTTCCGTGCGGTCGCGGCGGCGAATCGAATCGGCTATGTGGATGAAATGGTGTACGAATACCGCCGCAATGCGGATTCGGCGGTGCGGTCGTTCTCCAACGATTATGTGCGGCGAACAATATCTGCGATCGAAACAATGCGCGATACCATTCGTCAATTTCGGGAAATATCTGATGGAACGCTCGATGATTACACATTATTTCATCTGACGATCATTATGATCAATGATCTGTTCAATCCCGAAGCGCCATGGAACCGTCATGAACGAAAGAATCACTATGGAAAAGTAGTGAACATGCCGGTTTTTCGGCAGCCGCTTGATCGATATCGGGGAGGTCGTTTTCCTGTGACCCGACAAATCGCGTTGCTTTCGATGAAATATCGATGGTATTACGTGAGCGCTGCGATCGCATGGGTGCGTCATAAGCAATTCAGTGGAAAACAATGAGAAAGCGGAGTGCTTCTGCAATAGCGAGAAAACAAAGAAATAACTACTTGAACGACGAAGAAATATGGACGAGAAGCATAATATTATCGGTCTAATCACGTATCATGCTGCCTATAATTATGGTTCGGTATTGCAGGCGTATGCCACGCAATCAACCATCACGGACATGGGGCATGACGTTACCGTCATCGACTACCGGCCGCTTGAGGGCGAACGCTACTATGAACGCTTATATTGGCGTGGGCTGGGCCTCAAATCGTCCCTCGCGGATTTAACCATGCTGCCGGTTGCGGGACTGCGCAAGAAGCGCATGCGCAATTTCGAGCGGTTCATCAGCACGAACATACATGTGGGCCAACGACGCTATCAGGAGCCGGAAGAGCTGAATTCGCTGGCTGACGCATTCGACGTGGCCGTGAGCGGCAGCGACCAGATCATCAACAAGCATTCCAACGAGCTGGAACGCGTCGACTGGAAGTACATGGACCCGTACCTGCTGAAATGGGCGAACTGCAGGAAAATCTCGTATGCTTCGTCGCCGGCCACCATGACCGACGATGAGCTGCGGCGCATCGGACCGGCGTTGGTGGAATTCAGCGCGCTTTCGGCGAGGGAACGTTCCGCATGCGGCAAACTGCGGCAGGTAAGCGGCAAATATGTGGAACACGTATGCGATCCGACGCTGTTGCTCAACGCGGGCGAATGGGAGGAACGCATACCGTTGCGTAAGTCGCAACACGTGCCCGAACAGTATCTGCTGTTTTATTCGCTGCTGCGTCCCAAGCGTGCTGTCGGCGTATTCAGGCAACTGCGTGAACTGTCTCGTCGAGTCGGCCTGCCTGTCGCAGTGCTGACGCCGCAGGCGGGCAATGTGCCGAAATGCGATGAGCTTGTCAATGTGCTCGAGGCAGGGCCGGAAGAATTCCTCTCGCTGGTGAAATATGCGGAGGGTGTAGTTACGGACTCCTATCATGGCACGCTGTTCTCCATCAACTTCCATAAACCGTTCTGGGTGTATACGGAAGGTACCAAAGAGCATGAACTCGGCACCAGACGCGGTCAAATCCTGCAGGAAGTGCAATTCGCCGACAGAATCATCACTGATTTTTCCGAAGTTGATTGTACTGATACCTCACAAACCATCGATTTCTGCAATGCCGATATTGCACTGGATATCATGCGCAGCCGCTCAAAGCGATATCTGCACGACGCTTTGAGCTGATTATGCTAAATCCGCTGATTTTGATGTGTGTATTTTCATGCGTATAGAAGCGTTTGAATATGATTTGAGCCTTGGAGTGATATTGAATTCCAAGGCTCAAATGTTTTATGGATATCGGCGGTTGCCGTTTACTTGATGGTGATGGTGATGGTGGCGGTTTGGTTGCCGACCTTCACGTTCACCTTGGCGGTGCCGGTCTGGACGCCGTAGACGGTGCCGGTGCCGGAGACCGCCACGGCGGCCCCGTCACTCCACCAGACAGCGTCGGACGGGGTGGCGTCCTGGGTGCCGATCACGTAGAGCTCGGCGAGGTTGCCTTTCTGGATGGACAGTTTGCCGTCCGCGACGCCCTTGCCGGAGATGCTGATGGCGGAGTCGTCCGGGATCGTGCCGTCCTCGTTCACCTTGCCGGAGGTCCAGGAGACGCCGAGCGCCTTGGTCTTGTCGGCCTTGGACTTGCGGTCCTTGGCCGAGTCCCACGTGGTCTTGCCGTTGGCGTCGACCTTGATCAGACGGAATGTGATGGCGTTGCCCTTGCCGACCTTCGTGGTGCCGGTGTACGCGTTGCCGTACCTGGCGAGCTTGACGCCGCCGGCGCGGGTCCAGGTCTTGCCCTTGCCCTGGCCCCAGTCGCCGACCGCGTACAGGGTCTCGCCGGTCTTGAGGTCGGCGGCCGCGTTGATGGTGATGTCCACGGTGTTCTCGACCGCGTTGGTCCACTTGAGGTCCACGGTCTTGGTCTTGTCGGCGGTGGCCTTGACGTCGCCGATCTCGTCCCATGTGGTCTTGCCGTTCGCGTCGACCTTGATCAGTCGGGCGGTGATGGCCTGGCCCTTGGTCATGGTGGTGGTGCCGGTGTACGCGTTGCCGTTCTTGGCGAGCTTGACGCCGCCGGCGCGGGTCCAGGTCTTGCCCTTGCCCTGGCCCCAGTCGCCGACCGCGTACAGGGTCTCGCCGGTCTTGAGGTCGGCCGTGGCGCTGAAGGTGATGTCCGCGGTCTTGATAACCGGAGGCGTTGCCGTGCAGGTGATGGCTGTCAGCGAGGCGGACGAACCATCCCAGCTCACCTTGCCCGAGAATTCAAAACCAGGCTGGCTGGCCCCCGGCATCTGCGAGCCGTTGCCGTTGGAGAAGATCACGCGATAGGTGCCCTCGCCCAAATCCGGAACCTCATACTTGTATGTGCCGGCCTTGGCGCACGAATCGGCGGCCGCCATCGCGGTCATCTCCACGCCCGGCCAGGCCGCGTTGTTCTTCGCGGTCGCTCCGTCGCCCGTGTACACGTACGCGTACATCTTGCTCCAGCCGGAAGGCTTCGTCGCGTAAATCGTGTTCGCCTGAACCTCAACCTTGGTGTAGGTTGCGGTGAACTCGAGCGCTTCGCCGCTTTCGGCGCCGGTGCCCTTGACGGTCAGGGTGACGGAATCGCCGATCTCCATATCGCCGCCGATGGTGAGCGAGTCGCCGTCAACGAAGGAGCCGTTCTTGCCATTGCTCAGTGAGTAAGTGAGATTGGTGGCATTGCTGGCGTTCAGCGTCACCTTGATGGTGTTGGAGGAGAACTTCTTGCTGACGGTCGCGGAAACGGATTCCTTCACGCTCGTGTTGAAGTACACGCTCACCGCATCGCCCTTGGCGGTGCCGGAAGTGATCTTGCCGTTGGAAACGGTGATGGTGCCGCCGTTCACCTGATCGGTGTACGTGCCGTCGTCAAGCTTGGTCGGAGTGCCGGCCAGATTCTGGTCGCCGCCCATGTTGGCGATGCTCACGCCGTCATTGCCGGCATTGTTGTCGGTCTTGTAACGTTCCACCATGAGGCAGGAGTTGTTGTTCTGTTCGGAACCGCAGTTGCGCAGGTATTCGGCCTCGCCGTCCATGGCATTGCGGAAATGGTTGACGGCCGCAACAGCCGTGTCTTTCCACATGTCATCGCCGGCGTCGCCCAGCTGAGAGGCTTCTGCGAACTGGGGCTGATTGCCGCCGGAGGCCTTCGGACGGTTGAAGAACAGTGGCGCTCCGCCTGCGCGTGCGCCGACCACGGCCCAGCCGAAGCGTATCTGATCGTTGGTCAGATACGTGGATTCCTTGTCGCTATTGGCATAGTTGTCGTGGGACTCCACCCAGGTGACCAGCTGATCGTCGTTGACGCCCCCGTTGCGCAAGCTCATAAGATTGCCCGCATTGAGATTCTTGCTCCACAGTGCAGAACGGATGGTCTTGCCATAGTCGGAGGCCGTGGCTCCGCCGCCGCCTTCGCCATACTTGGCATACAGGTTGGCGTACGCCTTGTAATCCAGTCCGGAATCGCCCTGCAGCACTTCGCCGTACTGGTATTGCGAGCCGTTCTGCAGAATGGTGGTCCAATACTGCGAACCGTCGAATTCGTTCGGCAGTTCGACGTGCTTGCCGGCGTCGAAACGGAAGCCGTCAACACCGTCGTTCACCGCGGTTTTCAGGAAGTCGTGCATACGATTGGCGACTTCCGGATTGGCGGTGTTCAGATCCCATAGGCCCAGCAGGTGGCAGTGCGTCACCTGCCAACGGTTGGAATAATCGATGTTGTCGCCGCCGGAGCCGCTGCAGGAGTTGCGCGCATGGAAATATTCGCTCTTCTGTCAGTCGGAGTCGATGGCGTTCCAGTCGGCGGTGAAGTGGTTGGCCACAACGTCGACGATGATGCGGATGCCATGCGCGTGGGCTGCCACGGTCATGGCTTTCAGGTCGTCTTCGCTGCCGACCACGAAGTTGCCGATGGAGGTGTTCGTCGGCTGATACACGTAATACCAATTTTCGGTGAATTTCTTGCCGTTGGCGTCGTTCACCTTGATTTTGCTCATCGGCTCGGTCTGAATGGAGGTGTAACCGGCTTCGGCGATCTCATCCATATGTTCGGTGATGGTGTTGAACGACCACATCCACGCGTGCAGAATGGCGCCGTTCTTCATCTCCTTGGTCAGACCGTACTTTTTGCGTGCTGCTTCGAAAGTCGGGTTGCCTACGGTGTCCGCATAACTGTTACGGTCGGTGCTCGCCTGTGCGGAGACGCTGGCGACTGCCAGTCCGCCGAAAACTGTGGCAAGGGCTGTGGCGCCCACCGCCAGCTTCTTGCTGACGCGCAGACCCAGCTTCTGCCAGGCGGGAGTTGGTTTCCGAT
>ENA-UOIZ01002506-UOIZ01002506.1-human-gut-metagenome-genome-assembly--contig:-P88-NODE-2506-length-12704-cov-6.592932_pt1 | contig 12704 bp, 16 predicted proteins | sample MGYA00242336_ERZ723883 | MGnify/ENA metagenome assembly ERZ723883 | reverse complement strand
TGATTCATATCATATACATGGCGGCTGGAAACAGCCGCCGTTTTGGAAGTAACAAACTGTTTTATGAGCTGGATGGAAAACCTATGTACAGGCATTTGCTTGATCACTTGACGGAAATTAAAAATAGATATAATAAATCAAAATCAGACAGCCAGACCATAGATATAACAGTTGTCACCCGTTACCGGGAAATATTGGACTACTGCGCATGTATCCCAGATTGCCATGCAGTCATAAGTCCGGACAGCGAAAAAGGCATATCCTACACTATAAAGGCAGGAATTATGGCGGTGCAGGAGCAGAAAAAGCTTAAGAAAAGCAGTGAAGTGACGCATCATACTGCCGAAAAAGAGGAATATTACATGTTTGCAGTAGCTGACCAGCCATATTTAAAAAGTCAAAGCGTGATTAAATTAATAGACAGAGTGCTTAAAAATACAGGGGGTAAGCGATTGGCGTTTTCACTTCGTTGTGGAGATGCTGTAGGCAACCCGTGTGTATTTAATTCATCGCTTATACCACAGCTTTTATCACTGGAGGGTGATAAGGGTGGCAGAAGTGTGGCAAAGAAGCATGACTGTGTATATGTAGATATTGCAGATGAGAGAGAGCTGATGGATATAGATACATATTTAATCCGCTAATTTACTGCCTTTAAGCAGTAAATTGCTACTTTCTCGGTGTAGTGCGGGTCAATAAGACATACATCGAATTGCATGCAAGCATGCATGCATAGATGATGTCTTTTCCCCCTTGAATTATACATATTTCATACAGATTTCCATATACTACCTCCAAAGCATGAATGCAAATGCAAAAGTAACGGAGGACAATAAAGTGAAAATCACAGGATTGACCAGAAGAGTAGACTCACTCGGCAGAATAGTCATACCGAAGGAACTGCGCAGGATGCTCCATATCAAGGAGGGCAGCCCGCTGGAAATATATATGGATGCAGACGAGACGATAGTGCTAAAGAAATATTCGCAGGTGGGAAGCCTCAAAAATATATCACAGGCATATGCACAGAGCCTGTCAAAGGTAACTGGTGCCACGGTATGTGTGGCAGACAGGGATGAGATAATAGCGGCAGCCGTTATACTTTGTGCTTACGCTGAACAAGGCGATAAGCTTGAGATTGTCGAAAAGCTGGTGAGTGCAGCAGCAGAATTTCCGGCCAGACAGCTTGGCTAGAGACAGCGAAAAGCACTGTAAAAAACTATTTACTTGACTACAACAGTAATAAAGAGTCTCTTTCTCTTAATGTTTACTTTTCTTCTACAGAAAGCTGAGTGACTTTCATCTCCAGATTTTTACAGAAAAGAAGCAAAAGACCATTTATATAAGTCTCATTTGCCAAGCGTTGAAATGGGAATGCCGGTAGCATCAGATAATTCCTTTTATATATATGATAAATGATTTTAGTAATGCGTGCTTGAATGTGTTATTGTGTGTTCCTTTTGGCTTCTTTTTGCCAGTGTTATGGAAAGAATTCAGGAATGCAAAAAAAGTATTTATAGCAGGATTTGCAATGACATCATTTATCGAAATAGCTCAAATTTTCACAGGACGAGCGACAGATATAGATGACATTATTACAAACATTGCAGGTACTTTAGTCGGGTATCTAATTGCATATTGGTTTACAGGTATTTTTACAAGAAAATAGTGAAAAATTCAAAAAAGAACGACTTTTACATAATATGTGCATCTGTAGTACTTATTATGTTCTTCCTTCAACCATTTATTTCATCTTTGTTATGGGAAATGATTCTGTGACTTCAAATTTCACCCTACGTAGCATAGAAACCGTAAAATTCACCATATTCTACGTTGCGTGGGTGTGATTGGGAATCAAATCATGGGATAATCAAATCAGAGAGGGGGAAAACAGATGGATCAAATTAAAAAACTTTCAGATACTGAAATCGAAGAAATTATCAGGAAGATGGACAGAATGTTTTTAGAAGAAGGCTACGAGAAGACTTACGAATGGGCATTGAGGCTTATAAAGGAATATCCGAATTGTAACATGCTTATCTGGCAGGTTGCGGTAATGCTTGATGCAAGAAGAATAACGGATAGTACAATGACATGCAGGAACGACTTGATAAGCTGTATGATGAAATCACCGATATTGAGAATGCCATAGAAGAAGTCGAAACAAGACTTTATAATATCAGGCAGGACAAAATCTCAGAAGATAATGTTTACCAGTTCCTTTTATTCTTTGATAAGCTGTATGATAAATTTACAGATCTGGAAAAGAAGACATTTTTGAAGAGCTTCCTGTCGGATGTGTTTATCTATGAGGAAGAGCAAAAGGATGGCAGAATATTAAAAGGTCTCCGGTTTAAATTTTCGATATATATGAATGGCAGAAATGTATTGGGTGTGGATCGGGACAACGAAAGTACAGATGAGACTGTGGTAGCACTACACCATCAAAGGCCGACTGTAGGATCCCAAAACAATCCAATATCCGGCGGGCAATAGGTGAACACGAAAAATGCAACCGTAAGCAACAGCAGGACAGCGGCTGCGGCTTTCGTCGACAGAAGAGAAGACTTGCGATACCGTTTGTTTTCGACAAACAATGACAGAAGAACCCCTGCAAAATACAAAGCGATATTTAAAGCATCGTAGTTTCGGCCAAGCACACCCCGCAGCGTATAAAATCCGACCACAATCCCGCCCATTCCGGCGAGGATACCGAGAACTCTTGCCGGGAGAAACTGTTCCGGAAGCATATTGCCGCGGAGCAGCACTTCGAGGATGGTCAGAAGCAGAAACGGGAAAAACAAAAGTTTTAAATGCTCCCAGGTGGACTCATTTACAGCTGAGAATAACCCGACGACAGCGTTATCTCCGGACCATTCATAGGTGAAATGGAGAAGAACACCCAGTACAGAAATAAAAATAAAACGGAACAGATTGGTTTTTAAAGACATAGATTCCTCACGGTTTTATAATTGTTAGAAACAGTATATGAAATTTGAACAGCTTTATGCAGGCATCAGCCGTTTTTTGTGAAAATATGGAAAATTCTTACGTTTTTCTTAATCCATTTGAAACCGAAAGCATACCATGGTAAAACAGGGGTAGCAAAAAAGAAGCAGGAGGAAACGAAAAATGAAACGATTAATTACAACAATTTGTGCCGTTTTTGTTTTCTGTTTTGTTCTTTCAGGAACAGCAGTCCAGGCGGCAGCAGAGTATCAGGGAACCTTATCAAAAGATTACCGTATGAGCTGGTCGAACGGAACGAATAAAGTTTATTATGCGACCTATCCGGAAGGTGGAACACACATGAATAAGATGAATGTGTATCGCTGCGACCGGAACGGAAAGAATAATAAACTGTTATTCACACAGAATGTTGATGACGAAAATGGCTATATTATTCCGGAAGAATTTACTGCAAAGAAGATAATATTTGCAGTAAGTTCAGAGAAACTGTCCGGTTCCGAAGAAGATCCGGTAATAGAATATGTTTATGACTGCACCACAGAGCAGATCACAAAAGTGGAAAAATAGTTACTGTTCGCAGGGAGACCTGCGAACAGTGACAGAAAATAAATGATCATATTACATAATGATACATAAAGATAAAGTGACAGACACTTCCACCCATCACGAACAGATGGAAAATTTCATGGCTGCCGAAGTATTTGTGAAGTGCGTTAAATACCGGAAGTTTCAGAGCATAGATTACACCACCGATGGTGTAGATGATGCCGCCCGCTAAAAGCCAGCCAAATGCGGCATGCGGGAGATCCGTCCACAGCCGGGCAAATACCGGCAGGCACGTCCAGCCCATGGCAATGTAAATGATGGAAGAAAACCATTTCGGACAGGTGATCCAGAGTCCTTTGACAATGATTCCTGCCACTGCAATTCCCCATACAAGAGCCAGAAGGGTATATCCAATTCTGCCGCCCAGGATGATCATGCAGACAGGGGTATAAGATCCGGCAATCAGAACGAAAATCATCATGTGATCAAGCTTCTGAAAATTCCGGAGTACTTTGGTAGATACATGACAGATACTGTGATAGATTGTGCTTGCCGCGTACAATAAAACCATACTTGTGGCAAAAATTGTCATGGCAAGCATATAGGTTGCATTTCCGTGAGCTTTTATTAAAAGTGGTGAGGCTGCGATCAAAGCCATCAGGCAGCCGATAAAATGTGTGATGGCGCTTCCGGGTTCCCGAATTGTTAATTGCATAGTAAAATCTCCTTTCTTACAATGTATAAATAAAAACTAACTAATGTAGTATTGAAAACTATATCTAACATAAATAAATACTATGATATATTGGTGCGCATGTCAATAATAATTATGCATAAAAAAACGGGAATAAAATGCCGTTTCATTGACACAAGTTCAATGTTTGTGTATTATGCAGTTAGTTAAAACTAACTGCGTGAATAGTATGAAAAGAAAGGATTTCTGATGTATGAATAAAAATAACAGGAAAGAAAAAAAAGACAATTTAAATATTTTGAAGTTTATCGGCCCCGGACTGCTGGTAACAGTCGGGTTTATTGATCCGGGAAACTGGGCATCCAATATTGCAGCCGGATCGGGATATGGATATACCCTGCTCTGGATGGTAACTCTTTCAACGATTATGCTGATTATTTTACAGCACAATGCAGCACATCTGGGGATTGTGACGGGATTGTGTCTGTCCGAGGCAGCAAGCCGTTACATAAACAGGACATTGAAGAATGTGATTCTTGTAACGGCAGTAGCCGCTGCCATTGCGACTGCGATGGCAGAGATTTTAGGGGGGGCCATTGCACTGCAGATGCTGTTCCACATTCCGATTAAAGTGGGCAGCATGCTGATCCTTGTCGTGGTCTTGTTCTGTGAATTTACCAATGCATATAAAAGGATCGAAAAAATGATCATGCTTTTTGTCTCTCTGATTGGTTTTTGCTTTTTAATTGAAATCTGTATGGTGAAAATTGACTGGGGAGCTGCCGCCACAGGATGGGTAAAACCGGTATTTCCATCGCATGCGATGCCGGTTATCATGAGCGTGCTTGGCGCGGTTGTCATGCCGCACAATCTGTTTTTACATTCGGAGATCATTCAGAGCCGGAAGTGGAATCTGAAAGAAGAAGCGGTGATTCAGAGACAATTGAAATTTGAATTTAAGGATACGCTGTTTTCCATGATCATCGGATGGGCGATTAACAGCGCCATGATTCTCATGGCGGCGGCGACGTTTTATCAGAGAGGGGAAAACCAGGTGGATGATCTGACGACTGCGGGAAATATGCTGACACCACTGCTTGGAAATGAAGCAACGGTGATTTTTGCCATTGCCCTTTTACTTGCCGGGCTTTCTTCAAGTATTACCGCAGGGATGGCGGGAGGAACGATTTTTTCCGGAATTTTTAATAAACCTTATGATATTGCGACGAAAGAAACCAGACAGGGTGTTTTGATTACGATGATTCCGGCAGCGCTTATCATTCTGCTGATCCGGTCTCCGTTTCAGGGATTGATTTATTCCCAGATGCTTCTTGCAGTACAGCTTCCGATCACTATTTTTACGCAGATTTATCTTACCTCGTCCAAAAAAGTGATGGGAAAGTATGCAAACAGTACCGGACTTAAAATGGTTCTCTGGGTAATTGCAATTGTAGTTACAGCATTAAATATCGGGCTTTTTGTGACGGGCTTTTAAAAAGACGATAGTTTTTTCAGAAATTCTCTGGGTGTCATGTGGAATTTCCGTTTAAAAACTTTATGAAAATAGGAAAGGTTGTGGAATCCTGTGGCGAGAGAGACCTCCAGAATGGAGGTGTTTCCCTGTTCAAACAGTTCTACAGCCTTTTCCAATCGCAGATTGTTGAGGTATTCCACTACGGTCATGTTCATGTGTTTTTTGAAAAAACGCATAAAGTAATATTCGCTGAAATAGCACTGGGCAGCGAGACCGGCAATCGTAAGCGGCTCGGCATAGTGCAGATGGATATAGTCCAGTACGGTTTTTAATTTTTCAGAGGCGTTTGCGGTGTCGACAGATCGTTTCCCGTCCGGGGTACGGTACTGCAGGAGCAGGAAAATAACCTGCAGCAGTAATGCCTTAATGGACAGTTCGTATCCCTCAACCGGATTTGCAAAGAGAGAACTGATCTGTGCAAAAATTTTGCGCAGAGATACATAAGCCGGATGGGTCGGACGGATCAGACAGGGAACCGACAGTTCTTCATTGGTCAGTGGCATCAGATAACGGGTGGAGCAGATATCGGTCGCATTTCCACCGAGAAAGTTCATGTGAAACACATAGGTTTCGGACTGGTAAAGCGCAGACTGTCCGCGGGAGACCGAGTGCAGCAGCAGAGGCGGGATAAAAATCAGATCGTCTTTTTCCACAGCGTAGGAAGTAAGGTCGATCTGGTAGCTGGCATCTCCTTCGGTGATGAGTGTAAATTCAGCCTCTTCGTGCCAGTGAGTTGTCACGACCGGATAATCCGGCTTTAAAGAAGTGATATATTTCTGTATGGGGAAGGTTGCGTCACCGTGACGGGCATCTTCTTTCTGTTCAAGGGCAAGTGTCTGTAACCGTTTCATGGAAAATTCTCCTTTGTCTTATGAGAGCAGTATTGTGTTATAAAAAGTAAGAATTATGCAAGATAATTTTGAAATTCCAAACTATAATGACAGTATAATGTTACAGAAACAAATTGTCAAAGGACATGGAGATACAGGCGAAGGAGGACATGGACATGCAGAAAAAATGGTGGCATGACAAGGTGGCATATCAGATTTATCCAAAGAGTTTTTGCGATACAAACGGAGATGGGATCGGTGACCTGCGGGGCATTATTTCCAAACTGGACTATTTAAAGGAGCTGGGAGTTGACATTATCTGGCTTTCTCCAATCTATAAGTCCCCGTTTGTGGATCAGGGCTATGATATTTCGGACTATTATGCAATCGCTGAAGAATTCGGAACGATGGAGGAATTCGACGAACTGCTTGCGGAGGCCAAAAAGAGAGATATGTATCTGATTATGGATCTGGTTGTCAATCACTGCTCCGACAAGCATGAATGGTTTCAGAAAGCACTGGCGGATCCGGACGGACCGTATGCCGATTATTTTTATTTCCGGAAGGGAAAGAATGGAAATCCACCGAGCAATTACCGTTCTTATTTCGGGGGAAACTGCTGGGAGCCGGTACCGGGATCGGACAAATATTATTTCCATATGTTCGCAAAGGAGCAGCCGGATTTAAACTGGGAAAATCCAAAACTGAGGGAAGAAATCTACCGGATGATCAACTGGTGGCTGGACAAAGGACTGGCAGGTTTTCGGATTGATGCGATCATCAATATTAAAAAAGATCTGGCATTTCCGGATATGGAGCCGGATGGTGACGATGGACTGGCAAGCTGTTGGCGTATGGTCGAAAATGCAGAAGGTGTCGATGCGCTGCTTGAAGATTTAAAGAATCATACATTTGCCAAAAAGGATGCATTTACGGTAGGGGAAGTATTTAACATTGGGGTGGAAGACCTGCCGGACTTTATTGGAGAAAATGGACATTTTTCTACAATTTTTGATTTCAGCGCCCATATGCTCAGTGATGGGGAACACGGATGGTACGATGCGCCACCAATTTCTTTTAATGCGTGGAAAAAAGCAATCACAGATTCCCAGATGCGGGTACAGAATGTCGGGTTCGAGGCAAATATCATTGAAAATCACGATGAGCCGCGCGGCGTTTCCCGTTTTCTGCCGGATTATGCGCAAAATGCGGACGGGGCAAAGATGCTTGGTACAGTAAGTGTTCTGCTGCGTGGAATTCCGTTTATTTATCAGGGGCAGGAGATTGGCATGCAGAATGCCAGATGGAACAGTGTGGATGAATTCGATGATATCAGTACCAAAGACCAGTACAGGGTGGCGCGTGAGGCCGGACTTTCGGATGCAGAAGCACTTGCCGTATGTTCGGTCATGAGCAGGGACAATGCACGGACGCCGATGCAGTGGAAGGATGCACCGCAGGCGGGCTTTACCTCGGGAACTCCATGGCTGAAAGTCAATGATAATTATCCGGTGATCAATGTGGAAAAAGAGGAAGGGCAGCCGGATTCGGTTCTGCATTATTACAGAAAACTTATCGCATTGCGCAAATCTGGGGAATATCGGGAGTTGTTTACTTATGGAAAATTTGAGCCGGCATATGAGAATGCAGATCACGTAATGGCATATTACCGCATCCTGCAGGGGCGCCGGGTTCTGGTAGCGGCAAATTTTGGAACAGATACCATAGAACTGGATTGGGAAGTTCCGGCAAAAAAGGTACTTTTATCAAATAAAAAACGAACAAATGCTGAAAATAAGCTGATTTTAGAGAAATGTGAAGTGTTTGTGACGGAATGTAAATAGCGTTGCAATCTTATCGGATTTTGATATAATGAGAGCATACACGAATGTCTGTTTGGGGAGAGGAAAGGTATGCCGCAGTATATCGCAATTGATCTGAAATCATTTTATGCATCCGTAGAATGTGTGGAGCGTGGACTTGATCCGCTGACCACCAATCTGGTGGTGGCGGATGAAAGCCGCACGGAAAAAACCATCTGCCTGGCAGTTTCTCCATCCCTGAAAAAATATGGGATTCCGGGAAGGGCCAGGCTTTTTGAAGTGGTTCAGAAAGTAAATCAGGTAAACCGCAGCCGAAAAACCGGTGAGCCGGAATTGTCGTACATTGCGGCACCTCCGCGGATGGCACTTTATGTGGAATACAGTACGCGGATCTATGATATATATCTGAAATATGTGGCGCCGGAAGATATTCATGTATATTCGATTGATGAAGTGTTTATGGACGTGACACATTATCTGAAAACCTATGGAATGACAGCTTATCAGCTGGCGCAGACTATCATTCTGGATGTGCAGGATCACATTGGGATCACGGCCACTGCCGGGATCGGAACCAACTTGTATCTGTGCAAAATCGCAATGGATATTGTGGCAAAGCACATCGATGCGGATGAAAACGGTGTGCGCATTGCTCAGCTGGATGAAAAAAGTTACCGTAAACTGCTTTGGGACTACCGGCCGATCACGGATTTCTGGCGTGTCGGACCGGGATATGCGAAGAAACTGGCAGAAAACGGAATGTATACCATGGGAGATGTGGCGCGCTGCTCCATCGGAAAAGAAACAGATTATTATAATGAAGATCTGCTTTACAAACTGTTTGGTGTGAATGCAGAGCTTTTGATTGATCATGCCTGGGGGTACGAACCGTGCACGATTGCACAGATCAAAGCGTATCGTCCGCAGGCGAACAGTTCCGGATCGGGACAGGTATTGCAGTGTCCGTACCCGGCAGATAAAGCAAGGATTGTTGTGCAGGAAATGACAGACCAGCTGGTACTGGATCTGGTGGAGCATGGATTCGTGACGGATCAGATAGTGCTGACGGTTGGCTATGATATCGAAAATCTGACAGACCCGGTGCGGGCAAAAAGATATCACGGGGAAGTGACTACGGATCGTTACGGAAGAAAGATTCCAAAGCATGCGCATGGGACAGCAAATTTGCAAAATCATACATCTTCTGCCATTACGGTAGTAGAAAAAACACTGGAATTATATGACAGAATTATAAATCCGGATCTTTTGATCCGCAGGATCTATGTTACGGCATGCCATGTACGCACAGAGCAGGAGGCACAAAAAGAACAGACGTATGAGCAGATGAGCCTGTTTGATTTTGCGGAAGAAACCGAGGAACAGAAGGCACAAAAGCAGGCATTGCAGAAGGAAAAACAGATGCAGAAAGCCATGCTTTCCATTAAGCAGCGTTATGGGAAAAATGCCATTTTAAAAGGAACCAATTTCAAAGAAGGGGCAACCATGCGGCAGCGCAACGGACAGATTGGAGGACATCGGGCATGAACCGGCTGGAAAATACGCATCGTTATGATGACATCATAGATCTGCCGCATCCGGTTTCGAAAAAGCATCCGCAGATGCCATCGGAAGACCGGGCCGCACAGTTTTCTCCGTTTGCAGCATTGACCGGTTATGAACGCGCCATCCGGGAAAAAGAAATGCAGCATGAGGAACGGATGATGCTCGGGGAGGGCATCAGCAGGGAAACTTATGATTCAGAATAAGGACAACATATTTTTTATGATTAAATTCATACGATATACTAAGCAGGAAATTTGTGTGGTATGAAATGGCAGACAAAAAACAATGGAAAAGATATGTGGGGTATGCACTGTTTCTTTTCCTGTCATACAGCATTGGAAACGCAGCGGCTGTTGTAAGTACAATGACACTGCAGCCGGAGAAAGTGGAGAAAGAAATGAAAACAGTTGCAATTACCTTTGATGACGGGCCGAATCCGGAATATACACCGAAATTGCTGGACGGATTAGAAAAACGTGGTGTAAAAGCCACTTTTTTTCTGCTGGGAGAAGAGGTAAAACAGTATCCGGATGTCGTCAGACGGATGCATGATGACGGACATCTGATCGGTGTTCATTCTTATAAACATGTTAATTTTAAGGAAGTGGGCACGGCATGCACTTTGCAGCAGATTGAAAAAACACAGAAGGCGATTTATGATGTGACGGGAGAATATGCAGGATATATCCGTCCACCTTACGGATGCTGGCAGAAGGAACTGGATGCGCAGGTAAATCTGATCGAAGTACTGTGGAATGTAGATCCGCGGGACTGGGCAACGACCGATGCGGATACTGTGGTTCAGAGAATTCTAAAGGATACTAAGCCGGGGGACATTATTCTGCTTCACGATGCTTCGGCGTCATCTGTACAGGCGGCATTTACGGTCATAGATACCTTGCAGAAACAGGGATATTCGTTTGTCACGGTCGAGGAGCTTTTGTTAGAGTAGCATACTTGAATGTTCCGGTGATCTCGTGGTAAAATAACTAGCAGACCCAATCATTACAAGCTGAAAAAGAAGGAATAAAAAATGAGTAACGATAAATTTGACACGGCACGGCAGGTGCTTCGTCAGCAGAAATTAACAGGAGAACGCGCACTGTTTCAGTCTGAAAATCTGGCGGTATATGACAGTGTGTTTGAGGATGGGGAATCCCCGTTGAAGGAGAGCAGCAGTCTTTATCTGGATAATTGTCTGTTCCGGTGGAAATATCCGCTCTGGTATTGCAAACATGTCGATGTAAAGGAATGTACCTGGTTTGACATGGCGCGGGCCGGGGTATGGTATACCGATGATATTTCGGTAAGAGATTCCATTGTAGAAGCACCAAAAAATTTCCGCCGTTGCAGGGGAGTAACCCTGACAAATGTAAATTTCCCGAATGCAGAGGAAACCCTCTGGAACTGTACCGATGTAAACCTGTCCTATGTGCAGGCACACGGGGATTATTTTGCCATGAATTGTAAAAATATGCAGCTGGATCATTTTGAACTGGTTGGAAATTATTCATTTGATGGTGTGGAAAACATGGAGATCCATCATGCACGCATGCTTTCCAAAGATGCATTCTGGAACAGCAATCATGTTACTGTGTATGACAGTTTTATTTCGGGAGAATATCTGGGATGGAATGCCAGAAATCTTACACTTGTCAACTGTACGATTGAGAGCCTGCAGGGCATGTGTTATATAGAAAATCTGAAAATGGTGAACTGTAAATTGATTAATACGACACTGGCATTTGAGTATTCCACGGTGGATGCACAGATTGTAAATACCGTGGACAGTGTGCTCAATCCTTCCGGCGGAATCATCCGGGCGGATAAGATTGGAAAACTGATTTTGGAAAAAGACAAGGTAGATCCAGGGAAAACCACAATTATATGTACAGAAGATGAAGGGGAGGGACAACGATCATGAAAGCAAGTCACAGAAAAGACGTCATTATTGCCAGAATTATTTTTGCCATAATCTGCGCAGCACTGCATGCAGGAATTATATCAAGTATCGTATGGCTTCATGGGCGGAATGCAGGGAAAAACCAGACACCGGAAACGGAAATCACAAATAATGCACCGCCGGCAGACAACAGCAATCTGCCACCGGTAACGGAACAGCCGCTGGACGAAGACGGACAGAGTGTATGGACAAGCACGGATGGCGTAAATTTCCGTGCAGAGCCGAATACAGACAGTGAAATTCTTACCGTTCTCGTGACGGGAACGAAGCTGACACTGCTGGGAGAAGAAAACGGATGGGTGCAGGCAGAATATAACGGACAAAAAGGATATGTCAGTTCAGACTATGTTACCGATCAGGAACCGGATATAACAACGCAGGAAACAGAGTAACGGAAAGGGGAAACAATGAGTACAGCAGGAAAAATTATGTCCTTCCGACAGGATGGAAATGAGATTTGTGTGAAGTATGAACAGCAAAAACTGGTGGTGAAAGCCATAAGGGATGATATTGTCAATATTTTTGTGCCTTACAGAACAAAGGAACATTATTCTAAGGCCATTGATGGAGACAAGGCGGTTGCGACAGAACTGACGGCAGAGCAAAAAGGAGAAGATCTGGTAATTGCAACCGATAAGATCCGGATGCAGTTTGGAGAAAATCTGGAAATGGTGATTACGAGACCGGACGGGACTCCGCTTGTCCGGACACACCGGCAGGGCAGAAGTGTTTGCGGGGAAGACAGTGAGCAGAGGAAACAGATTCTCGAGTCGGAACCGCA
>ENA-UOIZ01002503-UOIZ01002503.1-human-gut-metagenome-genome-assembly--contig:-P88-NODE-2503-length-12711-cov-5.675095_pt1 | contig 12711 bp, 8 predicted proteins | sample MGYA00242336_ERZ723883 | MGnify/ENA metagenome assembly ERZ723883 | reverse complement strand
CAGATTTTCACTTCCACCTCACCGAAGGGAATCATTACTTTCCGCTTTCTCCGGGGCAAAATCGTGCGCTCCATCCTGACCCTGCGGATACCAATACTGGTAGTTTCTGCAAAAATCAAAGCTTCCATTCCCGGGACATCTTCTTCCTTACAGATTACGGTAAGAAGCCATGCAGGACGGTTTTTCTTCATATATACAGGAGTATAATGCACATCCCTTGCACCGGCCTCAAAAAGCTTCTCCATGACAAAGCCAAGTACTTCACCGCTGCAGTCATCGATGTTTGTTTCCAGCTTGTAGATGTAATCCGCGCTTTCCGTAACACCGGTCTGAATTTTGGCAGCAGCTTCCCGATTGAAAATTTCAGCAGTTTCATTTGCCGCACTTTCATTTCCTGCCGGAATTCCCACCGCTTTTTCCGGTTTATGGGATTCTTCCGGGTGAATCAGCATTGCACGCAGGATTCCCGGGCACTCATAAGTCCTCTTACCGGCTCCGATACCTGTTTTCTCAATTGCAAAGGTCTCCGGTAATTTGCAGGAAGTACGAACTGCTGCCACAATTGCCGCTCCTGTAGGAGTTACCAGCTCGCCCTGTACCTGAGTGATCCGCAGATCCAGGCTACACTGCTGTACAATATGGGTTACCGCTGGAACCGGAACTGGTAAAATGCCATGCTGGCAGCGGACTGTACCCATTCCTTCGCATAATACAGGTACAATGACCTCTGTAATTCCAAGATTGTCCAGGCAGACTGCCACGGACAAAATATCTACAATGGAATCCACAGCTCCAACTTCGTGAAAGTGCACCTCTTCCACCGGAACATTGTGGGCTTTTGCTTCTGCCTTTGCCAGAATCTGAAAAATTTTAAGGGCAATACCTCTGGCGCTGTCAGTCATCTTTGTGTCATCAAGTATCTGACGGATTTCGTTCATGCCGCGGTGTTTGTGATGACGATGGTACTCGTGAGTATGTGCTGCTGTTTCATCTCCATGATTATGTCCATGTACTGCCACATTCTTTTCTGCTGCCTCATGGCTATGCTCATACTGGTGATTATGTTCTTCTGCCCCATGCTTATGACTGTGATCATGTCCATGCAGATACTCCATATCATGATCATGTCCATCTATCTCTTCGTTCAGAATTACATCGAAATCACAGGCATCAATCCCGGATTTCATCACCCGATTTACTTTTATCTCAAATCCCTGCACTGGAAGACTTTCAAGTACATCCTCCAGCACCTTCTGATCTGCTCCCAGATCCAGCAGGGCTGCCACTGTCATATCGCCACTGATTCCGGAATAACACTCCAGATATAATGTTTTTCCCATAATTCTCCTCGTTACAAATTTATCAAATTGCTTTTCAGACACGCGCTAGAGCATGTTTGATTTTCAAACAAACTCTAGCTTTGTCTCTTACTTACCAAGCGCCAGCCGGTTCATCTGCGTTGCCAGATATCCGGCTCCATATCCGTTGTCAATATTCACTGTGGCAATTCCATTGGCACAGGAATTGATCATGGTCAGAAGTGCTGATAATCCATGGAAATTCGCTCCATATCCCACAGACGTAGGCACTGCGATCACTGGTCTGCTCACAAGGCCTCCCATAACGCTGGCAAGAGCGCCCTCCATGCCAGCCACAGCCACAACACAATTAGCATCCTGAATGATCTCCAGCCTGGAAAACAGCCTGTGCATTCCACTTACACCAACATCATAAATTCGTTCCACGTAGGTTCCAAAATATTCTGCAGTCTGTGCTGCTTCCTCGGCCACCGGAATATCTGCAGTGCCTGCGGTACAGACAGCCACCTTTCCCTCATGAACCTTATCTGGCTTCTCTATTTTCAGGATTCTGGAAACAGGGTCATACTGAACTTCCGGAAACTTCTCCTTCACCAGCTCATACTGTGCCTGGGAAGCCCTTGTTCCAAGTACTTCTCCCTCTTCCATATATAAACGTTCAAATATTTTCAGCAAATGGGCATCTGCCTTATTGCAGCAGTAAATCACCTCTGCGAAACCAGTACGGGCTTTTCTCCCCGTATCCAGCTTGGCATAATCCATTTCCTTGTAACCATCCTGTCGAATCAGCTTCCCTGCTGCTTCCGGAGAAAGTCCTCCCATTTGCACCTGGGCAAGGATTTCTTCTAGTGTCATGTACAAATCACTCCATTTCCTAAAACGTGTTTGAAAAAGGCTTTCTGCAAAATGTGCGTCACAATTTGCGGGAATCTATTTTCAAACAGGCTCTAAAATGCAACACAATTATAACGTTTTCTTCTCTTTTATTCAACAAAAAAATCCTGCCTCATTTTGCTGAAGCAGGATTTCTACGCATCGCGACGCGTGTTACTGGTCACGGAGCGAACCGTAACGGATTTCTTCCAAAGCCGGCTGTTCTGCACGAAAGCAGCACTCCCAGACCGTCTGATTATGTTTTATTTCGCTTTGGCTGCCTTTTTATCTCCAAGGAAACCAATCGATGTAACACAGATCAGTTTATCGAAGATCATAAACATGGCCGGTAAGATAAACAGTACAACTACCATACTGATGATTGCACCACGGGCAAGCAGTGTACAAATAGAACCGATCATCTCAACCTGTGAATAACAGGAAACACCGAAGGTTGCTGCGAAGAAGCTGAGACCGCTGCTGATAATGGACGGCATGCTGGTCTTGTGGGCAATACTGATGGCTTCCATCTTATTCTTGCCGTGCTGTCTCTCTCTCTGATAACGGGTAGTCATCAGGATCGCATAGTCAACGGTTGCACCCAGCTGGATGGCACCAATAACAATACTTGCAACGAACGGAAGGCTGATTCCCTGATAGTACGGAATGGCCATATTGACAAAAATCGCAAACTCAATAACCGCAACCAGAATGATCGGAAGGGAAATTGATTTAAAGATAATCATAATGATCAGGAAAATGGCACCGATGGAAATTACATTTACACGAACCAGATCGGCATCTGTGGTATCCTGAAGGTCTTTCATAAGCGGTGCTTCACCGATTACCATTGCTGTATTATCGTATTTTTTTACTATTTTATCAATTTCTGCAAGCTGGGCATTTACCTCATCTGTAGCAGAACCATATTCAGAGCATACAAATGCAAGCTCATACTGATCTCCTTTGAAAATCTTCTTCAGATCATCCGGGATCATAGACTCCGGAACGGTAGGTCCGATCAGGGAATTCATACCCAGACTCCACTTCACACCCTCAACCTTATCAATATCATTTAACATCTGCTGTTTCTGCTTGGAGTCCATATTCTTATCCATCATGATCATATGGATATTGCCTACTGCAAAAGTTTTCTCCAGCTCATCATTGGCAATGTTGCAATCCAAAGTGGATGGTAGAGATTCTGCAATATTATAGTAAATCTTTGTATGATTGTTTCCATAAATAGCCGGAAGCAGAAGCACCAGGAAAATCACAGTCCAAAGCTTATAATGCTTCGTAATAAATGCAGACGGTTTATCCATTCTGGCAAGAAGCAGCTTATGCTGTGTCTTCTCAATAGGCTTGTCAAAAAACAGAACCAGTGCCGGAAGAATGGTTACACAGCAGATAACACCAATAATAACGCCCTTTGCCATAACAATACCAAGGTCACGTCCAAGAGCAAAGGTCATAACACAAAGTGCAACGAAGCCGGCTACTGTGGTAACAGAGCTTCCAGCTACAGACTTAAAAGTATTTGCAATGGCATGCCCCATGGCACGGTCCTTTTCTCCAGGAAAACGCTTCTTATTTTCCTCGTAGCTGTTCAGAAGGAAAATGGAATAATCCATGGTAACACCAAGCTGAAGTACCGCGGTAAGTGCCTGCGTAATATAAGAAGTCTCGCCTAAAATAACATTGCTTCCCAGGTTGTAAAGAATAGCAAGTCCGATGCTAAGCAGGAACAAAAACGGAACAACAAAGGATCCGCTTGTCAGCTCCAGAACGATCAGACTGAGTACTGCTGCGATCACAACGTAAATCGGCAGCTCCTGCATGGCAATGTTCTTAATATCTGTAACAACTCCTGTCATGCCACTGAGGAAGCACTGCTCGTTGGCAATCTTACGTAGTTCTGTGATAGCTTCCATGGAAGTATCTGAAGATGTGGTATTATCAAACAGAACCAGCATCATGGTTGCATCGCCATTTATAAATACCTTTCTGTACTTCTCAGGAACCATCTCTACCGGAAGAGTGATATCCGCCACATCATCATACCAGAGAACATCCTTTACATGCTCTACTTCACTGAATTTCTCTTCCAGCTTCTGGACATCCTTCATATCCATATTCTCCACAATTACCATGGAAAAGGCGCCCATACCAAACTCATCCACCAGAATATCCTGACCTTTTACCGTCTCAAGGGTATCCGGCAGGTAACTTAACAGATCATAATTGACTCTCGTCTCTGCGATTCCGATCACAGACGGGATTACCAGCAAAAGTCCGATCAAAAGCACCAGGACCTTATGCTTGGCTATCCATTTTCCTACTTTGACCATTGATGTCATCTCCTTAAATTCATTTCTTTCGTACTATAGTATAACCCAAAATGACCAATAGTCAATATTATTTTTAACAAAAATGAAAAATAGTCATTTTTCTCAAAATCCGATCAAAAAGCCAACAATTTTTACCAAAAATGCCGCAATCCAGGCGATCACACACTGACCGATCACCACTCCAGCTGCCCATTTTCCGCCAAGCTCACGTTTCACAGAAGCAATCGCGGCTACACAAGGCGTATATAAAAGGCAGAAGGTAAGAAGGCACACTGCTGCCAGCGGAGAAAGCACCTCCACCAGTGCCGCTGTGCTTCCAAATAATATGGACAATGTGGAAACCACGCTCTCCTTTGCCATGAAACCTGTTACAAGAGCTGTGGAAAATCTCCAGTCTCCAAAGCCAAGATGCTTAAATACCGGTGCAATAAATCCGGCAAGTACTGCAAGAATACTGTCTTTGGAATCTGTCACAATATTCAAATGCAGATCAAAGGTCTGTAAAAACCAGATCACAATGGTTGCCACAAAAATAACAGTAAAGGCTCTCTGAAGAAAATCCTTTGCTTTTTCCCAAAGAAGCTGGCCAACGTTTTTTGCACCTGGAAGACGATAATTAGGAAGCTCCATTACAAAGGGAACTGCTTCTCCCTTAAACATGGTTTTTCCAAAAATCAGTGCCATCAGGATTCCCATAATAATTCCGCCGAAATAAAGTGCTATCATTACCAGTGCACCGTATTTCGGGAAAAAGGCAGCTGTAAAGAAAGCATAAATCGGAAGCTTTGCCGAACAGCTCATAAAAGGAGTAAGGAGGATAGTCATCTTACGGTCACGCTCAGAAGGCAGGGTTCTGCTTGCCATAACGCCGGGAACTGTGCATCCAAAGCCTACAAGCATTGGGACAATACTTCGTCCGGAAAGTCCAATCTTTCGAAGCAGCTTATCCATTACAAAAGCAACTCTGGCCATATATCCACTGTCTTCCAGAAGTGACAGGAAGAAAAACAGGGTGACGATAATCGGCAGAAAGCTGAGCACACTTCCAACTCCATTGAAAATACCGTCAATTACAAGAGAATGAAGCACATTATTTACGTTCCATGCAGTCATGGCCTGATCCACCACTGCAGTCAGCCAGGTAATTCCCATATCCAGAAGATCTGAAAGTCCCTTTCCGATCACACCAAAGGTCAGCCAGAAAACCAGAGCCATAATTCCTGCGAAGCATGGAATGGCTGTATATTTGCCTGTAAGTATTTTATCCATCTTCTGACTGCGCAGATGCTCCTTGCTTTCATGAGGCTTAATCACGGTCTCAGCGCAGACTTTTTCAATAAAGTCAAAGCGCATATGGGCAATCGCCGCGGACCGGTCAAGCCCACGCTCCGTCTCCATCTGCTTTACAATATGCTCCAGGGTTTCTTTTTCATTCTGATCCAGCCCAAGCTTTTCCAGGATCAGTTCATCCCCTTCCGCAAGCTTACTGGCTGCAAAACGTACCGGGATATCTGCCTGCTGAGCATGATCCTCAATGAGATGCATAATTCCATGAAGACATCTGTGAACAGCACCGCCATCATCGTTTGCATCGCAGAAATCCAGACGCTTTGGTTTTTCCTGATATTTTGCCACATGGATCGCATGGGCTACCAGTTCATCGATTCCCTCATTTTTCGCTGCTGAAATAGGTACTACAGGAATTCCAAGCGCCTCTTCCATCTGGTTCACACGTACAGAACCGCCATTCTGCCTTACCTCGTCCATCATATTCAATGCCAGGACCATAGGAACATCCAGTTCCATCAGCTGCATGGTAAGATATAGATTTCTTTCAATATTGGTTGCATCCACAATATTGATAATTCCTTTTGGATGCTGTTCCAGAATAAAGCTTCTGGTTACGATTTCCTCGCTGGTATAGGGGGACATGGAATAAATTCCCGGCAGGTCTGTCACCAGAGTATTCTTTTTCCCACGGATAATACCATCCTTGCGGTCTACAGTAACTCCCGGAAAGTTGCCTACATGCTGACTGGAGCCGGTTAACTGATTAAACAGGGTTGTTTTACCGCAGTTCTGGTTTCCTGCCAGCGCAAAGGTAAGAAGCTCACTATCCGGAAGGGGATGTTCATCTGCTTTTTCATGATATTTACCGCCCTCGCCCAGACCTGGATGAGGAATCGCCCTGACACGGCTGCCTCGTTTCTGTTCTTTTTCATCCCTTACATTATCAATCTGAATCTGGGCAGCATCTGCAAGACGCAGGGTCAGCTCATAGCTATGTATCCTGACTTCAACAGGGTCACCCATAGGTGCATATTTTACCATGGTCACGTCCGCCATGGGAATGATTCCCATATCCAGGAAATGCTGCCGCAGGGCACCCTCTCCTCCTACTACTGTAACTGTGGCAGTTTTCCCGATGGGAAGGTCTTTTAATGTCATATGTACTTGTCCTCTTTTCCCATATGTAAGATTTTTGTTGCTGTTCAAAACTAAGCAGCAACCATTTTTGATAAAATTCGTCTGCTAATGATAAATTTTATCATTAATGTTACAGGAGTTAGTTTATTCTAATATTGTCAGGATGTCAATATTATTGAGAAAAATTATTGACAATTTTCTCATTATCTGATAAAGTTACGAAACAAGGTTTCCCTGTGAGGGAGTAGCAAGCGTGTCCACAGACGCGTGGCAAGTCAACATACCGACCGTATGAATCTGTTTGTATAGATTGCTGTTCACTGAATGAACAGCAGATTTCAGAGCAGTGTTTCGATCTGGCTTGCATTAAATTGCGAGACTCATGTATAACGTTATGCTATACATGGAGTCTGTCCTTTTATAAGAATGCAGATGACCCATATATAGCCTGTGGTTATATATCGGGTCTTTTTTCATGCTGTAAAAAGCTTCGCCGAGAGATCTGTTTCCACAGCAAATAAAAAAATGGAAACCAGTAATAAAATACATTACGGAGGAACGTAAAAATGAACTACAGTTTTGTGTTTTTTCTGAACAGCGCCCTGCTTGGAGTCGGACTTGCAATGGATGCTTTTTCTGTGTCCCTGGCAAACGGCCTTCACGAGCCTAAGATGCGCATGAAAAAAATGTGCGGCATTGCAGGCACATTCGGTGCTTTCCAGGCCATCATGCCAATGACCGGATGGTTATGTGTCCACACCATTGTAGGATACTTCAGGACATTTGAGAAATTTATTCCATGGATTGCGCTGATCCTTCTTTGCTATATCGGAGGCTCCATGCTGATCAATGGTATCCGGGGAACCGATGAGGGTGATGAAATTCCGGGAGTTGGTCCCAAAGCCCTTTTCATTCAGGGCATTGCAACCTCCATTGACGCCCTGTCCGTAGGATTCACCATCTCAGAGTATGACTGGCTGATGGCTCTTGTCTGTTCCCTGATCATTGCCATAGTCACATTCTTTATCTGCATGACCGGACTTTCCCTTGGAAAACGCTTCGGAACCAGGCTTTCCAACAAGGCGGATATTCTCGGCGGCGTCATTCTTATCGCAATTGGTCTGGAAATTTTTATCAGCAATATGTTTTAATTTTTTCAGCATATTTACCGCTATTCAGCTGGTACTGTTCCGCCAGGCGTTTTTCTATGCAAGCGTTGATTTTCACCTGTTTTCCAATCAAAAAAAAGCTTTCATCTCTCCCTTTGCGGGATGGATGAAAGCTTTTTCTACTTTTATTAACGGGCAATAATATATGCGCAATAAACCAGATATACCACTACCATTATAATACCCTCTTTGCGCTCAATTTTTTTCCTGGTTCCTGCAAAGATCCAGACCATAACCGAAAATACCATAAGAAGCACTATATCGATTATGTTTTCCCGGATCAAAGCTACCGGACTGATAGCAGATGAGATTCCAAGAACCATCAGAATATTGAAAATATTAGATCCAACTGCATTTCCAACTGCCATATCAACTTCATTTTTTCTTGCTGCAACTACAGAGGTTACAAGCTCCGGAAGCGAAGTTCCGATAGACACAATGGTAAGCCCGACCAGAGTCTGGCTCATTCCAAGCTCTATTGCAATCCTGCTGGCTGTATCAACGGTAAGGTCACCGCCAAAAGCAATTGCAGCTGCACCCACGATCAGAAAGAGAATACTTTTGCCGTATGACAGCTCTTTCATATTGTCACATTCTTCAACACCTTCTATTTCAACCTTCTGTCCTGCTGCACGCGCTTTCATTGCGCTTCGTACCATTGTGAAAATGTATCCGGCAAACACGATCAGGAAAATAACTCCATCTGCATGACCCAGCGTCATTCCCGTCTTATCTCCCAGTCCTGAAATTCCCAGTACAAGCAGAAATAGTGCACATCCTAAAGACAAGGGAATATCTCTTACCACAGTTGCTTTCTGGACCATAATTGGAGTCAGAATTGAACAGACACCAATTACAAACATCAGATTAAAAATATTGGATCCTACTACATTGCTGACAGCAAGTTCATTATTCTGTACCAGAGAAGCAGTCACACTCACGGCTGTTTCTGGCAGTGAAGTTCCCATAGCCACAATCGTAAGACCAATGATGATGGGCGGAACCTTTAACTTCTTCGCAATGCTGGAACTTCCCTCCACAAAAAAGTCAGCCCCTTTTACCAGAAAGGCAAATCCCACTGCCAGCAGCAGGATAACAGCTGCAATTGGCAATCCATTAATAATATTTTGCATAATATTCTCCTTTTGTTATCAGCATATTTTTACCTTTACAGATTCTCCAGAGTGTGTTTGAAAAAGGCTTTCTGCAAAATGTGTGTTACAAAACAGTATTTACTTCATAAGCCTGCTTCTTTGGAATTACATTTGCCCAAAATGTAAAAAGACTCATGTATGCCATAACATGCATACATGAGTCTCATTCTTTAAGATTTGCCAGGCCAGAATCAGATCCGATCAAAGCCGCGACTGTTGACAAACCACGTTTTCACGCAAACTACTCCCTCACAGAATCCATATGTGTAGTTAATATACCAAATTGCTGTTAAGAAGTCAACCTCTAATCTTCCTCTATATGCTCTCTTCCCTGGTCAATGATCGTCCGAACATGCTCATCTGCCAGAGAATAGAATATAGATTTTCCATCCCTGCGGCTTTTTACCAGTTTATTCTGTTTCAGGATACGAAGCTGGTGGGAAATAGCTGACTGAGTCATGTTCAATGCCTTTGCCAGGTCGCACACGCACACCTCTGCTTCAAAAAGTACAAACAGGATCCGGATCCTGGTAGAATCTCCAAACACCTTGAACAGCTCTGCCAGATCATACAGCTCGTTTTCCTCCGGGATAGTCTCGTTTACAATTTGCAGAAGATTTTCATGAACCTCACAGCAATCACAGATTTCCACTTCTTTATCTATATCTTTTTTCATTCTGAATACCTCGATATCATCATCAAAGATTTTTCACAAACAAAGTACGGATTGCATTGAGCACTGCCAGTACCATAACTCCTACATCTGCAAAAATGGCTATCCACATGTTTGCAATACCGAAGGCACCAAGTACCAGGCAGATCAGTTTCACGCCAATTGCAAAATAAATATTTTCATATACAATTCGCATACACTTCTTGGCAATGCGAATGGCTTTCCCAATCTTCAACGGGTCGTCATCCATCAGGACAACGTCAGCCGCCTCGATTGCAGCATCAGAACCAAGAGCACCCATTGCAATACCAATATCCGCTCTTGAAAGAACCGGTGCATCATTGATTCCGTCTCCAACAAAGGCAAGCTTCTCTTTTTCAGACTTGTTTGAAAGAAGCTCTTCCACCTTGGAAACCTTATCTGCCGGAAGAAGCTCGCTGTGAACCTCTCCGATTCCAAGGTCAGCTGCTACAGACTCTGCCACTTTTTTTCCGTCACCGGTGAGCATAACCGTTCTTGTAATGCCTGCTTTTTTCAGGTTCTCAATTGCCTCTTTGGCATGAGGCTTGATAATGTCAGAAATCAGGATGTGACCGGCATATTTTCCATCCACAGCCATATGGACAACCGTTCCTACATGATGGCACTCTTTGTACGCAATACCCAGACGATTCATCAGCTTCGCGTTGCCGGCAGCTACAGACACGCCTTCCACCTTTGCAATAACACCGTTTCCACCGATTTCCTCAATGTCTGTGACACGGCTGCGGTCGATTGGCTTGCCATATGCTTTCTGAAGGCTTTTGCTGATGGGGTGTGAGGAAGAACACTCTGCATATGCCGCATATTCCAGAAGCTTTGCATCCTCCATCTCATTATGGTGAATTCCGCTGACCTCGAATACGCCCTTTGTCATAGTACCTGTTTTATCAAAAACAACAATCTTCGTCTGGGAAAGTGTCTCCAGATAGTTGGAGCCTTTTACCAGAACGCCTTGATTGCTGGCACCACCGATTCCAGCAAAGAAACTGAGAGGAATACTGATCACCAGTGCACATGGACAGCTGATTACAAGGAACGTCAGAGCACGGTAGATCCAGTCTCCCCATTCCGGAGAAAGTCCCATAAACAGCATTCTACAAAGAGGCGGAATGACTGCAAGTGCCAGAGCACTGTAGCAGACTGCCGGGGTATAATATTTCGCAAATTTTGAAATAAAGTTTTCAGATCTGGATTTCTTGGAGCTTGAGTTCTCAACAAGGTCCAGGATCTTGGAAACCGTAGATTCACCAAATTCCTTCGTGGTGCGAATTTTCAATACACCTGTCATGTTAATGCAGCCGCTGATGACCTCATCTCCCACTTTCGCATCTCGCGGAAGGCTTTCTCCTGTCAATGCGCTTGTATTTAATGTGGAATTTCCGTCTTCAATCATTCCGTCAATTGGAATCTTCTCTCCTGGCTGAACCACAATGATAGTTCCAACCTCTACCTCGTCCGGGTCTACCTTTTCCAGCTTACCGTCCTGCTCAATATTTGCATAATCCGGACGGATATCCATCAGCTCGCTGATATTTCTTCTGCTCTTTCCAACGGCATAACTCTGGAAAAGTTCTCCGATCTGGTAAAACAGCATAACCGCAGTGCCTTCCTGATAATCGCCGAGAGCAATGGCACCAATTGTGGCAACTGCCATCAGAAAATTCTCATCAAATACCTGACGGTTCCTAATTCCCTTAAGCGCTTTTTTCAGAATATCATAACCGATCACCAGATACGGGACCATGTAAAGTGCCATTCGAAGATAGCCATCTACCGGAAGAAAGCGCAGCAAAACCAAAAGGACAAAAGCAATAATAATTCTGATCAATACTTTTTTCTGCTTCTTGTTCATATTCTTTCACATGCCTTGAGGGCACGGCCTCCATTATAATGATGTCGCTGGCACGCGACATATTCGCTTAATTCATTTGCGTGACTGAACAGAGTACATCCTGTCCGGTCATTGTCTTACCGTTCATTCTGTGCCTAGAACGTGTTTGAAAAAAGCTTTCTGCAAGATGTGCGTCACAATTTGTGGGAGATTTCGCCCGGATGAGGGCGCCGTAGCGGGCTACGGCAACCGAATTCGGGCAAAATATACTGCAAAGTGGGGCGTGCAGATTGCGGGAATGATTTTTCAAACACGCTCTAGTAACTGCTTTTCCTCATTGTTTTTATAAGAAGATCTCGCAGTCGTCTTCTACTTTCTTACAGTTCTTCAGGACTTCCTGCATAACAGCCTTCGGCTCCTGTCCATCTTCAAACTCAACGATCATTTTCAGAGTCATGAAGTTTACAGTCGCATCCTTAACACCAGCAGTGTTCTTAGCAGCTTCCTCCATCTTGTTTGCACAGTTTGCGCAGTCAACATCGATCTTGTAAGTTTTTTTCATGGTAGTGGTCTCCTTTTGAAAATGTTCTCTTTTTCATATGAACAATTATTCATATGTTTGTTTTTATTATAGCATTTAAATAACTTCTGTCAATAGGTTTGGCATAAAATCTTTCTTTTTCTATGATGTAGCATAAATGCTTTCTTTTTCCTGTATTAATATAGTAATTTATTTTTTTGCCCTGTTCAATTCGTTTTTTTTCGTGTATAATAAGTCGAATATTATTGGATTGAAATTAGAGGAGATTTTAAACATGAAAAGTTATCTAATCGTTTTTCTTATTTCTATGTTACAGCTGATTGAGATGCGA
>ENA-UOIZ01002493-UOIZ01002493.1-human-gut-metagenome-genome-assembly--contig:-P88-NODE-2493-length-12763-cov-4.961442_pt1 | contig 12763 bp, 10 predicted proteins | sample MGYA00242336_ERZ723883 | MGnify/ENA metagenome assembly ERZ723883 | reverse complement strand
AGCAAATGGCAAAATCAAGCTTCTGAATTTATGCTTACGGAGCTAAGATTGACGCTTCAACTGCCAAGGATAACGGTATTGTTGCAGGTGATTATACAATAAGCGATTTATCGATTGATAATAATACGATTAATGTTGAAGAAAATTCATCTGAATCACGTGGAATATACATAACAGGCGTTAATAAAAGCGAAATTTCATCTAATACCTTGACCGATTATTCTTCGGCTAAAGACGGAATTAACGGCATTAATATTTGCGCAAGCCAAAAAAATGTTATTAAAAATAATAATATTTCAGGTACTTTCAATAACGGAATTTCAATTTTTAACAAACCATTTCCGGGCAGTAAAAATTTACTTATTACATCTAATTCAATTTCAGGTGTTAAAAGTTTCGGTATAAGAGTGGCAGAATCCTCATTTGCCACCATTAAAAGCGATAATAATATTTCTGCCGGGGAAAGTCCGCTTTGCCTTTATTCGCAAAATTACAGCCAAAATGTTCCTACTCCAAGTGTTAAATCAAAGGGCTATTCGTTAAGAAATAAGCCTCTTATTCGCTTTAGTTCGCTAAACGGAAGTGCAGGATATAAGGTTTCACGTTCTGCTTACAACGGCACGTTTAAGGAAATTGCAACTGTTTACGGTGAAAATCTTAATTTTGAAGATAAATCATCAACTGCTTTTTCAAAAAATTATTATAGGGTTACACCTATTTATAACGTAGTCGGTACAATAGTTACAGGCAAAAATTATATTGACATAGCATTTTAAAAGTTCACAAAAAATCAACTCCTTCATAGAATATTACTGAAGTTTACTTCAATATTTTATAAAGGAGTTTTTTTATGCCTGATAATCTCAACTTAGACACAGGTGAAAGACGCATAAATGAGGCTGTTTGCATTGACACAAAGCGCATTTTTGACAGTTGCGTGAGCAAAGATTGCCTTGAAGATTTAAGAGTTACATTTTTTTCAAAAAGCCAAAGGCTGATTGACGAGGCTGTTACGGTAAAAACAAGAGATTGCTGTATCGAAGAGGTAAGCATTGACGTTGAGGAAGTTCCTTTCAACAGAGGATTTTACAGCGTTGATATTACGTTTTATTTCAAGCTTTGCTTTGACACCTATGCAGCACCTTGCACAACTCCTCAGGTGGCTGTCGGCTTTGCGAGATTTAATAAAAAATGTATTCTTTTCGGTTCTAACGGCGATGTAAAGGTATTCGTTTCAAATCCGGTAAGCGAGGCAACCGATTGCCCTGTTGCACCGCAATATACAAATCCTGTGGCAAAGGTGCAGGCGGTTGACCCAGTAGTGCTTTCAACCGATATTTGCGACAGCTGCGACTGCAACATAAGCGTTTGCTCGTCGTTTCCGCAATCAATTCTTAATTCTGTTGAGGATACTATGCCGTCGTGCGGTGCTTCAAAAGCAATTCTTGTTACTCTCGGCCTTTTCTCAATAGTTCAAATGGAGCGAGATGCACAAATTCTTATTCCCGCTTATGATTATTGTATCCCTGACAGAGAATGTAACTGCAATACGTCTAATCCTTGCGAAACATTTCAGGGAATTGATTTCCCTGTTGAACAATTTTTCCCTAATGAAAAGGAAAATTGCTCACCGTGTGCCCCAAAACCCGAATGTGACAAAGAATAGGCAAATGAAAAGCGTGCAAACCTTATGGCTTGCACGCAATTTTTTTGATTATTTACTTTCTTTTTCATCAAATGCCGGATACATTCTTCTGAAAAGAGATTTGATATTCTTGAAATATGATGACTAGATATTATCAATAGTTTCTTTTGTAGTTCTGAATCTCCAATTTTTCTCAGGTACGCCGGGGATATTCATTCTTGCGTCCGAGCCGAAACCGCACATATCCTGAAGTGCAATAATTGCAACGTTTGACGAACTTTTCCATACCGTCTCAATAATTTTTCTGCAAGACGGACTGTAATATCCGCCTTCACCCCAATTGTCGCCTGTAAAACCGCAATATTCAAGAGCAAATTTTCTTTCCTCGTCGCTTGCTTCCCAAAGCCAGCCCAAAATAGTGTTGTTATCATGAGTGCCGACGTAATTTATGCTGTTTTGAACTGAATTGTGCGGTATATGGGAGGAGTCGGAATTAGGGTCAAATCCGAATTGGACAACCTTCATTCCGGGAAAGCCCGTATTCTCTAAAAGCTTGACTACATCATCGCCGAAAACACCCAAATCTTCAGCGATAATCGGAGCGTTTGGATATGCTTCAAATACCTTATTAAAAAGCTTCATTTTAGGCCCGTCAAGCCACTCGCCGACTTTTGCCGTTTTGGACTCTGCCGGCACTGCCCAATAAGATGCAAATGCCCTGAAATGGTCAATTCTCACGGTGTCATAAAGCTTTAAAGAGTGGCCTATCCTTGATATCCACCACGAAAAATTATCCTTTTCCATAGCGTTCCAATCATAGATGGGATTGCCCCAAAGCTGACCGTCTTTGCTGAAATAATCGGGCGGAACACCTGCCACTTTTTCGACCTTCAGCGTTTTTTCGTCTATTAAAAACATAGGCAAATTTGACCAAACGTCAACGCTGTCCATTGCAACATATATTGGCATATCGCCTATAACAGCAACACCTTTTTTGTTTGCGTAAGCCTTGATTTCATTCCATTGCTTGTAGAAAACGAATTGAACAAATTTCCAAAAAGCCGCTGATTTTTCATAAGAATATATATCCTTGATACATTCAAAATAGTGGGCGTGTTCGTCGCTCCATTCCCACCAAGGCTTCATATTTTCCTCTTCCTTAACAGCCATAAACACGCTGTAATCGGTAAGCCAGGAGTTGCTTATTTCAAATTCCTTAATCTGCTTTGCAAGCTCGTCGTTTATGTTTAAAAATGCTTTTTTCAAAAGTTCAAGCCTTTTTTTGCTTGCAAATTCATAGTCTGCCGTGTACGGCGTGCCGTCGTAAATGTTTGACTTGTAATCTTCCTCACAAATAAGACCCATATCGTAAAGCCCTTTGGGATTTATAAAAATATAATTTCCCGCAAAGGCAGAGGGCGAGCAATAAGGCGAATTAGCCCTGTCAATCGGATTAAACGGTAAAACCTGCCAATATGTAAAGCCCATATCCGCTATTTTGTCAATAAAATGAATAACGTTTTCATCAAAAACACCGACGCCGTAGTCACTCGGCATTGAACTGATGTGAAGCAATACGCCTGCTCCTCGTTTTTTCAGCATAATTACTTTTCTTCTTTCTTCAAATGATAGTAACAAGTGCTATTTTATCATTAACATAAACAAAAATCAATTATTTAAAATTATTATTTTATTAATAATTATATATTGATTAAAGTATATATATTTGATATAATATTTTCCGTATAATGTGAGGGTGTATGCACGTTTGCAAAAGCCACACTTTAACGAGTGAATTTTTTGAATGCGAGGGCAGAATAATTGAGCGAGAATAATAAAAAAACACATACTGTTTCACAAGAAGAGCTTGATAGGCAGAAGCAGTTTACGCAAAAGGTAAGCTCTGTTATTTCAGCATCGTATAATGAAAAACCGAAAGCTTGCGTTGTTACTTACGGCTGCCAGCAAAATGTGGCTGACAGTGAAAAAATTAAAGGTATGCTTGAGCTTATGGGTTATGATTTTACAGACAACAGGCTTGAGGCTAAGCTGATTATCTTTAATACCTGCGCTGTCAGGGAACATGCTGAGGACAGGGTGTTCGGCAATGTAGGTGCGCTCAAAAGCTATAAGCGTGAAAATCATGACGTTGTAATTGCTCTTTGCGGTTGTATGATGCAACAGCAGCATATTGCGGATAAGATTAAAAAATCGTTCCCGTTTGTTGATCTCGTTTTCGGAACTCACGTTGTTCATAAGCTTCCTGAGCTTCTTTACAGAGCATTGACCGGTAAAAAGAGAGTTTTTGATATAACCGATACGGACGGTATCATTGCCGAGGGTATTCCCGTAAGACGTGACAATGACGCTAAGGCATGGCTTCCGATTATGTATGGCTGCAACAACTTCTGCTCATACTGCATTGTGCCTTATGTAAGGGGCAGGGAAAGAAGCAGGCAGGTTGAGGATATCGTAGCCGAGTTTAAATCTCTTGTTGAGCAAGGTTATAAGGAAATTACTCTTTTAGGTCAAAATGTTAATTCTTTCGGCAAGGATTTAGAACCGAGAGTTACATTTGCGAATCTTTTGATAATGCTTAACGATATCGACGGCGATTTCAGAATCAGGTTTATGACCAGTCATCCCAAGGATTGCACTAAGGAACTTATTGAAACCATGGCGCAGTGCGACAAGGTGGCAGAGCATTTGCATCTTCCTTTTCAAAGCGGAAGCAACAGAGTGCTTAAAGCTATGAACAGGCATTATACAAGAGAACAGTATCTTGAACTTATCAAATATGCAAGAAAGCTTATGGGCGACGAGCTTTCAATCACAAGTGATATTATTGTGGGTTTCCCCGGTGAAACTTATGAGGAATTTAAGGAAACACTTTCACTTGTTAAGGAAATTAATGCCACTCAGCTTTTTACGTTTATTTATTCAAGGAGAGAGGGTACACCCGCAGCTAAAATGGATGACCCTGTATCGGCTGAAGAAAAGTCAAGATGGTTTAAGGAACTTACCGATTTGCAGGAAACAATAAGTGCAAGCCAAATGAAACTTCATCAAGGCAAGACTTATAAGTGCTATGTATACGGTAAGGGCAAATTGGGAGATAATTATATTGCCGCAAGAAATGACGGCAATTTGATTATAGAATTTGAGGGTGACGAAAGCCTTATCGGAACCTTTCAAAACATCAAAGTAATCGAACCGCTTACGTTTGTTATGAGGGGCGAATTAGTAAAGGAGAAACAAATATGAGTATTGAATCAGCACTCAGAGAATTAGGCAAAGAAATTCAGAAGGACGAGCGTTTTGTCGCTCTTCAGGTTGCTGCAAAGGCAAATGATGCAGACGAATCACTCCAGCAGCAAATGCAGGAGATGCAACTTATCTCTCTTAAATATCAGCAGGAGGCTGAAAAAGGAGAGGAAGCATCACAAGACAGAATTAAGGAATTTCAGGACGATTATCAGAAGCTTTATACTGAAATTATGGCAGGCGAAAATATGCAAAACTATTCTGCCGCTGCATCTGAAATGGAAAAGATGGCACAGTATATCAGCGGTATGATCGGTCTTTTCTTTGACGGTCAGGACGCAGAAACATGCGAGCTTCCGGCACAGGACGCTTGCACACATAACTGCTCAACCTGCGGTGGCTGCCACTAATTAAAATTATTTAGTGCGATTTTGCACAAAACAAAAATCACTTAAAAAAAGGAGGAACAAAAATGGCTAAAAAGGATAGTAAGCTGTCACCTATGATGGCGCAATATTTTGAGGTGAAAAGTAAATATCCCGATACAATTTTGTTCTTCCGTGTCGGTGATTTTTATGAGATGTTTTTTGACGATGCCAAGCTTGCTTCATCAGAGCTTGATTTGGTTCTTACGGGCAAGGATTGCGGTCAAGAGGAACGTGCTCCTATGTGCGGAGTGCCGTTTCACAGCGCAGATAACTATATTGCAAAGCTTGTAAGCCACGGTCATAAGGTTGCTATTTGCGAGCAGACTGAGGACCCAAGCAAGGCAACGGGGCTTGTTAAAAGAGATGTCATAAGAGTCATGACTCCGGGTACGGTAATTGAGAGCAATATGCTTGACGACGGTGCTAACAATTATCTTTGCGCTATTTATAAAAATGAGGACAGAACAAAGGCAGGCTTATGCTTTGCCGATATTTCAACAGGTGAGTTCCATATTACCTCTCTCAATACCGCACCTATTCAAAGGCAAATTTTAAATGAACTTTATACATATACTCCTCGTGAGATTATTGTTAATAACGACGGCTTTGATATGTCGCTTCTTGACAGCTACACAAAAAGGGTTGACGCTCATCTTGAAGTTGTCAGCGCAGACAAGTTTGATTATGAAACGGCATTAAAGCTTATTAATGAGAATTTGAATGCTGCCGAGATTGAAGAGCTTAATGTCAGCAAAAATGAAATTGCTGTTTGTGCTCTCGGCGCTGTTATTCTTTATCTTAAGGACACTCAAAAGAAAGACGAGATTGAGGCACCGAGTGAACTTGAAATGTACGACACTGAAAAGTATATGAAGCTTGATATGTCGGCAAGGCGCAATCTTGAGCTTACAAAGTCTATGATGACGGGTGACAAAAGGCATTCGCTTTTGTGGGTTATTGATAAAACTAAAACGGCAGCAGGTAAAAGAATGATTCGTTCGTGGCTTGAAAGGCCGCTTATGTCTATCGCAAAAATCACCAAGCGCCAAAATGCAGTAGGCGAACTTTGCGATAATCCTATTCTTCGTGATGAAATCAGGCAGGCGCTTACGGGTGTCAGCGATATTGAGAGGCTGCTTACAAGAATTGTTTATTCAACTGCCAATGCAAAGGAACTTAAATCGCTTCAGTCAACGCTTGAAAAGCTTCCGTCAATTAAGGCTAAGCTTGCTGATTCTTCGTCATATCTTTTAAAAGCGGTTTATAACGATATTGATTTACTTGAGGATATAAGAAGTCTTATTGACAGCGCAATTGTTGATGAACCTCCGTTTACCGTTCGTGAGGGAGGTATGATTAAAGAGGGCTTTGATAAGGATATTGATGAGCTTAAATCAATAATGAACGATGGCGCAGGCATAATCGCATCTATTGAAAACGAGCAGAGAGAACTTACAGGTATACCTAAGCTCAAAGTCGGATATAACAAGGTTTTCGGCTACTATATCGAGGTTACAAATTCGTATAAGGATTTAGTTCCCGAAACTTATATAAGAAAGCAAACTCTCACAAATTGCGAAAGATATATTACTCAGGAACTTAAGGATTTAGAGGGCAAGATTATCGGCGCAAAGGAGAGGTGCATTGCGCTTGAATATCAAATGCTTTGCAAAATAAGAGAGAGCATTTCAAACGAGGTTAAAAGGCTTCAAAAAACAGCACGTGCGCTTGCTACGCTTGATGTTTTGGCTTCTCTTTCCGAGGTTGCAGTTAATAATAATTACGTTTGCCCTCAAATTACAAATGACGGCACAATCAATATTAAAGACGGCAGGCATCCGGTTGTTGAGGCACTTTTAGAAGATACACCTTTTGTTCCGAACGATGCTAAGCTTGACCTTGATGAAAACAGATGCGAAATAATTACCGGTCCTAATATGGCAGGTAAGTCAACATATATGAGGCAGATTGCACTTATCACTCTTTTGGCGCAAATAGGTTCATTTGTTCCGGCTAAAAGCGCACAAATCGGAATTGTTGATGCAATTTATACAAGAGTAGGTGCGAGTGATGACCTTGCAACAGGTCAGTCAACATTTATGGTTGAAATGAATGAGGTTGCCGAGATACTTAAAAATGCAACAAGCCGTTCGCTTATTATTCTTGACGAAATCGGACGTGGCACCTCTACTTTTGACGGAATGAGTATAGCAAGAGCGGTGCTTGAATTTGTTTGCAAGAAAAAAACGCTCGGTGCGAAATCTCTTTTTGCGACGCATTATCACGAGCTTACTGTTATGGAGGGGCTTCTTGACGGAGTTAAGAATTATTCGATAGCAGTTAAAAAGCGTGGCGACGATATAACATTTTTAAGAAAGATTGTTAAGGGCGGAGCGGACCAAAGCTTCGGTATTGAGGTTGCTAAGCTTGCAGGTGTTCCCGACAGCGTGGTTAAGCGTGCAAAGGTTATACTTAAGGAACTTGAGGCAAATTCAACTCCTATTGAGTTTGCGGCTGAAAACGAGATTGAAGATGAAAGTCAAAGCGACATTCAATATAATTTTACCGCTCAGGGCACTGATGAGATACTTGAAATACTTAAAGCAACGGATATAAATTCAATCACGCCTATGGAGGCGCTTCAAACGTTGTTTGATTTGAAGCAAAAGGCGCAGGAACTTGAATAAATTTTAACAAAAAGGAGGGCGATTTAATGGCAAGAATTAATGTTTTACCAAAAGAAATATATCAGCTTATAGCAGCAGGCGAAGTCGTTGAACGTCCTTCAAGCGTTGTTAAAGAAATGATTGAAAATTCGCTTGATGCAGGGGCGAAAAATATCACTCTTGAAATTAAAAACGGCGGTTCAACGTATATAAGAATTACAGATGACGGCTGCGGAATTGAAAGAGATGATGTGAGAAAGGTATTTATTTCTCATGCTACAAGCAAAATTTCAAAAAAAGACGACTTAAATTCAATCGCAACTCTCGGTTTTAGAGGCGAGGCTATGGCTTCTATCTCTGCCGTTTCCAAGGTTGAATTATTGACTAAAGCCGAAAATGAAGAAATCGGCACAAGATATGAAATTGCAGGCGGCGAGGAGCTTGAGTTTGACGACGCAGGCTGCCCTAACGGCACTACTATTGTGGTTCGTGATATTTTCTTTAACACCCCTGCAAGAATGAAGTTTTTGAAAAAAGACGTTACCGAGGGAAATCAGGTTGCCGGAATTGTTGACAGAATGGCAATATCTCATCCGGAAATATCGTTTAGATTTATTCGTGACGGCAAGCAAGTTCTTATCACCTCAGGTAACGGAGATTTAAAATCGACTGTTTATTCGGTTTTGGGTAAGGAAATGAGCGACAGTTTAATGAGCGTTGACTATTCCTTTAACGATATGAGGATTACGGGCTTTGTTTCAAAGCCGACTGCTTCAAGAAAAAGCAGAGCAGGTCAGTATTTTTATATCAACAACCGTATTGTTAAGTCGAAAACCGCTATGGCGGCGCTTGAACAGGCTTATAAAAACACAATTATGGTGGGTCGCTTTCCTGCCTGTGTGCTTAATATCGAGCTTAACCCTGCGCAGGTTGACGTAAACGTTCATCCGGCTAAAACAGAGGTCAGGTTTGCTAATGAAAAGCCGATATTTGACCTTGTTTATTACGCAGTTAAAACAGCAATTGAAAATGACAGGACCGTTAAAGAGGTTGAGTTTAAAGAAAATCCGATTTATCGGCAAAAGTCTAAAAACGTTTATCAAAATAATGATAATAAATCGTTTCAGGCGAAATTTGATTTCTTTAAAAAGAAGGACGAGCCGCCCTCTCAGCAGGTTATTAAGACTAAGCCGAGAGAAAATTTTTGGCAGGTTGAAGCGCCGAATCCTGAATATAAAATTGCAAGAGATGAAAAGCCTAAGGCAAGGGTAGATATCGAATATGAAGAGCCTGAGGAAATTTCAACTGCCAAAAGCGAAGATGCGCCGAAGGAGCGGGATATTGAAAAGGTAGTAATTACTGACGAAAAGGATAATGAAAACTTTATTCCTAATTTCAAGCTGATTGGCGAAGCTTTTAAAACATATTTGATTGTTGAAATAGAAAACGAGCTTTATTTTATTGACAAGCATGCCGCTCATGAAAGAATGAATTTTGAGCGATTTAAAGCACAGGCAACTGTTGAAACGCAAATGCTTTTAGCGCCTGTTGTTGTTAATCTTACAAAGGACGAATTTATTGCAATAAGCGAAAATGTTGAGCTTATTAAGAAGTGCGGTTTCGAACTTGAAGAATTCGGCGAAAGTCAAATTATTGTTCGTGCAATACCGAGTCTTGTTGACGGCGACAGCGTTAAGGATTTGATGCTTGAAATTGCGCAGAAGCTTCTTGAACATAAAACGGACATTCTGCCTGATAAAATTGATTGGATATATCATTCCGCTTCTTGCCGTGGCGCTGTTAAGGCAGGCGATTATACTTCAAGGCAGGAGCAGGAAATGTTTGTTAAAAAGCTTCTTTCAATGCCTAATATTCGTTTTTGCCCTCACGGCAGACCCGTGTTTATAAAAATGAGTAAATACGATATTGAAAAGCAGTTTGGCAGAGTGACTTGATTATGAATAAGGTGATTGTAATTGCAGGCCCTACGGCTTCCGGCAAAACGGGGCTGGGAATAGAGGTTGCCGGGGCAATCGGCGGCGAAATAATTTCTGCGGATTCAATGCAGGTTTATAAAAATATGCCGATAGCTACCGCCGCACCGACAGATGAGGAAAAGTCGCAGGCGCCGCACCATCTTGTTGAATTTCTTGATAATGATAAAAAATTCAGCGTTGCCCAGTGGTGCACTCTTGCAAAGGAAAAAATAGATGATATCATTTCAAGAGGTAAGGTGCCGATAGTTGTCGGCGGAACAGGGCTTTTTATTGACAGCCTTGTCGATAATATCAGCTTTGAGGATGTTGAGGTCGATGAGGATTTAAGGCAAAGCCTTATGAAACGTGATGTTGACAGTCTTTACGACGAACTTTTAAGAGTTGACAAAAAAGCGGCTGAGAATATACATAAAAATAATAAAAAACGAGTTGTTCGTGCGCTGGAACTTCACTATTTGGGAAGTTCAAAAACAGAACAAAACGAAAATTCACAAAAAGAGAAAAGCCCCTATGATTTTCTTTATTTCGTGCTTCAATACGAAGACAGGCAAACGCTTTATGACAGGATTAATTTAAGAGTTGATAAAATGCTTGAAAACGGACTTTTAGATGAGGCTCGTGCCATGCAGGGCAAATGTCAAAAAACGTGCGCTCAGGCGATAGGTCATAAGGAGCTTGCAAGATATTTAAACGGCGAAGCTTCTCTTGAGGAATGTGCACAAAAGCTTAAGCAGGAAAGCCGCCGATATGCAAAAAGGCAGATTACATGGTTTAAAAGACGGCAGGGCGCTGTTTTTATTTCTATGGATAAGTTAAAAGGCAGTGCTGTTAAAACAGTTATAGATAAATGCGAGGACTTTTTAAATGGCTGAAGAAAAGGCAAAAAAAGTGAATAATGCTTCTAAGTATATATCTAAAGACGTTATTGTTATTGCGGTAGTGCTTATTGCGATTGCCGCATACATTATTGCCGAGTGCTACAGCGCAACCCACGTTGATATTCAAACGGTTACGGCTGTTAAATCAACGGTTTATCAAACGCTTGATAAAAAAGCTTTGGTTATTCGTGATGAACACACGGTTGAGGGAAATTCAAGCGGTGTGACCGTTGCGTGTGTTAATGACGGGGAAAAGGTAAAGGTTGGCGGAAATATCGCTATGGTTTTTTCAAACAGCGATAATGCAAAAAGCTATTCAAGTGCTCTTGATTTGCAAAGCCGGTTGGATTATTATATAAATTTGGAAAGCAAGTCGGCAGGTACGGCGACTGACGTTGAGCAGATAGACAGCGATGTCATAAATGATGTAAACGATTATATTCGCTCTTCTTCAAGTAATAACTTTTCGGCTGTTCAGTCTGCGGCGCTTGACCTTAACGATAAGCTGACAAGGCGCCAAATGATAATCGGCGAGGATATTGATTTCAGCACGGTTAAGCAAGGCCTTGAGCAAAAGCTTAATGCAATCAATCTTGAATCGTGCAAGCCAACAGGATATGTAAGCACTAAAGAGTCGGGCATTTTTTCATCATACAGTGACGGATGCGAAACGGCTTTTGATTATAAAAATATAGACAAGCTTGACGTTAATACGCTTGATAAATATATTGCTCAGGCTAAGAAAGCGAAAAAAACAGACAGTCTCGGCAAGTTGATTACCGATTATGAATGGTATTTTGCCTGCAAGGTAAGCGCAGACGAGGTTAAAGGGATTGAAAACGGCGATATATTGAATGTTGCGCTTAAGGACAGCGATAAGGTTATTGAATGTGAGGTTGTCAGCGGTGCAACGCTTGACCTTGGGGTTAAGGAGGCCGTGCTTATTCTTCGTTCAAGCGAGATGGACAGTGAGCTTGCATCAATGCGGCTTGAAAATATAGAAATCAGATTTAACGAATACACCGGATTTAAGGTGCCTTCCTCGGCGATACATATTAATAACAAGGGTGAAAAAACAGTTTATGCCCTTGTTGCAAACCAGGTTGAAAGCAGAACAGGCAAGGTTATTTATTCAACCAAGGATTATGTTGTGTTTGAATACACTCCTGAGGATGAAAATTCAATTCGTTTATATGACCAAATAATTACGCAAGGAAAGGATTTACATGATGGAAAAGTTTATACCTGATGAGGCAAGAATACAGTTGGTGCAGGATAATTATAAAAAGGTTTTGTCTGATGTTAAGGAAACCGCAATCAAAGCCGGCAGAAATCCCGATGATGTAAGACTTATGGCTGTTACCAAAACAGTTGAAAGCTTTTATATTAATAAGGTTCTCGACTTGGGTGCAGACCTTATAGGCGAAAACAGAGTTCAAGAATTTTTAGGTAAAAAGGACGAACTTCATTTGAACGGGGTTGAAAAGCACCTTATCGGTCATTTGCAAACCAATAAGGTTAAGCAGATTGTCGGCGAGGTTGATATGATTGAATCTGTTGACAGCGTTCATCTTGCAAAGGAAATCAGCAAAATTTCTTCAAAGAAGGAAATTACAACAAATATTTTGCTTGAAGTAAACGTCGGCAAAGAAGAGTCAAAAAGCGGAATTTTCCTTGAAGGGCTTAACGATTTAATAGCCGAGGTTTCCGAAATGGAAAATATTAAGATAAAAGGTCTTATGACTATTCCGCCGATATGTGACAGTGAAGCAGAGGTTTCAAAGTATTTTGAGTAAATGTATCAAAATTGCATTGACATTAAGAATAAAAAGAGTAATAATGTAGATATGGATATTTTATCAATGGGTATGAGCAACGAGTATGA
>ENA-UOIZ01002488-UOIZ01002488.1-human-gut-metagenome-genome-assembly--contig:-P88-NODE-2488-length-12781-cov-4.481848_pt1 | contig 12781 bp, 8 predicted proteins | sample MGYA00242336_ERZ723883 | MGnify/ENA metagenome assembly ERZ723883 | reverse complement strand
ATATAATGCTATATAATTGATATGTATATATTATAAGAAAGGTTCCGACTTATCACAAGCCGGAACCATCATCATTCTACATACTAACTAAAAAATTATCTTATCACTTTTCCATCTTCACTGAAGTATCTAGTAGTTTCTTCCAAACTACTAGTCAAGATAATCACTTTATAGATTCTGCTTCCATCAGCACCATAGGATAAAAATGCCTGTTTTATCATGGCACCTTCACATGCCAAAGTATCCATGATCGTTTCGGGAACATCATTCATATAGATTTCAATAAAATCGGGAGATTTCTTTACAGTTTGTTCCTTCTTTGCATCTTTTACACCTTCTGCGAATACAACTGACGTGCCTAATCCTAATACCACTGCTAATAAAACTAATACCTTTTTCATTATTTCTCGTTTTTAAATTAATTTGTTGTCGATATATAAGCAAGTTGCGTGCCAAAGTTTTGAAGATATTAATAATATATTGATAATAAGGTGTTTAATTATATGTATGCTTTTGAAGGAAGTGTGGAAAAATGATTTTAGCTCTACAAAATTGTAGAATAATTCCACATATCAAGTGTGGAGTGATTTCCTATAAAACTAAAAAAGTCACTGATGGCAACAGTAACCATCAGTGACTCATCAAAGGTTGCTTTATTAAAATTGAAAAAAAATCTTTGCGTTGTTATATGCAATGTCTTCTACCATCTGATTAACGCGTTCCATTTCGCATACGGGTATTTCACCGTTTTCTATATCATTGCCTAATAAGTTACACAAAGTGCGACGGAAATATTCATGACGAGGGTAGGATAGGAAAGAACGTGAATCTGTCAACATACCTACAAAACGACTTAATAGTCCTAATAATGATAATGCATTTATCTGCTTTTCCATACCATCTTTCTGGTCTAGGAACCACCATCCTGAACCAAACTGAATTTTGCCCGGAATAGTTCCATCTTGGAAATTCCCTACCATAGTAGCAATAACTTCATTAGCACAAGGATTCAAATTATAAAGAATAGTCTTAGTCAGTTTTCCTTCCGTGTTCAGGCGATCAAGAAATTTTGCCATTGCCTTAGCCGTAGTAAATTCACCGATCGAGTCAAAACCGGTATCAGGACCGAGGAGCTTGAACATCTTGGTGTTATTGTTACGGATAGCACCATAATGAAACTGCTGAGTCCAACCTTTCTCCCAATCCATTTCGCCCAATATAACTAACATGGCAGATTTGAATTTCAATATTTCTTCTTTTGTCAACACCTTTCCGCTATATACTTTATTAAAAATAGTTTTAATTTCAGCATCGGTATAATTTTCAGCATAGAATTCTTCAATGCCATGGTCAGATAATTTGCAGCCTTGTTCTGCAAAGAAATCATGGCGTTTGCGCAAGGCCGAGACCATATCATCAAAAGAAGAAATAGTAACACCGCTCACTGCCGATAGCTTTTCCATATATGTGCGAAAATCACTAGGAACCTCTACTGCCATAGTTTTGTCAGGACGCCATGTAGGAAGCATTTTTATTTCGAAACCACTTTCACGTGTTTTAATATGATATTCCAAAGAGTCAACAGGATCATCAGTTGTACAAACCGTTTCTACATGATAACGGCGCATCATACCACGTGCAGAGTATTCTGGTTGTTGCAGTTTCTCATTACATTCCTCATAAATTTCGCGGGCAGTTTTCGGATTTAATATTTTATCAATACCAAAAGCCGTTTTTAATTCCAAATGGGTCCAATGATACAGTGGATTGCGAAAAGTATATGGAACTGTTTCAGCCCATTTCTCAAATTTCTCCCAATCAGAGGTCTCTTTACCAGTACAATAACGTTCGTCCACACCGTTGGTACGCATGGCACGCCACTTATAGTGATCACCTCCCAGCCAGATTTCGGTCAGTGACTTGAACTGATAATCATCGGCTACCATTTGAGGAATAAGATGACAGTGATAATCAATAATGGGCATTTTAGCTGCATGTTCGTGATATAATTTCTGTGCTGTTTTTGTCTGAAGCAAAAAGTTTTCATCCATAAAGTTTTTCATAAGTAGTCTTTTTAATATCTATATAATTGTTGTTTATTTTAACCTGTATCCAAGCATGGTATTTGAAAAGATATACAAGAACGTTTATTTAAAGTTATCAACTGTTATCGAACACGAAGTTAGAAGTTTTATTTGAAATAGCAAAATGATTCGTATATTTCAGCTGATATTTAAATATTTTAAATGATTACTGTTTGAATAGTAAATAAAGAAATATTATCACTTAATGCTGTTATGTAGTACTATGAATATACCATAAATTATCATAACCTTTACAAGGTGTAAATAATTTCTATGGGGAAGTTTGGTTATTTAACCTAATCTCCCTATTTTTGCTTAAATCAAATACGAAATAAAATGGAAAAATACGAATTCAGAACCAAGCAACCTTTGTGGGTATGGATACCGATAGCTTTCATCCTTATATTTGCAATAATATATGTAGGTATGACAAAAAAGTATGAATTAGGAATTATATGGCTGATTTATGCTATCATTACATTCTTGGCCGGTCATTTTACTTACACTATTACGCCAAACTATTTTATATATAAACCCGGATTGGGAAAAACAAGGAAATTCCCATTGGCTAATATCACAGAAATAGAGAGAAAAATGTCAAAGAATGAAGAAATAAGATCTATTATAGTAAGATATTCTGAGGATAAAATTTATCATAATTTTTTTGAGATTAAAGGACATAATGTTAATGTTAAAGCCATTTTAGATGCTATTCAGGACTATTATCCTACCGTTCTAATTCGTTAATGATAATTATCAAAGAAAAATAAAGAATTACCGATTTTGTTAGACTGATATAATTATAAATACTAAGAAAACTAATATCTATGAGAAAGTTATTATTTTCCATAGGAACATTGTTATATACTGTTACCTGCATGGGAACATCGAAAAAGGAGTTACCCAATATTCTATTTCTTTTAGTGGATGATATGCAGCGGACTTGCATTCATCACAATGGTTGTGAACAAGTAAGTACACCCAACATTGATCGTATTTATCAAAATGGTATCTCATTTCATTCTACTTACACCAATGGCTCGTTGGGAGGCGCGCTTTCTATGCCTAGTCGTGCCATGATTATGACCGGTAGAGGAGTTTTTCAGATAGTAAAGGACGGACAAGTGATTCCTGAGCAACATGTTACATTACCCGAACTGCTGCGTCAGCATGGATATATTACTTTCGAAACCGGAAAATGGCACTCGGATTTCGCATCCTTCAACCGCTCTTTTTCTAACGGGGAAAATATATTCTTCGGAGGAATGCACACTTATGAAACAAACGGCCATGTAGAGCCTCGCCTGAATCATTATGATTCTAGTGGAAAATATCGAGAAAAGTTTACCGGAGATAAATTTTCCTCTGAAATGTTTGCTGATGCAGCTATTGCTTTCCTAAAAAAACAGAAGAACGGCAAACAACCGTTTTTTGCTTACGTGGCCTTTACTTCTCCTCATGATCCTCGATTGAAACATCCTGACTACGGTAAACATTATGAAGCGGATACCATTACATTGCCTATCAACTTTCTGCCGCGTCATCCTTTTGATACGGGAGATATGAATGTGAGGGATGAAATATTAAGACCTGTACCGCGTACTGAAGAAGCCATAAAAAAGGAGATAGCAGATTATTACGGTATGATTAGTGAAGTAGATACTCAGATCGGTCGTGTATTACAGGCACTGCAAGAAAGCGGACAACTTGACAATACGATTCTGGTATTTGCTTCTGACAATGGTTTGGCGGTAGGTCAACACGGTTTGTTAGGCAAGCAGAATTTATATGATCACAGTGTTCGTATTCCTTTGATTATTTCCGCACCCGGAATGGAGAAAGGGACGCAACGAAATGTATATTGTTATCTATCGGATGTATATCCTACCCTATGTGATTTAATAGGCATCCGTCCGTCTTCTTCCGTAACAGGAAAATCATTGCTGCCGGTGATGAAAAAAGAAGAAAATACGCATCGTGACCATCTCTTTCTTGCCTACAACAGCATTCAGCGCGGTCTTGTGAAAGACGGTTGGAAATACATCATTTATAATATTAAGGGAGAGAAGAAAGAACAGCTTTTCAACTTGAATGAAGACCCATGGGAAATGGTGAATCTTGCAGAGATGCCGGCTTATGCTTTCTTGAAGAATGCTTATAAACGATTACGGAAGGATGAAATGAAAAAGAACAATGATTTCTGTAATCTGGATGATTTCTATTGGTGGGGTAAACCAGGAATGATTTCCTGGGACGAATCACTGAAACTTTATGTAGAACCCTAATCAGGTCGGATACACTAACCTCAAGTTTGGGAATGTGTCAAAACAAAATGACCTATCCCACCGTCAGCTGTAGGGGCAGGGGTTGCCCGAAGACACAAAACAAACTGTTTTCGGGCGAGCGAACCTCGTCCCTACGAGCTAAACGACAGCATTATCCACGTTTTGACCCCAAACTAACAATCATCACTAATATTATCGTTTGCACAATGTCTTAAAATCACAATAAGTACATTTCTCTACAATCTCCGTTTGAGTAAAAGGTATTTCCGGGTTAAATATATCCTCCAGCAACACTTGCAACCGCTCTCTGAATTCTGTTTCATATATGCTGAAGTCTTCCACAGGTTCTTTGGGTTTACGAGATTCTCCCATTTGAATAACCGGAGAGTAAGTTTCTGTCGCTGCCCGATGAATATAAAGCAAGGAAGGAGCGACCTTTAATGGCTGTTTCCGACACATAATGGCAGCATAAAGAAATGTTTGGAACACATAGTTGGAGCGTTTTTTAGCCGGCGTGAAGAGGGATTCCACGTTGGGAGGAGTGTCCGCATCACCACCGGTTTTATAGTCTACGATTCGCAATGTACCGTCTTTGCTGTCCAAACGGTCAATAATACCTCCAATACGCGATTTTATAATACCTTTCGGAGTCTTAATTTCGATATCCTCCTGCACAGGCTGTTCGGAACCCACGAAAGTAAAGGGCGTATAGCGCAAATCATTCTCCAACAATTGTTTCAGATACCTTGAGATAACAGCAGAATTTATTAACTGCACACCATTATATTCAGGCTTTTCATCTTGGGATACATTAAAGAACAGTTCTTTAAAAGCAACATCCACATAGTCTTGCAGTTTTACCTCATTATGAAGAAGTGCCTCCAATGTCTCTTTGTCAATTACATTGTTATGTGCTGTCAAATCTTTATAAATATTCTCGGCTGCCAAATGGAAAATACTTCCGAATGTGGCAGAGTCTATTTCTGCACTGACTTGCTCAGGAGCTGAAAGTTCGGCTACATAAATATAATAGAATTTCAGCGGACAATCCAAATAATAATTAAGTGCCGAGGGAGAGAATTTGGCTTTTTTATTAATACGAATATCAAACACGTTTTGCATCTTTCTCATTACTTCCGGTGTTTTGGGGATAGTAATGGAAAGCGTACTTTGTGGTGATTGTCTTGTTTCCAAATATTGACGTATAATGGGGTGAGGCCATTCAATCAAGAATTGTAACATAAAGCGGCTCCATTCTCCACGATTAAGTCCATCAGAACTGGTATTGTATAATAAAGTAACTTTTTCGGCACGTTGCAGCAGTCGATAGAAATAATAAGCATAAACGGCTATCTTGTGCTCAATGGTAGTCATGCCAAACGCTTTACGTAAATTATAAGGTATGAAAGAAGAATCTCCTCCTGATTTGGGTAACTGACCTTCATTAACCGATAACATGATCAAATGGCGAAAATCCAAGTTACGTGTTTCGAGTACTCCCATTATCTGCATCCCAATGGCAGGCTCTCCGTGAAAAGGTATATTGGTAGCCGATAACACTTTAACCAACAAACGCCGTAATGTTTCCGGCCGAACTGTCAGTTCTCCTTCTTCTATTAAAGTACGGAATCTGCTGACTGTGGTATATGCCTTAAAAAGTGACTCACGATAAAGGTCTTCTTCAGTTTCATTTCGATAAATACCGGCTATTTGCTGCAATATTTCAGATATACGGAGACACAAACTTAGTATACTGCCGGATGGCGGAGTGAATAATAGAGTAAGAAATTCATCTCTTTGCAATTCACCGGGTAACGGATAAAAACGATTGTGCTTGGTCAGTTCTTTTTCCAATGATTCGGAATTGGAACTCAATTGACGAGTATAAGGATGTTTCAGCAGAGTAACAACCGATAGGTATGTATAACGTCCGCTATGTTGGTTATACCCGTGAGTATGCAACTCCAGCAATGATGTAAGAAAGCTATATACAGGGGTTTGAGATAGAGGGAATCCCATAGTAATATTCACATGCTTTACTTCATCAGGCAAGGAATGAAGCACAGGTTGAAGTAATGCTTCGTTACAAAGGACAATAGCAGTTTCCTTTTCTTGCTTTGTCAAGTTTTCACGTATCCATGCAGGCAGATAACGGGCTTGTGCATTTTCGGTAGGCGCGGCAATATAATGGATTTCTTTGGGACGTGCTAGAGTATTAAATAACTCAGCAGGCAGGGGAGAAGGAAAATCACGCAAATTGCGGCGAATAAATTCTCCGGCTTCATGAGGATATGGTTCGTCAGCATTCACAAAAGAGTGAGAGCTCATGTAAAACTCATCATAATCCAAATAAAAAAATGCTTTTACTGATTATTTAAAATTTTTAAATAAAGTCTGCTCTACTTTATTCAGTACATTAAAACCTATAAATACATATCTTTCGTAAGGCAATGCCTCTACATCCAAATGTTCAACTACATGACGGTAAAGCATTCCTTCGTATGCAATTCCCCGGGATGAAAGTACTTCGTGAAATTTTTTGTAAATATTCCCCAAAGCATCCCACATGGAGATAAATCGCTCTTTCAGCACTGTGCGGTGCTCAATAGAGAAATTCTGAAAAAACTGTTGGATAGCTTCTTCCTGCTCATTGTTGAGGAAGGTATAATCATCCATGATATTTTTCAGGTCTTGCAGATTAGTGAACAAGTTATCGGTGTCCACCATATTTTTATCAGCATCATCAAAATCACTGATAAGCATCTCCCCCCAAAAATAGAAATCATCCAAAGTTTCTTTGCTTTGAGTTTCGTGAAGGAATACTTTATAGAGTTCGCATACCAACTTGACCGGATCGCCCACTTCCCATGTAGAAAGGCTACGGAAAAGTTCACTAATACTCACATAAGCCGGTGACCAAATTGGTGTGTCCGACTGTTCCGCCAAATGCTCATTAAAAAACAAACCGGCGCGTTTGTTAGGAAATACCACAGCAGTATGCGCCAAGTCACCTTGAGTGCGATTATACAAATCTGTTGCTACGAGTTTTAAAAAGCTTTCCATGATTATTTTACCTCCACAAATTCATTATCAAATACATACCACAAATATCCACGGATATTCTCATATCCCATGTCGGACAACAAGTTCATATAATCGCGTACCTGCTTATTGTAATCGGTGCGTTTCTTTCCAAACTTAAAATCCACTACTACTACTTTACCGTCTTTCATCATCACACGGTCGGGACGACGCGTTTGCAATTCTCCCTTTTCCTTATATATAATAGCACATTCATTATAAAGCTCCCAATTCCCGGAATACCATTCTTTCACCAATGGATGATTCAGAGCCCATTCGGTCAATTTCTTGATTTGTCTCTCTTGCTCAGCCGACTCAATTATTCCTTCAAAACGAAGTCGTTCGATGGCAGAAGGGATATCATCTTGCGTGCGAATCACTGAAAACAGATTATGCAATAACTGCCCCTGACGAATATACCTCTCTCCGGTTTCTTCTTCTCCACGGATAAATTCGGCAGAACGGTTAGACTGTTTGAACTCGATGTTGCTCTCCAGTGATTCTAAATGAAGAGGGATTTTTTCAGGATTCATTAGTAATTTATTTTTTATAATGCCATCCGTTCTCTTTTCTTCTGATAAATAAAGCGTTCCCATTTCATACGCAATATTATCAGTATCGGTATTATCTTCTGATTTTTCCAAATGGCTGCTGTCATGTTCATGTTGTGGAATACTTATCTGTCCCATAGCCTGTTGCAACAGTTCCGAAACAGTCCCTTTCAGTCCGTCTTTACCCCAAATGATAAGATTCTTCTTGGCACGGGTAAACGCAACATAAAGCAAATTCAGGTTGTCCACCCACAACTGCAATCGCTCATTCAAATACTCTTCCCTGTAAATAGACTGCTGCATGGCTGTGGAGTAATTGACAGGAACGATATCGAGATTGTTAAACGGTGCCACTTTGGGTGTACACCATATCAGATGTGTCAAACTGCGTTCCTTTTCCATATTCCAATCACAGAAGGGAAGAAGCACTGTATGATATTCTAATCCCTTTGACTTATGAATAGAGATAATCCGAATACCCTCTACTTCGCCTGAAGGTATTGTTTTCTGAGAGAGTGTCTCCTCCCAAAAAGCGATAAAGGCAGACATCTCCGAAGAATTATTTTGTAAATATTCCACAACAGCATCAAAGAATGCACAAAGATAGGCGTCTTGTTGTTTGATGCGTGACATCTCAAACAGACCGAACAATTTCTCCATCAGTTCATACAGTGGCATTAATCTCAGTTTCTTCTGCTGTTCGATAAAAGAGACCGGTAAATACTCATCTATATCATTCAGTAACAGCGTGTTCAAATCTATGTTGTTCTTCAGTATTTCATTTTGATAAACTGCGGCAAGTTGTGCTTTTGCAATGCGATTCTCAGGGTTGGACAGATAGCGCAACCCATCCATTATCATACAGATGGCCAATGATGCATTCAATTGAAAAGCTTCATCCGATACTATTTTATAAGGTGTATTCTTATCAAAATAATCGGCCACCAACGGAATGGTTTTATTCTTTCGTACCAAAATGGCAATATCCTTCAATTGTATACCTGCCGTTACCAATAATTGAGTCTCATTTGCCAATTGCTGTAAAGTATCCTCAACATAAGCCATCTCTTCTTTTTCGGTCAGGAAAGTTACTTTCACATATCCTTCGTCCGGGTCTTTATCCTTTTCCTGGCATACATCGACATATGCTTCTTTCAAATCTTTACACTCTTCTCCTTGTTCTGACTTATAGATATCATTTAAAGTATGGCAAGCAGCAGTAAATACCTTATTATTGAATTCAATAATATTTCCTGCACTCCGACGGTTGGTGGTCAATGTCTTTACATTAATGGGAAATGACTCAATATGGTCTTTCAGCCCGTTCAAGATTCCCCAGTCTCCATTACGCCAGCGATAAATAGATTGCTTCACATCTCCTACAATCAGGCTGTTTTCTCCTTGCGAAAGTCCTTCTAACAGTAATAAACGGAAATTATCCCATTGCATCCGGGATGTATCCTGAAATTCATCAATCATCACGTTACGAATAGTGGTTCCTATCTTTTCAAACACAAAAGAAGAGTCACCGTCATGTACCAGATTATGAAGTAATACATTGGTATCCGAAAGTAGGAAGCGATTGTTCTCGTAATTCAAGCGGCGTACCTCTTCATCAATATTTGCCAACAATCGTACATTATTTATATAGCGTAAAGAAAGCTGGCAGGAGTTGACCAACATGTTATTCTTATTTCGGAACTCTTCTGCTGTTTGCAGCAAGGGGATAAGTTCCGCAGCTGCCAGTTCGGTAATGGCGTTACGGCGAGGCGAGCTTTTGGGAGACCAGTTTTCAGGAGAGGCAAGATGTTTTTCCACTGTTGCATTGCGGAGGCTGTCATCCAACTTTCCCATCTGTAGTTTGCTGAAATAGCTGGATACCCCTTTACTTTTATTGGCCAGATTATCTATAGCCAGACCGTTGCTTTCCAATATCCCGAAAAATTGGTCGGCAAAACCTTTCATCTGTTCCAATGCTTCCGTTTCGATAGCTTGCAGTGTGCGGCGATAGTTTTTGATACAGTCTTTATCCTGCAACTTTCGGCGCAGTCCGTCACCTTTTTCTATATATCCTTCATCAAAGATATTCCGTCCGAAGTTCTTGATTTCTCCTGATACATTCCAACGTTTATCGTCAGCAATACGTTCCTCGATATACTCCAATAGCCAATAAAGAACAGGAGACTGACGGTTAAGCCTTTCAATCATTGAGTCCACCGCATCACTCAATACCTCCATATTGTTCAATTCAATCGTCAAGTTGGCTCCTAATTCCAGTTCTCGTGCCAAATTACGCATTACCGATTGGAAGAAAGAATCGATAGTTTCCACTCTAAAACGACTGTAATCATGTATCATCAGATGGAGTGCTTTACCGGCTGCCATGCGAATCTGCTCTTTGGGCATACCAAGCTCTTCTGTTATCTTCTCCAGATAAGCCTTGGAGGATTTATCGTTTATCCAAATTCCATACAGTTGACTCAAAATGCGTTCTTTCATCTCGGTAGTAGCCTTATTCGTGAAGGTTACTGCCAAGATATTACGATAAGCCCGGGGATTCAGTATTAATAATTTTATATATTCTACTGCCAAGGTAAAGGTTTTTCCCGAACCGGCAGAAGCTTTATAGACTAATAATTCAGGGGAATTCTTCATATTGCTTTTTTTAGTTGCTGCAAAGAAAATATAAAGCAATGAAGTATGCAATTTCTTCTGCAGTTTAATTCCGTATAAAGCCTCCCTAATAATACTTCTTGTTCTACCGGATAAGGAGTTTCAAACAGTTTTATGCTGATGAAACAATAAGAGTGAAAGAAAAAACTATTCTTTTATATCCTGATATAAGAATCTTTTGATACTTTTCTTTGCTGTTTTTTCGAACTCTTCGGGATATAGTTTACAACGTGTAATTTGTGAGTAAGCAGGTAGTTGCTTGTTTAATTCAATGCGATTCTCCTCCATAGCTCTTTCAATATCGGCGTGTTTGAGTCCATGGGCAAAGGCATCATCATTATCAGGATAGACCAATGCCACTAATTTATCTTGTTGCAAAATAACCAAAGATTCCGATACGTATGGCATATTGTTAAGCTTTGACTCTATTTCCTCGGGATAAATATTTTGCCCGGAAGCGGTGAGCAACAGATTCTTACAACGACCTTTGATATAAATGTGTCCTTCGGAATCAATAATTGCCATATCTCCCGTGTGCAGCCAACCGTCTTTATCAATCACTTGCCCGGTGGCTTCTTCATTTTTATAATAACCTAACATCACATTAGCTCCCCGGCAAACCAATTCACCCGGTACTTCTGATGGGTTGGAAGAAAGTACTTTAGCCTCCATACGTGCTGCTACCGTACCGCAAGAAGCTTGCTTTAACTCTGTCCAATGATTATGGCAAATAATAGGACCGCACTCAGTCATGCCATATGCAATGGTATAAGGAAAATTAATACTACGGACAAATGCTTCGACTTCTGCATTAAATGGAGCTCCTCCAATAATTATTTCTATAAAGTTCCCCCCGAACACTTCCATTGCCTTCTGACGTATCAGTTCTTTTATTTTGTCACTGATAATGGGGACATGAAGCAAGAGTTTACCTAATTTATTGTCCACCTTGGGTAAGATGTTTTTCTTGAATATTTTCTCCACAATCAAAGGTACACATGAAATGACCCTTGGGCGAATTTCGGCAAAAGATTCTGCAATGATCTTAGGTGACGGCATACGGGTAAGAAACCACAAATGTGCACCAACGGTGAAACCGTAAAGGAAATCAAAAACCATGCCGAATACGTGTCCCAATGGGAGCATGGACACGACACTATCACCGGCTTTGATTCCAATCTTTTCTTTACAGTACAATACATTTGAAAGGATACTGCGATAAGGGAGCATCACTCCTTTGGAATATCCGGTGGTGCCCGATGTATAATTGATTATTGAAAGCTCTTCAGGCGAAGTCTCTTTTCGGTACGATACATTCTCGGGGCGAAAACGACATGGATATTTGCGGCCGAACATTTCGTTAAGATGTTCGCGGGCATAAGTCAATTTCTCCGAACGAGAGACTACCAAGCCAAAGTCCTTTAATTCGATGATACCTTCTAAATGGGGCATTACCATTTCATTCAGGTTTTCCCACACTTGATCGCCCGCAAAAAGCAGCCGTGCTTCCGAATGGTTGACAATATTATGCACTTGATCGGGCTTGAATTCATGTAAAATGGGTACTACCACACCACCATACGTCATAACAGCAAGAAAAGTAACAGTCCAATGGGCACTATTACGTCCGCAAATGGCTATTTTATCTCCTTGCACGATGCCGGCATTCTCCAGCATAATGTGGATTTTCTCTATCTTTCGGGCGACATCCCGGTATTGAAGCGTAGCACCTTTATAGTCAGTCAGGGCATTCAAATACCAATTTGCCTTTATGCTTTGCTCTATAAGAGCGATAAAACTCTGTTCTAATTCCATGATAACTTTTGCACAATTTATGGCCAAGTGTGCGCAAAAGTAGTAAAATGAGCCTATGAGACAGGAATACACAATAGCTTTTTACATTAATTTAACGACATTCACCCGGTTTTCTCCTTTTCTTCATCCTCTTTCAGAAGGAGAGGCTTAATAATAAGTCTTTTTTCACTACCAGTGCAATGTTTATTTCACCTTTTTCTACATAAAATCAAAGACGGAAGGGGAGATGGCAGTATTATTATAGATTGAATCCTTTGTTTGCAGCCTGCGTACGCCGGGGGTATGGAAAAGG
>ENA-UOIZ01002484-UOIZ01002484.1-human-gut-metagenome-genome-assembly--contig:-P88-NODE-2484-length-12801-cov-6.676134_pt1 | contig 12801 bp, 11 predicted proteins | sample MGYA00242336_ERZ723883 | MGnify/ENA metagenome assembly ERZ723883 | reverse complement strand
CTGCGCCACGCGCAGAGCGGGCTTCCGCGCGCTCCGCGCCGTGAAGCTCTGCGGGGCAGAGCTTTCCGCGGCGGCTGATTGGATTCGAGGCGGGCCTTGCCCCCTCGAGCACCCCCGCTGCACATTCGATCCGGCGATGGCGGGGCCATTCTTAACTGCCCGAAGTGCAGAGCGTGCATTCGCGCGCTCTGCGCCGCAAAGCTCTGCGGGGCAGAGCTTCCTGCGGCGGCTGATTGGATTCGAGGCGGGCCTTGCCCCCTCGAGCACCCCCGCTGCGCATTCGATCCGGCGATGGCGGGGCCATTCTTAATTGCCCGAAGTGCAGAGCGTGCATTCGCGCGCTCTGCACTTGTTTTTTCGGCGGGGACTTGATATAATGCAAATTTGTAGGAATAGGAGGTGCGCGCGTGAACACCCTGCAATCGATCTGGAACGGGCTCGACTGGTCGTATCTGCTGAATATCGTGCTGTCGGTCGTTCCGTCGCTGCTGTGCATCACATTTCATGAGGTGTCGCACGGCTATGTCGCCTATCGCCTCGGCGATACGACGGCAAAGGACGCCGGCCGGCTCACGCTCAACCCCCTGAAGCACATCGACCCGATGGGCCTGCTGATGATGGTTGTGTTCAAATTCGGCTGGGCAAAGCCCGTGCCGGTGAACATGATGCGCTTTCGCAGCCCCAAGCGCGGCATGGCGCTCACGGCGCTGGCGGGGCCGGTGTCGAACGTGCTGCTCGCACTGGTGTTTCTGTTTTTGTACGGCCTGCTGTATCGGGCATTGTATTCGGTGCAGTTTCTGCTGGACATGATCTGGCTGACGGCATATATCAGTCTGGCGCTGGCCATTTTCAATATCATCCCGGTCTCACCGCTCGACGGGTCCAAGGTACTCTTTGCGCTGCTGCCCGACGCGGCGTATGCCAAGCTCATGCGCTATGAGCGCTATGGCATGATCCTGCTGCTCGTGCTGGTCGCCACCGGCGTGCTCGGCAAGCCGCTCACCACGGTGACGGAGGCCGCGTTTGACAAACTCTTTGTATTTGCGGAGTGGGGCTATGAACTTATCGGCATCTTCGGCTAAGCCGGCCGATCCAACTTATTTTCTCGAGGGCGTCATCCACGACAAGAGCGAGATGGCGGATTTTGAGGGCCCGCTGAGCCTGATCCTGCTGCTCTTGTCGAAGAACAAGATCGAGATCCGGGACATCAAAATTTCGGAGATCCTCGATCAGTATCTGGAATACCTCAACGCCATGGAAAAGCTCGATCTCGAGATCGCAAGCGAGTTCGTGCAGATGGCGTCCTATCTGCTCTATATCAAGACCCGTATGCTCCTCACGGAGGAGAAGGAGGTCACAGAGCTTGAGCAGCTCATCGCATCGCTCGAGCAGCTCAAGTGCAAGGACACCTATGCGGCTGTGAAGTCCGTCACGCCGATGCTCGATGCTGCGGCCCAGACCGGCCTGCACTATCTCTCGCACCCGCCGGAGCCGCTGCCAAAGTCAGCGGGGGAATACCGCTACCGCATCGAGCAGGCAGACCTTCTGCGCGCGCTGCTGTCGGTGTTCACGCGCGGCGGCGTGGCGGCGACGGATGCGCTGCAGATGGCGGCGCCGAAGCGCATCGTCTACAGCGTGCGCGACAAATGCCGCACGCTCATTGACCAGCTGCGCGAGCGGGGGAGCATGCCGCTCAGCACGCTCTACAGCCAGTGCACCAGCCGCAGCGAGATCGTGGCGACGTTTTTGTCCGTGCTGGAGCTGTGCAGCCTCGGCCATCTGATGCTTTCCGAGCAAAACGGCGAATATGTGGCAAGCTTCACCGGCGGCGTCACGGACGATATTCTGGAATCCATTGTAGAGTGAGAAATTTTTATGGAACACGAGGAATTACTTTCGGTCATTGAGGCCATTTTATTTGCAGCGGGCGATCCCGTGCCGGCGTCGCGCATCGCGCTCGTCACCGGCGAGGAGACGCAGACGATTGTCTCGGCCGCCAGGGAGCTCGCCGCGGCCTATGAGGAAAACCGCTGCGGTATGCGCCTGGTGCAGATGAATGATCTGCTGCAGCTGTGCTCCGCGCCGGAGTATGCGGAGTATATCCGCCGCGCGCTCGAGCAGCGCAAGCCGCCCAAGCTCTCGCAGCCGGCGCTGGAGGTGCTGGCGATCGTGGCGTATTTCCAGCCCGTCACGCGCGCGTACATCGACCAGGTGCGCGGCGTGGACAGTGCCTACACGGTCACGACGCTGCTCGAGCGCGGGCTCATCGAGGCCTGCGGCAAGCTCGACGCGCCCGGCCGCCCATCGCTGTACCGCACGAGCGCGCTGTTTCTGCGCACCATGGGTATGCAGTCGCTCGATGAGCTGCCCGTGCTGCCGGATCTGTCGTCCGACGAGGGCGCGGAAAAGCTCGAACAGGCCATCTCGGAGCTGCGCGGCCGCGGCGAGCAGATGGAGCTGACGGACACGGAGGAAAAACCGACAGGGGAGTGATGCCGATTGACGGCCCTGTGGATCATACTGGCGATCGCGCTGGTGCTGACGGTGCTGAATCTGCTGCCGGTCGGCGTGGATGCAGCCTACGCGGACGATGTGTTTTCGCTCGCGGCGCGCATCGGCCCGTTCCGGCTTCGGCTCCTGCCGAAACCGCCGAACCAGAAGCCAAAGAAGAAAAAGCCCCCAAAACCGAAGAAGGAAAAGCCGAAAAAGCGATCCGCCCCGCCGGATATCCGGGCGATCCTCGCCCTTGCAAAGCTCGGCCTGCAGGCGCTGGATCGCTTCCGGCAGCGGCTGCGTGTGCAGCTGCTGCGGCTGGTGTTTGTCTCCGGCGCGTCGGATCCGTACGACACGGCGCTGGCGTTCGGCTATGTCAACGCCGCGCTCGGCGCGCTCACGCCGCTGGCGGAGCGGGCGCTGCGCATCGACGAGCGGGACATTCAGACCGGTGTGGATTTTCAGGCCGAGCGGCCGCGCATCGACGCGCGCATCGTCTGCACGATCCGTATCGGACAGATCGTCATCATCGCGCTGGCGTTCGGCGCAGGATTCCTGAAACAGAAAATGCACGCGAAACAGGCCCGGTCCGCACGCGCAAAGACCGCGCCGGCCACGCAGGAAAGGAAGGTCAGCAATGGATAATGAAATCAGTGCAGTCATGACTGCGACCATGAGCAAGATCAAGGAAATGGTGGACACGAACACCGTCTTCGGCGAACCAATCACGACGCCAGATGACATCACGCTCATTCCGCTGTCCCGCGTCAGCTTCGCCTTTGCCAGCGGCGGGTCGGAGTTCCCGATGAAGGAGAACAAAAACGGCGTCGGCTGCGGCAGCGGCGCAGGTGTCAAGGTCGAGCCGATGGGCTTTCTGATCGTCAAGGACGGCAATGTGCGCATGCTCAACGTCATGCCGCCGGCATCGAACACGTTTGACCGCCTGATCGACATGACCCCGCAGGTGATCGACCGCATCGACCAGTTTATCGACCAGCGCAAGGCCGACAAAGCATAAACCGCACCGAAAGTGCCCATAATAAGCACCGCCCGAAACTTGGAAAGGGTGGTGCTTGTTTTGAAACGGACGTTTTTTGGCCTTGCCTGCGTGCTGGCCATTTCTCTGCTTTTCACGCCGCGTGCACATGCCGCCGGGACGGACAATGCGGCCAGGGCCGCCATTGTCGTGCATCCCGAGACCGGCGCCGTGCTCTATGAAAAGAACGCGGACGAGCGGCTCGGCATTGCCAGCACGACGAAGATCATGACCGCGCTCGTTGTGCTCGAGCACTGTGCGCTCGACGAACCGGTCGAGATCCTGCCGGAATACACGGCGGTCGAGGGCTCGTCGATGTATCTGCGCGCCGGCGAGACGTACACGGTTGAGGAGCTGCTCTACGGCCTGATGCTCGTGTCCGGGAATGATGCCGCCATCGCGCTCGCGTGTCACACGGCGGGCTCTGTGGCGGCGTTTGCGGGCATGATGAACGACAAGGCGCGCGCGCTCGGCATGACCAGCAGCGCGTTTCAAAACCCCAACGGCCTTGACGCAGAGGGGCACTATTCCACGGCGCGCGACATGGCGAAGCTCGCCTGTGCGGCTCTGGAAAATGAGACATTCCGCGCGATCGTGTCCACAAAGAGCACGACCGTGGACGGGCAGACGCTCGTGAACCACAACCGCCTGCTGCGCAGCTATGACGGTGCGGTCGGCGTCAAGACCGGGTACACCAAGACCGTGGGCCGGACGCTCGTGTCCTGCGCGCAGCGCGGCACGACGCAGTTCGTGTGCGTGACGCTCTCGGATCCGGACGACTGGAACGACCACACGCACCTGCTCGACTGGGCGTTTGAAAACTACGAGTACCGCTGCGTCGCCGGCGACACGCCGGTGTATGCCGTGCCGGTGCTCTCCGCTACGGTGGAGCTCTGCGCAGCGGCGCCGGAGCGGCCTGCCTATCTGCTCGTGCACCCGGATGACCCGGTGTCGCTGAAGGCGGAGCTGCCGCGTTTCACGTTTGCGCCGGTGGAGCAGGGCGCGCAGGCGGGCACACTGACGGCGACCGGCCCGGATGGCCAAAGCGTCACGGTGCCGCTGCGCTATGCCGAACCCGCGGCGCTCGACCCGGACGTGAAGATCACGCCGCTCGCGCGGCTCGGCCGGCTGTGGACGCACGCCTGCCGTTACTTTTCTTCCTACTACTATTCTGTATCCTGAGGTGATGACCATGCAGCAGCGGCTGCAAAAGTGCATTTCCGAGGCGGGCGTCGCCTCCCGCCGCGCGGCGGAGGCGATGATCTCCGCCGGCCGCGTGACCGTCAACGGCCGAACCGTACAGCTTGGCGCGCAGGCAGACCCGGAGACCGACGTCATCTGCATCGACGGCCGGCCGCTGCCGCCGCGCGCCCCGAAGCGGTACATAATGCTGAATAAACCGCGCGGCTATGTCACGACGATGCACGACGAGCGCGGGCGCAAAACGGTGGCGGATCTTGTGGCCGCGGCGGGGGAACGGCTCTACCCGGTCGGTCGGCTGGATCTCGATTCCGAGGGCCTGCTCATTCTGACGAATGACGGGGAGATCGCAAACTGTCTCATGCACCCGTCACATGAGATCCCCAAAACGTATGAGGTGGACGTAGAGGGCGGCGACCTCGCAGCCGCGGCAGAGACTATGCACGCCGTCACGGAGCTGGAGGGCTATCGTGTCCGCCCGGCGGAAGTGACGGTGCTCGCGCCAGGCCGGCTGTCCGTCACGATCCATGAAGGGCGCAACCGGCAGGTGCGCCGCCTGTGTGCGCTCGCGGGGCTGCGTGTCCGGCGGCTCGTGCGCGTGGCAGAGGGGCAGCTGCGGCTCGGCACGCTCGCGCCGCGTCAGTGGCGGCCGCTGACGGAGCAGGAGATCACGTACCTGAAATCTCACCTTTGAGACAAAAATTTTTTATGCAAGTTTTTCTCCTGGAAATTGCAAAAACAACTTGCAAAGTGGTGCGTATTTGCTTAAAATAAAAAAATGTGCCGCAGCTTGGCGGTAAAAATGCGTATTTACAGGGTGAACATATGAAAATGGATATATTGTCTGCTTTGGAGCATAAATTTCCCTCCTTTTCCAAGGGCCAGCGCACCATCGCGCAGTTTATTCTGAAAAACTATGACAAGGCGGCCTTCATGACGGCTGCGCGCCTCGGAGAAGTGACCGGCGTGAGCGAGTCGACCGTCGTGCGTTTCGCGGCCGATCTCGGCTATCGCGGCTACCCTGGCATGAAAAAAGCGCTGCAGGAGATCGTGCGCAACCGCCTGACCTCGGTCGAACGCATCGAGGCGGCCGAGAGCACCATGGACGGACACGACGTGCTCAAGGCGGTGCTGCGCGCGGATATCAACAATCTGCAGGCCACGCTCGACGAGGTCGATCAGGACAACTTTGACCAGGCGGTCGATATGATCCTCTCGGCAAAGCATATCTACATCATCGGCATGCGCACGTCCACGACGCTGGCGGATTTTCTCGGCATCTATCTCAAGCTGCTGCTGGATAATGTCACGGTCGTCAAGGAGATCGCCGCGCGCGAGGTGTACGAACAGATGCTGCGCATCGGCGAGGGCGACCTCATCATCGGCATCAGCTACCCGCGCTATTCCAAGCGCACGATCAGCGCCATGAAGTTTGCGCGCGATCACGGCGCGCGCTGCCTCGGCATGACGGACAGCAAGGTCTCGCCGCTCAACGAGATCTCCGACGTGTGCCTGTATGCCAAGAGCGAGATGGTGTCCTTCCTCGACTCGCTCGTCGCACCCATGAGCCTGATCAATGCGCTCATCATGGCCGTAAGCGCGCGTGATCGGGAGCGCACGTTTGAGACGTTCCGCGAGCTGGAGACCGTCTGGAAAGAATACGAGGTGTATGGGACTGTTGAAAGCTGATGTAGTCGTGATCGGCGGCGGTGCGGCCGGGTCCATGTGCGCGCTCACGGCGGCGCAGCGCGGGCTTCATGTTGTGCTGCTCGAGCCGAACAAAATGCTCGGCAAGAAGCTGCGCATCACCGGCAAAGGCCGCTGCAACGTAACGAACCACTGCGATGTGAAAACCATCCTTGCCAACATTCCGGGCGACGGGCGCTTTCTCTACAGCGCGCTCAACCGCCTCGGCCCGCAGGATACGATGGCGCTATTTGAATCGCTCGGCGTGCCGCTCAAGACCGAGCGCGGCAACCGCGTGTTCCCGGTCTCCGACCGGTCGCACGACGTTGCCAACGCCCTTGAGCGCGCCTATGCGCACGCCGGCGGGAAGGTCGTGCACGCTGCGGCAACGGATATCCTGACGCAGGACGGTGCCGTCTCTGCCGTTGTGACCACGGAGGGCGCGATCGACTGCGATGCCGCTGTCATCTGCACGGGCGGCCTGTCCTATCCGCTCACCGGTTCGACCGGCGACGGCTACCGGTTTGCGCAGCGGCTGGGCCATACGGTCACGCCCACGCGCGCCTCGCTCGTGCCGCTGGAATCCGAGGATCCCTGGTGCGCCGAGATGCAGGGCTTTTCCCTGCGCAACGTGACGCTCACGGTCTACGATGAGCAGAACAAGGCCGTTTACTCCGACCTGGGCGAGATGCTCTTCACGCACTTTGGCGTGTCGGGTCCGCTGGTGCTGTCGGCGAGCGCGCACATGCGCGACTTTTCGCGGCACAAATACCGCCTGTCCATCGATCTGAAGCCGGCGCTGGACGAAAAGAAGCTCGACGCGCGCATCCTGCGCGATTTTCAGAAATACGCCAACCGCGACTTTAAGAATGCACTCTATGACCTCGCAGGCCATGCCATGATCCCGGTGCTCGTGCGCCTGTCCGGCATCCCGGAGGATACGAAGGTCAACGTTATCACGCGCGAGCAGCGGCATCGGCTCGTGGAGCTGTTCAAGCATTTTCCGGTGTCGGTCACCGGCACGCGGCCCATCGATGAGGCCATTATTACATCTGGCGGCGTGTCACTCAAGGAGGTCAACCCGCGCACCATGGGCTCCAAGCTCGTGCCCGGGCTGTATTTTGCCGGCGAGGTGCTCGACCTGGACGCCTATACCGGCGGCTTCAACCTGCAGATCGCATGGAGCACCGGCTATGTGGCCGGAAATGCGGTCTGCACATAACGCACGAAAGGAAATGAACGTTTTGGATACACACATTACCGTTGCCATCGACGGCCCGTCCGGCGCCGGAAAGAGCACGATCGCCCGCGCGGCCGCGCGCCGCTTCGGCCTCATCTATGTGGACACCGGCGCGATCTACCGCACGGTCGGCCTCGCCTGTGAGCGGGCCGGCGCGGACTGTTCGGACACCGCCGCCGTGCAGGCGCTGCTGCCGGAACTGAAGATCGAGCTTGCCTATGACGCCGCAGGCGAGCAGCGGATGCTGCTCAACGGCGAGGACGTCTCGGACACGATCCGTCTGCCGGAGGTGTCGCTGCTTGCCTCGCGTGTGTCGGCGCTGCCGGTCGTGCGCGCGTTTTTGCTGGATATGCAGCGCGATCTCGCGCGCACGCACAGCGTCGTCATGGACGGGCGCGATATCGGCACGGTCGTCCTGCCGGACGCCGGGCTGAAGATCTTCCTGTCCGCCTCGGCGGAGTGCCGCGCGCAGCGCCGCTACCGCCAGCTGCAGGAGAAGGGCATTGAGGAGCCTTATGCCGACGTGCTGCGCGAGCTCGAGCAGCGCGATTATGACGATACGCACCGCGCCGTCGCGCCGCTCAAGGCAGCGCCGGACGCCGTGCACATCGACACGAGCGACCTGACGCTCGATGAGAGTATCGACGCCGTGTGCGCGGCTATCCGCACACGCTTCGGAGTGGAGGGAAAGGCGTGAAGAAACTCATGGTTGCCAAGTCGGCCGGCTTCTGCTTCGGCGTCAGCCGGTCGGTGAAGATGGCCGAGGAAATGCTTGCTGCCGAGCAAAACTGCTACAGCCTCGGCGAGCTTATCCATAATGACGATGTGGTGCAGCACCTGCGGTCCGAGGGCCTCACGGTCGTGGACGGCCCGGAGCAGATCCCGCAGGGCGCGTCCGTCATCATCCGTTCCCACGGCGTCAGCCGCGCGGAGTTTGAGGCCGTGCAGCACACGGGCGCGACGGTGTATGACGCGACGTGCCCGAAGGTCAAGCGCATCCATGAGATCGTAGCTGAGGCTTCCGCCGAGGGGCGGCAGCCGGTCATCATTGGTGCAGCCGGCCACCCCGAGGTGCGGGCGATCTGCGGCTGGTGCGTTTCTCCGGTCGTGGTCAATGACGCTGCGGAGCTCGCCGCGCGTATTGCCGACGGCACCATTGACTGTGCAAAACCGCTGACTGTCGTCATCCAGACGACCCAAACGCAAGAGAAACTGCTGGAATGTCAGAAAATCATAAAAAAACAGTGTACAAACGCAAAATTGTTTGATACAATATGTGGTGCTACGTTTACACGTCAGACAGAGGCTGCGCAGATGGCCAGCGCCTGCGACGCAATGGTCGTCGTCGGCGGCAGCCACAGCGCCAACAGCCGCCATCTCTACGAGATCTGCCGCAGCGCGTGTACAAACGTGCAATTTATTGAAAACGCAGCGCAGCTTGATACAAGCGCGTTCGTACATGCGGATACGGTCGGCCTGACAGCCGGGGCCTCCGTGCCTGCATGGATCATTAAGGAGGTAAAACAAAAGATGAGTGACGAGATCCTGACTCAAGAAAATCCCACGGAGACTGAAAATTTTGATGAAATGCTGGAGGCATCTCTCAAGCCTATATATAATGGAGAAAAGGTAACCGGTACGGTCGTGGCCATTTCTGGCACCGAGATCAGTGTCGATATCGGCACCAAGTATTCCGGCTTCATCCCGACCAGCGAGTTAACCGACGACGGCATCAAGGTCGAAGACGTCCTGCACGTCGGCGACACCATTGAGGCGAGCGTTGTGCGCGTCAACGACGTGGAAGGCACTGCGATGCTCTCCAAGAAGCGTCTCGACGCTGTGAAGAACTGGGCTGCCATCGAAGAGGCACAGGAGAGCGGCGAGATCGTCGAGGGCAAAGTCACCGAGGACAACAAGGGCGGCATCGTTGTGTCCGTTAAGGGCATCCGCGTGTTCGTGCCCGCTTCCCAGTCCGGCCTGCCGAAGGACGCTGCCATGTCCGAGCTCGTCGGCCAGACCGTGCGCCTGAAGATCACCGAGGTCAACCGCGGCCGCAAGCGCGTCGTCGGTTCCATCCGTGCCGTCGCCCAGAAGGAGCGCCGCGAGCGCGCCGAGAAGATCTGGAGCGAGATCGAGGTCGGCAAGCACTATCACGGTGTTGTCAAGTCCCTGACGTCCTACGGCGCGTTCGTCGATATCGGCGGCATTGACGGTATGGTGCACGTCTCCGAGCTGAGCTGGAGCCGCATCAAGCAGCCGTCCGACGTGCTGTCCGTCGGCGACGAGGTCGATGTTTACGTCATCAGCTTCGATCCGGAGAACCACAAGATTTCCCTCGGCTACAAAGATCCCAACGGCAACCCCTGGAACAAGTTCATGTCCACCTTCCAGGTCGGCGATGTGGCGAAGGTCACCATCGTCAAGCTCATGCCTTTCGGCGCGTTCGCCGAGGTGCTGCCCGGTGTGGACGGCCTGATCCACATCTCCCAGATCGCCAACCGCCGCATCGGCAAGCCCGATGAGGTTCTGACCGTCGGCGACATTGTCGATGCGAAGATCACCGCGATCGACGAGGAGAAGCACAAGATCTCCCTGTCCATCCGCGCGCTGACCGCTCCCGAGCCGGCTCCGGTGCGCGAGCGCCCGGCGAAGAAGCCGCATGCTCCGGAAGCTGACGCTCTGGTCTACGAAGTGTCCGCCACCGGCGAGGCCACCGGCAACATCCCCGAGATCGACGACGACGAGATCGACGAGTAATTTCCGTCCTGAAACATCCCTGCACGAACCGTGCAGGGATGTTTTTTTGCTGCCCGCACCTTGCGCCGGCCTGCATTTCTGATTATAATGAAGCTATAGAATTTTGGATCATTGTACGATATTCGAGAAAGGAGCGATCCCATGGCACTGTACGGAAAGATCAAAGCGAAGCTCGTCGGCAAACCGTTTTGCACGATGGTCGTTCTGGCGGCCGGTTCTTCCAAGCGGATGGGCCGCGACAAGCTGATGATGGAGGTCGGCGGTGTGCCGGTGCTCGTGCGCTCGCTGCAGGCGATGCAAAACTGCGCCGCCGTGGATGAGCTCATCGTCGTCACGCGCACGTCCCGCCTCGAGGAGATCGCGGCGCTGCGCGACCGGTACGGCCTGACGAAGATGAGCAAGGTCGTCGTCGGCGGCATGACGCGCGCCGAGTCGTCGCTTGCCGGCGTGCTGGCGGCGAGCAATAGGGCCACGCTCATCGGCATCCACGACGCGGCGCGCCCGCTTGTGACGGATGATATCATCACGGAGACCATTCAGGCGGCGAAAAAGAGCCGCGCGGCCGCGCCCGGCATCCCGGTGCGCGACACGGTCAAGCGCACGGCCGACGGCGTTATCACCGGCACGCCCGAGCGCGCGTCGCTCACCGCCATTCAGACGCCGCAGGTGTTCCAGGCAGATCTGATCAAGGCCGCGCTCACGAACGCTATGCGCAAGCACCTGGCCATCACCGATGACTGCTCGGCCGTGGAGCAGCTGCGTGTCAAGCCGGTCGTGACGCAGGGTTCGGACGAAAACCTCAAGATCACGACGCCGATCGATATCGACCTCGCGGAGTCTATTCTCAGGAGGCGCGGCGGGGCATGATGCGCATTGGTCACGGTTATGATGTACACCGGCTCGTCACGGGCCGCAAGCTCATCCTCGGCGGTGTGGACATCCCGCACGAGACCGGCCTGCTCGGCCACTCGGACGCGGACGTGCTGACGCATGCCGTCATGGATGCGCTGCTCGGCGCGGCGGCCATGGGGGATATCGGCCACCTTTTCCCGGACAATGACCCGGCTTATGCCGGCGCGGACAGTCTGGCGCTGCTGCGCGAGGTAACGGCGCGCCTGCACGCAGCCGGATACACGGTCGGCAATCTGGACTGCACCGTGCTCGCTCAGGCGCCGAAGCTCGCGCCGCACATCGCGCAGATGCGCCGCAATCTGGCGCAGTGCATGGACGTGGACGTGGACCGCGTCAGCGTCAAGGCGACGACCGAGGAGGGCCTCGGCTTCACCGGCACGCGCGAGGGCATCGCCGCGCACGCGGTCGTCCTGATCGAACGGATTTCGTAAACGCCTGCGCCGCTCCCGCATAGAATAAGGCATAACGATGTGGGAGGGAGCTCATAATGCAGCGCTACTGTCTGATCATGTGCAGGTCACTGACCTATGCACAGCGGTCATCGCAGGTGCTCGAACGCGCGGGCATTACCGCCACTGTGCTCAAAGCGCCGCAAAGCGTTTCAAAGACCGGATGCACGTATTGCGTCAAACTTTATGAATCCCGTCTGGTTCGTGCGCTGGCGCTCCTGGACCGCGCAGCGATCCGGCGGGATAAGGTGTATCGCCTGCTGGAAGATGGCACATACCAGGAGGTGACGGTATGATCTATCTGGACTCGGCGGCGACGAGCCTGCTCAAGCCGCCGTCGGTGGCGCGTGCGACGGCCATGGCCATGCGCACGATGGCAAGTCCCGGCCGCGGCGGCCACAGCGCCGCCATGCGTGCGGCCGACACGGTGTTTGCCTGCAGAGAAGCAGCGGCGGAGCTGTTTCATGTTCCGGAGCCGGAGCGTGTCGTGTTCACCATGAATGCGACGCACGCACTCAACATTGCGATCCACTCGCTCGTATCGCCCGGTGATCCGGTCGTGATCTCCGGCTACGAGCACAACTCCGTCACGCGCCCGCTCCATGCGCTGGGCGCGCAGGTGCGCGTGGCGGAAAGTCCGCTCTTCGACCCCGAGGCAGCGGTCAGCGCCTTCCGGCGCGCGCTGCCGGGTGCGAAGGCGGCCGTGTGCACGATGGTGTCGAATGTGTTCGGCTATCTGCTGCCGGTGCGGGAGATCGCGGAACTTTGCGCCGCTGCGGGCGTCCCACTGATCGTGGATGCCTCGCAGGCGGCCGGCTGTGTGGCGTTTGACGCGGCGGCGCTCGGCGCGGCGTTTGTGGCCATGCCGGGGCATAAGGGCCTGCTTGGCCCGCAGGGCACGGGCATTCTGCTGTGCTTTGCGCAGCCGAAGCCCCTGCTGTGCGGCGGCACCGGCTCGCAGAGCGTGCTGCAGGATATGCCTGAGGAGCTGCCCGACCGACTCGAGGCCGGAACGCACAACGTTCCAG
>ENA-UOIZ01002475-UOIZ01002475.1-human-gut-metagenome-genome-assembly--contig:-P88-NODE-2475-length-12847-cov-6.890869_pt1 | contig 12847 bp, 9 predicted proteins | sample MGYA00242336_ERZ723883 | MGnify/ENA metagenome assembly ERZ723883 | reverse complement strand
TATCGTACTATCATAGTAGGTGTAATTTTGAAAATTCGCTCATATAAATGTCTATAACTACTATAATTTTGTATTGTAAATGGAAGGGGTATTATGACGATTTATTTTTTGATTTTCTATATCTTTGCGCCTGTATATATACCATTAGGAATTTCTCGACTTGCATTTTTTTACAGTATGACATATGAATGTGTATGCTTTGTGCATGGAGTTATGATTTTGTACTGTGAAAAAAGAGGGTAATCTATTTGTTAAACGGAATTTTTAGGGCATAAAAAAAGAGCAAGGCTTAATTGCCTTGCTCTTTGAACAATTGCGGATATTTACGACAAGTAAAACGAATGTATTCACATTTTTCGTGCAGCTCTGCATTATCGCCCACCTGCTGCTGATATCTCTGGTACTGCTTTAACCAGTTGCGCATTATGCCCCGTAACAATTTAAGTCCTCTGCTATCTGGCTGCTTATCTAGTGCCACATCACAGCGCTTAGCTATAAGCTCAAGCCACTCCGCATCGCCTTTAATTAAATCTTCGGAATACGTTTTAAATACCGTTTTACGGTATGCATCTATCCGCTTGTTATTTTCCTCTATCCGCTTGTTATTTTCTTGGATTTCTCGTTCGTTTTGCTCTATCTTGGCTTCTAACAGTGCTTGCAATTCTTCCCGCTCTGCCAATATTGCATGCCCTAATTGTATGCCTTTAGGACTTGTTCTCCACTCAACCGGCAATTGTTCCCATAACTCGGTCTTACCATCAACAATGCCGATTTTGATAAAGATATTCGTTTTCTTCTCTTCCTTCTTCGGAAAAAACTTAATAATCTCTGCCATATCTACGCTCCCTTCATATTTCCATTTTGACACACTTCGGCGATTTGTCAATGGTTATTGCTTCCAGCCCGAAAAGTAGCCAAGGGAGAAACAGAATCATATTTGCGCACAATGTCGTAGTCATAAATGCGGCAGTATTTGCGTGTCATTGTTAATGTGCTGTGCCCTAGTATTTTTTGCAATTCAAATGGAGAACCTCCATTCTGCAAAAAGCGTTCTGCATACGTGTGACGGAATAAATGTGTGCTCGTCTTGGTAACGCCTCTGCTATGGTTGTATTTTGCGATTGCCTGATAAAGGCCGCTCTCCGTAAACTTTGTGTTTTCGTCTGAGGGGAAAAGTATATCATCCACATTGCCTTGCCTCAGTTTTAGATACTCGCGCAAAATGCAAACCATTTCGCTGCACAGCGGCGCAATCTGAATGCTCTTGTTTTTGGTGTGCCTATAAATGATAGTCTGGTTTTGAAGATTAACATCTTTGATTAGAATGCTACGCATGGTTGCAGCCCTCATGCCACAGTTGAGCAGCATATTAATCATTACCCAATTGCGATATTCGCTAAAGGTGCATTTGTGGATATTGGGCTTTTTTAATAGCCTAGCAAGCTCTGCATCTGTGTATGTGTCTTTCACCGTTTCTTCGGCTTTGTACTGCTTGCAGCTAACAGTTGTTAACTCCTCCTCGCTTGCCCATGAGAGGAAGCTTCGTAGCGTTCGCGTGTAGCTTGCAATGCTATTTGCCGCAAGTCCTTTGTCGCGCATTCCAGCAAGCATATATTCAATGTCGGCCTTGCTTAGCTTGTCCATTTGCGTCTCTGGTTGAATGTACTTGCTGATTGCATTGTAATGGTTGTTGTAGGTTGCTATGCTTTTGTCGGACAATCCTTTTGCTTTTTTTGCAATGATGAATCGCTCAAAAGCATCCTCAAATGATGGGCACAACGCTGTTTGCATCTTGATTTTTGGCATAAAAAAACACCTCTTGATTGGTCTACTATAGGCCGAAAATCAAGTGGTGTAATCCCTGCAAATGCATAAAAATCGCATTCATAATTACGAATCAGCTGCTCTACCGACTGAGCTACACTAGCACATTTCTTACAGCTTGCACATTCTATCACATGTCTCCATGGATGTCAACAAAAAAGTTCGACGATTACTATTTGTTTTCATGCATGAAAAAATGTCGCATTTCTGCACAAGTTGTCGATTTTTTTTGCTTCCTGTCAGTTGTGCAGAATTTGCACTGTTACACCCCCCCGAAAAACACGCGCTGTTTCAGGCTTTCCCGCCCGCGGAGAAGATCAAAGTTCTTACATTTTCGTGACAATGTGTTTACATAACTTTTTGCCGGCTTCCTGTTTGCTGTGAGTTATCAACATTTTCAACCGACTTTTCAACACCGGATTTTCTTTTCTATTTCAAGTGTTCGCTCCAATTCTGCATAAATAAGGAAACGTTGGAAACGGACTTTGTGGATTTCGCAAAGACCGATTTTGTTACCATAACACAAATCTCTCGCAGCCGCGAGAGATTTGAAAAAAAGCTTGACAGGCAAAATGCAGGATTTGTGCCGCTGGTGATGATTCAGAGCAGGCCGCTGTCGGCAAACGACACATAATCCTCGCCGCAGACGATGATATGATCCGCGAGCGTGATTCCTACGAGCAAAAGTGCGTCCCGAATGCGGCGCGTCGTGAGCTCATCCTCGCGCGACGGCAGCGCATAAGCGTCCACGTGGTTGTGGCTGAGGATGACGGACACCGCCTTCTGCGACAGGGCCGTCTCGACGATGGCGCGCACGGACACTTCTGCGGCATTGACCACGCCGCGGCCGACCTCCTTACAGCTGATGAGGCCGCACTTGGCGTCCAGACACAAGAGGTAGACGACCTCCGTGCGCTCATACAGGTACAGCGGCACGAGATAGTTCCCGGCGTCCTCGCTCGAGCGCAGGATCGTCTGCTGGCGGCGCTTGGCCATCTGGTACCGGCGGCCGACCTGCGGGATGAGCGTGAGGAGCGTGGCCACGTTCTCCCCCACGCCGGGCACGCGCATCATGTCCTCGTAGCTCGCCTCAAAGACCGCGTCGAACGTGCCGAAATGATCCAGCAGCGCGTGCGCGAGCTCGTTGACATCGCGCCGCGGCACGGCGTAAAACAGCAGCAGCTCGAGCACGCTGTGGTCATCGAAATTATCGAGCCCATTGCGCACGAAGCGCGCCTTCATACGGGCGCGGTGGCCGTCATGCACGCCCATAAAACGGCACCTCGGAGATCTCCATATTGGCCCAGGCGTTGAGTTCGCTGCCGGCGCGCGCGCCGCGCAGATACTCATAATACGCCTGGCAGCCGATCATGGCGGCATTGTCGCCGCAGAGCTTCAGCGGCGGGACGAACAGGCGGATGCCGGCCGCGTCACACGCGGCCTGAAAATCGCCGCGGATGCGGGAATTGGCCGCGACGCCGCCCGCCACGGCGAGCTTGTCATAGCCGAGCTCGCGGACCGCCGCCATCGTGCGCGGCACGAGGCTCTCGCTCATGGCTCGGCAGAACGACGCGGCGAGCGAGGGCTTATCGAGCGGCTCGCCCTTCTGCTCCGCCGTGTGGGCAAGGTTGATGACGGCCGTTTTCAGGCCGCTGAAGCTCATGTCATACGGGCAGCCGTCCACGTGGCCGATGGGGAGCTTGTACTTCCGGTCGTCGCCGGTCTTGGACAGGTCGTCGATGGGCTTGCCGCCGGGGTATGGCAGGCCGAGCACACGCGCGGTCTTGTCAAAGCACTCGCCGGCCGCATCGTCGCGCGTGGCGCCGAGGATGCGCAGGTCGGTATAGTCGCGCACGTCGCAGATAAGCGTGTTGCCGCCCGAAATAGCCAGGCACACGAACGGCGGCTTCAGCTCCGGGTAGGCGATGTAGTTGGCCGCGATGTGGCCGCGCACATGGTGCACCGGGATGAGCGGCACGCCGAGCGCGAGCGCGGCGGACTTGGCAAAGTTCACGCCGACGAGCAGCGCGCCGATGAGCCCCGGCGCGCAGGTGACGGCCACGGCGTCGATGTCGCTGCGGGTCAGGCCGGTCACTGCCAGCGCGCGGTCGGCCAGCTGGGAGATGACCTCCACGTGCGAGCGCGACGCGATCTCGGGCACGACGCCGCCGTAAATGGCGTGCAGGTCAGCCTGGGAAAAGACCTGATCGGTCAGCACCTCGCGCCCGTCGCGCACGAGGGCAACGGCCGTCTCGTCACAGGAGGATTCAATCGCAAGAATAATCATATCGTCTCTGCCTCTCTCCGGAACCAGGTCATGAGGAGCGCGTCCTCGTCCGGCTTCTGATAGTAATTTCGGCGCTGACCGACGGTCTGAAACCCGTGCTTGCGGTACAGCGCGATGGCGGGCGCATTGGATGCGCGCACCTCCAGCGTCAGGAATGCGAGATCGAGCGCCGCCGCCCGCGCGCACAGCGCGTCGAGCAGCGCGTCCGCGATGCCCTGCCGCCGGTGCTCCGGCGCAACGGCGACATTGCCGATGTCGCCCTCATCGAGCACGTGAAGGAAGTTCGCGTAGCCGAGCACCGTCTCCCCCGCTGCCGCGACGAGAAACACGTGCCGTTCGTCCGGCAGCTGACTTGCCAGCTGCGCGCGCGTCCAAGGCGCGGAAAAGCACGCGCGCTCGAGCGCGGCGAGCTGCGGCAGGTGCGCCGCCGCGGCGTCGCAGATCGTGTAGTCCATCAGTGCGCCTCCGCCCAGCTCGCGCCGATCTTTGCGTCCACGAGCAGCGGCACGCGGTAATCGACCACGTGCTCCATCTCCTCGATGAGGATGGCGCGGACCGTTTCGGCCTCCGCCGCCGGGCACTCGACGATGAGCTCGTCGTGCACCTGCAGCAGGAGCTTTGCCTCCAGTCCTTCGGCGCGCATGCGCGCGTCCACGCGCACCATGGCGGCCTTGATGATATCCGCCGCCGTGCCCTGAATGGGCATATTGAGCGCCACGCGCTCGCCAAAGCTGCGGAGGTTGAAATTCGACGATCTCAGCTCCGGCAGGTCGCGCCGGCGGCCGAAAAGCGTCGTGACGTAACCGTCGGCCTTCGCCCGCTCGACAATGCGCTTCATATAGTCGCGCACGCCGTGGTACTTGGCAAAATAGCTGTCCATATACGCCTTGGCCTCGCTCTGAAACACGCCGATATCCTGCGCGAGGCTGAAGGCCGAAATGCCGTAGACAATGCCGAAATTGACGGCCTTGGCGTGTGAGCGCTGCAGCGGCGTGACCTCGTCGAGCGGCACGCCGAACACCTGCGACGCCGTGACGGCGTGGATGTCCTCCCCACTGCGGAAGGCCGCGATCATGGTCTCATCATCGGCAATATGCGCCAGCAGGCGCAGCTCGATCTGGCTGTAGTCCGCGTCGACGAGCACCTTGCCGGGCGAAGCCACGAACATGTTGCGGATCTGCGCACCGAGCTCGCGGCGCACGGGGATGTTCTGCAGGTTCGGCTCGGTGGACGACAGGCGTCCTGTCGCCGTGACGGTCATCTGGAAGCTCGTGTGGATGCGCCCGTCGGCCGAGATCTCCTTGAGCAGCCCGTCGGCATAGGTGGACTTGAGCTTCGTGAGCATGCGGTAGTCGAGGATCTGGTCAATGATCGGGTGCTTGCCGCGCAGCTTTTCGAGCACGGCGGCATTCGTGCTCCAGCCGGTCTTGGTCTTTTTCCCGGCCGGAAGCATGAGCTGATCAAACAGCACGTGGCCGAGCTGCTTCGGCGACTGGATGTTGAACGGCTCGCCCGCGCAGGCCCAAATGCTCTGCTGCAGCTGCTCGATGGCGCTCGTGAGGCTCTCGCCGAAATCATACAGCGCCTTGCGGTCCACGAGAAAGCCCGTGTGCTCCATGCGCGCCAGCACCGGGCACAGCGGCAGCTCGATGTCCGTATAGAGCGGCAGCATGCCGAGCGCGTCCATCTTTTCCCGCAGCACCGGCTGCAGCGCCCAGACGGTCTGCGCATCCGGCGCTTCCCCGCCGAGATACGCCTGCGCGAGACGCGGGAGATCATAGTTCCCGGCCGTGGCGTCGAGCAGATAGGCCGCCAGCGCCGTGTCAAACACGAACCCGTCCGTCGGCAGATCCTCGGCGAGCAGCGCGCGCATGAGGTCTTTGATGTTGTGGCCCGCCTTGCGCACGCGGTCGGAAAACAGCAGGCGCAAAAATGCGTTATAGTCATCGCCAAGCTGCGCCCACGCGAGCGCATAACACGCCTTGCCGTCGCAGAGCGTGAGCGCGTCGAGCCCTTCGGGCGCGAGCACCGCGACATACGGCGCCGCCGTGACCGCCTGCTCGAGCGTGTGCAGCGCGGCGCTGTCCGTCACGTCGACGGTCGGCAGGAGCGGCAGCGCATTTTCCGGCGCGGCCGCGCCGTCAGCCGGCTGCAGCCCCCACTTTTCCGAGAGCTTCAAAAAGCCCAGCCGCCGGAACCAGTCATAGAGCTCGGGGCGGTAGTCCCGATCCCAGACGGCGGATTCGGGCGCGAAATCAATGGGCGCGTCCGTGCGGATGGTGGCGAGGTCGAACGACAGCTGCGCGCTCTCGCGCCCTTCCGTGAGCTTTTTGCGCACGCCGGGCTTGATGTCCAGCGTGTCGAGATCGCGGTAAATATCCGCCACCGTGCCGAAGCGCACGAGCAGATCCTTCGCCGTCTTTTCGCCGATGCCAGGCACGCCGGGGATGTTGTCCGAGCTGTCGCCCATGAGCGCCTTGAGGTCGATCATGTGGATGGGGTCGAAGCCGTACTCGGCGCGAAACACTTCGGGCGTGTATTCGATCGTCTCCGTCTGGCCCATGCGGGTCTTGACATGGCAGACATGGGTGGTGTCCGTGATGAGCTGGAGGCTGTCCTTGTCGCCGGTGACAATCTCGCACGCCCAGCCGGCGGCCTCGCAGCGTTTGGCGACCGTGCCGAGCAGGTCGTCCGCCTCCCACCCGGCTAGCTCCAGCCGCCGGATGCCCATGTGGTCGAGCGTCTGCTTGAGCAGCGGCATCTGCACGACGAGCTCCTCCGGCATGGGCTTGCGCTGGGCCTTATAGAGCGCGTACTGCTCGTGACGGAACGTCGGCGCGTGCACGTCGAACGCCACGCACACCGCCTGCGGCTGCTCGAGCTCGAGAATGCGCTGGAAAATGGTCAGAAAGCCATAGACCGCGTTCGTCGGCGTGCCGTCGGGCGCGTTGAGCATGCGGATGCCGTAAAAGGCGCGGTTGACGATGCTGTTGCCGTCGAGAATCATGAGTTTCATTCGGGTGTCCTCCTTGCACGTCACTGGCCGCGCAGCTCAATGAGCCGGTCGCGCAGCACGGCGGCGTACTCATATTCGAGCATTTCGGCCGCCTTTTTCATCTGCGCCTCGAGCCGCGCGATCTCGGCCCGGCGCTCGGCCTCCGTCATCTTCACGCCGTCGGCGCGTTTGGGCGCCTCGACGTCGCTCGAAATTTCAAGCAGCTCGCGCACGCTCTTGACGATCGTTTTCGGCACGATACCGTGCGCCTGATTGTAGGCCGCCTGCTTGGCGCGGCGGCGGTTCGTCTCCAGGATGGCCGCGTGCATGGCGGCCGTCTCCTGATCGGCGTACATGATGACCGTGCCCTCGGCGTTGCGCGCCGCGCGGCCGATCGTCTGGATCAGGCTCGTCTCGCTGCGCAGGAAGCCCTCCTTGTCCGCGTCAAGGATCGCCACGAGCGACACCTCCGGCAGGTCAAGCCCCTCGCGCAGGAGGTTGATGCCGACGAGCACGTCAAACGCACCGGTGCGCAGGTCGCGGATGATCTCCATGCGCTCGATCGCGCCGATGTCGTGGTGCAGATAGCGGCAGCGGATGCCCGCATTCGTGAGGTAGGCTGAAAGATCCTCGGCCATTTTCTTCGTGAGCGTCGTCACGAGCGTGCGCTCGTTTTTGGCGATGCGCACGTTGATCTCGCCGATGAGGTCGTCGATCTGTCCCTCAATGGGCCGCACGAAGATCTGCGGGTCGAGCAGGCCGGTCGGCCGGATGATCTGCTCGGCGATCTGACCCGCGTGCTCACGCTCATAGTCGCCCGGCGTGGCCGAGACGTAGATGGCCTGATGCACCCGCTGCTCGAACTCCTCGAACTTCAGCGGGCGGTTGTCATACGCGCTCGGCAGGCGGAAGCCGTACTCGACGAGCGAGTCCTTGCGCGCGCGGTCGCCGCGGTACATGGCGCGCACCTGCGGCAGCGTGACGTGGCTCTCGTCGACGAAGAGCAGAAAGTCCTTCGGGAAATAGTCCAGCAGCGTCATCGGCGCGCTGCCGGGGGCACGGCCGCTGATGATGCGCGAATAGTTCTCAATGCCGGAGCAGTAGCCAAGCTCCTGCATCATCTCAATGTCATAGTCCGTGCGCTGGCGAATGCGCTGCGCCTCGAGGAGCTTGCCCTGCTGCTCGAACGTTTTCACGCGCGCGTCGCACTCGGCGCGGATCTCGCCGATGGCGCGCTCCATCTTCTCGTGCGTCGTGACGTAGTGCGACGCGGGATAGATCGCCACGTGGCTGAGCGTGCGGATGGGCGCGCCGGTGACGACGTTGATGTCCGAAATGCGGTCGATCTCGTCGCCGAAGAACTCCACGCGCACGGCATGGTCCGAGGAATAGGCCGGGAAAATGTCGATCGTGTCGCCGCGGACGCGGAACATATTGCGCGCGAAGGCAATGTCGTTGCGCTCGTAGCGGATGTCGATGAGCTTGCGCATGAGCTCCTCCGGGTCGCGCTGCTGGCCGGTGCGCAGGGAGATGACCATGTTGGCGTAGTCGATCGGGTCGCCGAGGCCGTAGATGCAGGACACGGACGAGACGACGATCACGTCCCGCCGCTCAAACAGGCTCGACGTGGCCGAGTGGCGCAGGCGCTCGATCTCATCGTTGATGGAGGCGTCCTTTTCGATGAACGTGTCCGTGTGCGGGATGTACGCCTCCGGCTGGTAGTAGTCGTAGTAGGAGACGAAATACTCCACGGCGTTGTTCGGGAAAAACTCCTTGAACTCGCTGCACAGCTGCGCCGCGAGGATCTTGTTGTGCGCGAGCACGAGCGTCGGCCGCTGGACGCGCTCGATGACCTTGGCCATCGTGTACGTCTTGCCGGAGCCGGTCACGCCGAGCAGCACCTGCTCGTCAATGCCGTTTTCCAGCCCCTGCACGAGCGTGTCGATTGCCTCGGGCTGGTCGCCCGACGGCTCGTAGGGCGAAACAACTTCAAAATCCGGCACGAAACGGCCTCCCTTCATGAAAAATCAAATCAGAATATTATACCACCATCCGCCTTGTTTCACAAGCAAAACCGGGCAAAGCAAATGCGTCCGAAGGCTCTCGCCTCCGGACGCATTCATGCTGATGCAATTATTCGCTGAAGTCGAGCACGCGGCGCATGCGGATGAGCGTCAGGCGGTTGCGGATGGCCGCCGAAACGCTGAGCATGTCCTCCGACAGGGCCGGATCGATACCGATCTGCTCGGGCTTGTAGAACGCGCCGAGCTTCTCGCACAGCGCGGCCAGCTCCTCGGCCGAAGGGATCTCGGCGATGATGGCGCGGATCTCGTCCCAGTGGTCGACGATGTTCTGCGGGTCGAACGTACCGAGCACGTCGTTTTCGTTCTCCTTCATGATGCCGTCGGCGAGCGGGCCGAACTTCTCGTCCACCCATGCGCGGCTCAGCGGCTCAAAGGGCTTGGCCTTCGGCGTCGGGAGCGAGGCGAGGTAGTGGTACTCCTTCGCGCACAGGTACGTGCCCACGCCGACGCACTGGCCGTGCATGCCGTGCGCATTTTCAAACCGCGGCGGCTTCATCTCCACCAGATGCGCCATCAGGTGCTCGGCGCCGGAGGCGGCGCGGGAGTGGTTGAGCAGCTGCATGGTCAGGCCGGAGATCATCTGCGCCATGGTCATGGCCTCAAAGTCCGGCTTGCCGCCGGCCGCCATATCGTCGGCCGCCTTGCGCATGATGGTCAGCGCCTCCTGCGCGAGGTCGGCGACCATCGGGCAGTAATACTCGCCCGAGACGAGGTGCGCAATCTTCCAGTCCGCGAGGGAAATGTACTTGGCCAGAATGTCCGAAATGCCGCTCACAGTCAGCCACAGGGGCGCGCCGGAGACGACGTTCAGGTCGCAGACGACGAGCGCTGCCGCCTGCATGGGGATGGACTTTTTCTGTCCGTCGATGATGATCGAGCAGATGTTGGCCGTGAAGCCGTCGGAGCTCGCCAGCGTCGGTACGGCGACGAACGGGATGCCGAGGTGGTAGGCCGGGTAGCGGCCGAAGTCCATGATCGTGCCCGAGCCGACCGCGACGATGACGTCCGGATTGTCAAGCTGGCGCATCATGTCCTCGATCATGCCCTTTTCGGAGTGCAGGCCCTCGGCGTTGAGGACGATCTCCTGGTCGGCGCGCACGTGCCTGAGCGTCGGGAGGTTGTAGGTGTTCGTATCGTAAATGACGGCGCGCTTGCCGCTCAGGCCGACCTCATCCATGTACTGGTCGAACTTGTCGAGCGCATTATACTCCACGACGACCTTCTTCGTCTCCAGTGTGTGCTCGCGGCCACAGCGGCACGGGCCGACATATTTGCTGCAATCGAGAATCATGCAAACATCGCTCCTGTTCCAGATAGATTTTTTCCTTACCAGCATATTGATTTTTCCCGGCAAAGTCAAGCCCTCCGGCCGGATATCGCGCCCAAAACGCAGAAAACATTCTATTTTCGTTTTCATTGAAAAACATTCATCCAAAATTTTAAGGGTCGATGCCGCCGGTAACGGTTGCAAAATCCATGCGCACGGTGTAAGATTGCAAAGTCGCTTTACAGAGATATTAAATCCTTTTTACACTCTGGCGAACTTTTTCGTCTTTTCTATAGATATTAATTCTACCTGGACGGTGATTTCTTATGGAACTGACTGCGATCGCGCAGTGGCTCAACACCGCGTTTGCGGGCTATGACTACGCCATTTTGCAGGCGCTGCACAATCTGGCCGAAGCGGCCGGCGGCTTCTTCACACCGCTGTGCCGGGCCATCACGCTGCTGGGCGAGAAGGGCATCCTCTTTCTCGTGCTCGGCATCGTGCTGATGCTGTTTCCAAAAACGCGCAAGGCGGGCATCTGCATGTTCGGCGCCGTGTGCTGCGGCGCGCTCATCACGAACTTCTGGCTCAAGGACTTTGTCGCCCGGCCGCGTCCGCTGACGGTAGAGCCCTTCCGCACCTGGTGGCAGGCCGCCGGCGCGTATGCCGAGAGCGAGTGCTCCTTCCCCTCCGGCCATGTGACGGCCGCGATGGCCGGCGTGACCGCGCTCGTGCTCGCAGGCAAAAAGCCCGCGCGCTGGTGGGCCTATCTGTTCGTGGCAGCGATGGGCGTGGCGCGCAACTATCTCATGGCGCACTACCCGTCCGACGTGCTCGGCGGGATGATCGTGGGGCTGATCGCCGCCGCGATCGCTTATGCGATCACGCTGCTGATCTACCGCATCGTGTCGGCGCACCCGGACAATCGCTTCTGCCGCTTTGTGCTCCACGGCGGCATCGGCGGCAAAAAAGAACGGCAGGCTGCATAAGCCTACCGAACGCAAATGCCCGCTTCGCACGGCCGTGCGAGGCGGGCTTTTTTTGTTCTTATGCCTCGGCCGGCGGGTTCTCCGCGGCCTTGGCGCGGATGGTATCAATGACCTTGCGGCAGCGCGCAGCATTGTACACGACCGGCACCGGATAGTTCGGGTTGGCCTCGGCCAGCGCCCAGGTGATGATCTGCGGGATGTCCTCTTCCTGAATGAAGTCAAAGCCCTTCGGGATGCCCATGCGCTCGTTCATGGCATAGATCTCCGCGATGAAGGCCTGCGCCTTCTCGGCGTCCGTGCCGTCGGCCTTGACGCCGGCGATCTCGCACAGGCGCGCGAGCTTCGGATACACGGCCTCGCCGTAGTCCTCGAGGACGATCGGCAGGATGACCGCGTTTGCCAGACCGTGCGGCGTGTTGTACAGGCCGCCGAGCGTGTGCGCGATGGCGTGCACGTTGCCGACGCCGGCGCGGGAGAAGGCAAAGCCGGCCTTGAAAGCGGCGATCATCATGTTCTCGCGAACCTTGAGATCCTCGCCGTGCTGGTATGCCAGCTCGAGATTATCGAAGATGAGCTTGACGGCCTCTTCGGCGAGGCGCAGGCTCTCCTTGGTGTTATACGTCCAGCTGATGTACGCCTCGATCGCGTGCGTGAGCGCGTCCATGCCGGTGGTCGCGGTCGTGCGCGGCGGCAGGCCAACAGTCAGCTCCGGGTCGAGGATGGCATACAGCGGCATGAGCTTGAGATCCATGAGCGCGTACTTGTGGTGCGTCTCGCTGTCGGTGATGACGGCGGCGATCGTCGTCTCGCTGCCGGTGCCCGACGTCGTCGGAATGGCGACGATGGGCGGCACGGTCTTGCCGACGCGCATGACGCCGGCCATATCGTCGCAGCTCTTTTTCGGGCAGGCGACGCGGGCGGCCGCGCCCTTCGTGGCGTCCATCGGGCTGCCGCCGCCAAGGGCGACAAAGCCGCTGCAGCCGGTGTCTGTGTACTGCGCGCGGATCTTCTCGACCGTGTTCACCGAGGGGTTGGCCTCGACCTCACTGAACACCTCGTAAGGCATGCCGGCGTCCTCAAGCGCGGCAAACAGCTTCGGCCCGAGCGACTTGACCACGTGCGAGCCGGTGACGACCATGACCTTCGTCACGCCGCTCTTGCTCAGCACATCCGGCACCTGCCGGATGCAGCCGGCGCCGGAGATCACGATCGGCTTGCGCCAGTGCAGGCAGCGCATGCCAATGTCAAACACCTGCTGATAAGTACGGTAATATGCTTTTTTCAGTCCATCCATAAACGATTCCTTCCCTCCGCCGGGGGCGGATATATCCGTTTTCCATCCCTCTTATAGTACCGGATCGCAGAAATTTGTCAAGCATTTTTGTACAGAAACTGACAAGG
>ENA-UOIZ01002468-UOIZ01002468.1-human-gut-metagenome-genome-assembly--contig:-P88-NODE-2468-length-12879-cov-6.444089_pt1 | contig 12879 bp, 14 predicted proteins | sample MGYA00242336_ERZ723883 | MGnify/ENA metagenome assembly ERZ723883 | reverse complement strand
ATAAAAGATGTGCAAATATACTAAATAACGCAATTATATACAACTGTACATTGAATTCATTCCTAACCGACGCTCGAAGCACGGGCAGAGGCTGCTTGCAGACTATGCCGAGCAAGGAGGAGTGAAAGCCCTCGAGAGGGATTGAGACCCGCATTCGATTTGCAGATTGATACTTTGAATCGGTCTATGCGGGGCTGTGGCAATCTACCGCTGTTGGACAACATGGATGATACCCGAATTAAACAGCGGTAGATTCCCACGTCGGAATTTCATTCCTCCTCGGAATGACGTATTTTAAGAAATGCCGATTTTCTTCGATGCGTGTACAATGTACACACTTTTTTAGTAAATTTGCACGATGTAGAGATGCAATCGATTATTCAAAGACAAAAAGATATAAAAGTATGCTTACACTTCAACAACTGCGCGGCGACAAGGATGCCGCTGTCAGAAAACTCGCCAAGAAAGGTGTCGATGCGGCACCCGTAATCGCGAAAATCGAAGAACTCGACGACAAGCGCAAGTCGATTCAGAGCGAACTCGACGCATGCCTTGCCCAGCAGAACAAGGCCGCCAAGGAGATTGGTGCGCTCATGGCGCATGGCAAACGCGAGGAGGCGGAGGAGCGCAAACGTCTGGTTGCCGACCTCAAAGCCCGTTCCGCGGAACTGAATGCGCAGCACGATTCGGTCGCTGCCGAGTTGCAGTCGCAGATTGTCCTGCTGCCGAATTTCCCAGCAGAAATCGTTCCGGAAGGCAAGACCGCCGAGGACAATCTCGTGGTGAAGATGGACGAGAATTATACGAATCTTCCCGAAAATCCGCTGCCGCACTGGGAACTCGCCCGCAAGTACGATATCATCGACTTCGATTTGGGCGTGAAACTTACGGGCGCCGGATTCCCTGTCTACAAAGGCAAGGGTGCGAAGTTGCAGCGCGCACTCATCAATTATTTCCTCGATTTCAACACGGCTGCCGGCTATCGCGAGATAGAGCCGCCGGTAATGGTGAACGAGGCTTCTGGATTCGGTACCGGTCAGTTGCCGGACAAAGAGGGGCAGATGTATCACGCCACGGCGGATAACTTCTACCTCGTTCCGACCGCCGAGGTGCCGGTAACCAATATCTTCCGCGACTGTATTCTCGACGAGAAGGATTTTCCGGTGAAGATGACTGCATATACTCCGTGCTTCCGTCGTGAGGCAGGCTCGTACGGCAAGGATGTTCGTGGTCTGAATCGTCTGCATCAGTTCGACAAGGTCGAGATCGTGCAACTCGCCTTGCCGGAGGTCTCCTACGAGGCGTTGGACGGTATGGTCGCCCATGTCGAGGCTCTCGTGAAATCGCTCGGACTGCCTTACCGTATTCTGCGTCTGTGCGGCGGCGACATGTCGTTCACATCTGCGCTCACCTACGATTTCGAGGTGTATTCGGAGGCTCAGAAACGTTGGTTGGAGGTTTCGTCGGTGTCGAATTTCGAGTCGTTCCAGGCGAATCGTCTGAAACTGCGTTACCGCGACGCCAACAAGAAGACCCAACTCGCACATACTCTCAACGGTTCGTCGCTCGCTCTGCCACGTATCGTGGCGGCATTGCTCGAAAACAATCAGACACCGGAGGGTATCCGTATTCCGGAGGTGCTGGTGCCTTACACGGGATTCGAGATGATAGACTAAGGCGTTATGCTCGATAGAAATCGGGGCAATCTTCGAAGATTGCCCCGATTTTCTTTAAGGTCTTTAAGGACCTTAAAGTCGTGAGAGGTGGTGTGTCAGACCCTATTTGCCGAAAATGGTGTTGAGAGCCTTTGCCAACTGGTATGCGGCCTTGCGCATCTGCTGTTCGGCGAGCGGAACGGCTTTCGCCTGAAAATCATCGCCAAGTTTCTCATCTTCGGCAACCCAGTAGAGACTTTCGCGAACATCGCGCGCTCCGTCTTCGAACCACTCCTGTGCCCAACCTGCCGTGCATTTCTTGATCTCGGATTTCGACCAAGTGTCGAGATAGTCGGCATACTGCTTATAGTTCCAGCCTTTGTATGCATGAGTGATGGCGAATGTGTCCCACACTCGGTGCAGATATGTCTTCTTGCCATAGAACTTCACCGGAATATCGCCCTGATTCGCATTGTCCACGTAGCGCACGTGTGCGGGACAATGGAAGTCGCCTACGATATGTACGATACACTTTATGGCGCAGAGAATGGTCGAGTCGCTCAACTGCAATTCATCGCGCTGAGCCATGCGCTCGCGGAAGTACTCCATTGCCGTAACACCGTCGCGACCGTCGCGATAACGGTTGCGTACGATTGCGGGCGAGGTGCAGTCTACATCGGCTATCGAAGCGTGCCAGCCGCGCAACGGCTTCTTGTATTTAGGATGGTTGACGACCGAATCCATGAATACGGCGTAGTGTGCCAGCGGAGTTCCGCCGGTATAGCGTTCGATCTCCGCTCTTGCCTTCGGTGTCAAATGACGTTCGGCGATCTCGGCGATGGTGTAATGCCCTAGTCGTCCCCAAGCGAAACTCTCGCCGACAATGCATAGAGTCAGAGCGACGCTTGCCGTAATTGCGAATATCTTTTTCATGGCAGACGGTATTATTTGTCGAAAATGTCGTTCAGAACTTTTGCCAAGCGCAGACCCGCTTTGAGCATCTGGTCGCATGCGAGGTCGTCGAATTCGTTGAGCATGTCGAGATCGACGTGTGACAAATCCTTGAATTCGGCATCCTTATCGACTTTCGGCGCACGTTCGAAGATCACTTTGCTCGTTTTTGCGCTATCCTCCAACCACTCTTCGAGTGTGCCGGCGACCATCGCCGCCTTGCGCTCCTGCGAAACTCCGTCGTTAAGGATATGTCCGTAATCCATATAACCCCAGTCGGCATGATTGCCTATGATGACCATCGTATCCCACACCTGATGATAGTTGCGCGGTTTCTTCTCGTCGAGATACCGTACGTTGTAGAACGAGTTGCACAGAACCGTCTTGCAGTCCGGTGTACGATACTCGGTGTGTCCCGGACAATGGAAATCGCCCATAGTGTGTACGAGCGTATAAATATGGAACTTGCGTGCCGAGTCGGTCATATTCTCGTAGTTTTTGAGCAGACGCAGCGTTTCGCGCATCTGCCGTATCGGTTTGCCGATAGGCTTGTCGGTTTCGAGATCGAAATCGCAGGTGTGGCGGCGTTTGTTCCACTCCTTGTGTTCCTTGCGGTGATTGTCGAGCCACGATGCGTAGTAGACGATCGAATGTCCGTCGATGCACTTTTCGACGTTCTCTTTCGCCCGCGGCGTGAGGTTCAGTTCGGCGATGTAGGCGATTGCGGCATGTCCGTCGCGTCCCCACGCGAGTGCATCGGTATGGATGCCGATTGCGGTTGCCAATGTCAGCAGGGTGATTATGATGTGTTTCATGATTTTTGTTCGCTTTTTGGTTTGTTATTTTATTGCTACGACGGTTTCGCTATCGTCGAACAGACCGTTCAATACCTTTGCGATACGGTAGCCGGCAACGGCTGCCTGTTCTGCCGAGAACGGATAGATGCCATTGAGCCACAATCGTAGTTCTGCGCCCTTGAATCGCTGGTCAGGAGTAATCATCGAATAGATTTTGCGGTATTCGACGGCATTGGATTCTATCCATTTCGCGATGCTGCCGCTCGTCAGAGCCTTTACCTCATCGGCGCTCTTGCGGTTGAGTTGATGCACGTATTCGTTCGCCCGCCAATTGAATGTGCCGGTTATGGCGCTGCTCTCCCAGAATCCCATGTAACTGTCGCCTTTCTTCGACTTGTCGCGGAAATATTTCAACGAACGTTCTGCCAGAAGGTCGGAATATACGTAATGAGACGGGCAGTGGAGGTCGGCGAGAATGTAGACGATATAGCGGATGTTGTCGGCAATTTCCTCTTTCGAGAGTGCGTCGCGATTCTTCAATGCCTCGATTGCCATAGCAAGTCCGTCGAATGCCTGAGCCGAACGGATTTCATCGGATTCCGACTTGGCTGCTTTCTTGGCAGTCATGATCTTGCCTTTCGGTGTTACGGCGACGTTGTGCCATCGACGGCTTGCTGCGTATTTTTCCGTGCCGGCGACATCGTCCATCCAGTAGGCATAGTTGATGATCGTGCGACCGTCGAGTGCTTCTGCAACAGCCTTTTTGGTTGCCGGAGTGAGATTGGCATCGGCTATTGCTGCTATGCCGGTATGTATCGCGCCGTTCCATGCGTTCGCTGCCGGCGAAAATGCAACGGCTGCGAGTATGAGCAGATATATCTTTTTCATGGTATCTGTTATTTATCGAAAATGGAGTTGAGTATGTATGCCAGACGGTAACCGGCTTTGCGGATCTGTGTATCGACGATTACGATGGCATCGTTGAAATAGTTGTCGGTCGTGAGAACTGCGTTCTTTTCTTGCGGCAGCAGCGCGAATGCCTTGTCGGCCGCCTCTACCGCCTCCTTGTACCAGTCGTCGGGTGTGCCGGACTGAACGTCTGCTATCGCCTGCGCATCGAACGTGTCGAGTTCGCCGGCAAGCATCATCGGCGACATTCCGTTATGTTTGATCGAAGTTATGCCGCCGTCCCACAACTTGTGGAAACGCGTCTTCTTGCCGAGGACATTGACATTCATCGGACGGTTGCGCGGAAAATCCACGTGTACCGGACAGTGCATGTCGCCGACCAGATGGACGAGATACTTTATGTTTATATTGACTGTCGAATCGTCGAGAATGCGGAAATCGGGCATCTCCTCGATGACGCGTTTGACTTGGCTTACGGATGCCGGCGGCAGAGGATTCCCGTTCTCGTCGTGGCGGTCATCGTTGGTCCAGTAGTCTACGTGCCATCCGTTGGTCATTTCGTAACCCTTGCTTTTGCGGTTCTTGTCCATCCACGAGGCGTAGTAGACGATCGAACGTTCGCCCGTGTACTTTTCGATGTTCGCTTTGGCGCGAGGTGTAAGGTGTCGCTCCGCGATATATGCTATCGTGGAGTGTCCTCTGCCGTCCCAAGCGATCGCTTTCGCACCCGAAAGTGTCAGTGCGACGGCGAACATTAGCAGAAATTTTTTCATTTTGCGATTTTTTAGGTGTTGTTATGTGTTGTGTTTTGACAAAGATAGTGAATTAGGATGAAAATAGAACTCGTTCGGGCATAAAAAAACCGGTCTTCTTGCGAAAACCGGTCTAATTCGAGGCGTATTTCTTACCTCGCCCGAACCGAGATTAGTTGAGCGGAGTAACGCTTACGAAAGATTTGCCCGAAGCCTTCTTCGTGAAGACTACCGTGCCGTTTACCAGAGCGAACAGAGTGTGGTCTTTACCCATACCTACGTTCTCGCCCGGATTGTGAACAGTACCGCGCTGACGGACGATGATGTTGCCTGCCTTAGCGAACTGACCACCGAAAAGTTTGACGCCGAGTCGTTTGCTTTCCGACTCACGGCCGTTCTTGGAACTACCTACACCTTTTTTGTGTGCCATGTTTCTCTAAATTTTAATTATGCAACAATGTCTTCGATGAGAACCTGCGACAGATACTGACGGTGTCCGTTGCACTTCTGATAGCCGGTTCTGCGCTTCTTCTTGAACACCAGAACTTTGTCGTCCTTCAAGTGTTTCAGAATCTTGCATTTTACCGAGGCGCCTTTTACTACAGGTGCGCCGACTTTGACCTGACCGCCGTTGTCTACGAGCAGGACTTTGTCGAAACTCAAAGACGAATCTACTTCGCCTTGAAGACGGTGAACATAGAGTTTCCGACCCTTTTCAGCCTTGGATTGCTGACCTGCAATCTCTACTATTACGTACATTTGTTAAATTTGTTGTGTGTTGAAACATAATTCAGCCCGCAAATATACTAATTTTTTCTGTACGCGCAACAGTCGTGCAATATTTTTATAGTATAAAAAGTCCTTAAAGTATTTAACAACCTTAAAGACGTCGGGTTCGGCAGGGGTATCGCGGTCGTCGCGGCGATTTTGGCATATTTTTGGAAAACGGATAGGCGTTCAAAACGTAAACTGCGGATGAAAAAGATTCTTGTCTATTCGCGTTCTGCGCGGTTCCGAGCCTTGATTGCAGGGCTGCTTTCGGTACGCGGAGCGGAGATTTGCAGGGCGGGATGTGTCGGCGAACTGGTCGATAATTGCCGTTGCGGAACGTATGATAGTGTTGTCGTGGACGACGTGCGCCTGTTTATGGACGGTAAGGATCCGGTCGGTCGCCTGCGACGGTCGAGATTTGCCGGTCCACGGATTTTCGTAATGTCGGCGGATCTTACCGAAGATACGGTTATGGCGTTGCTCGGTGCGGGTGTCGATCAGTATGTGTCGCTGCCTGTCGATCCGACGAGGCTGCTCGATAAATTGTGCGGGAAGAGGTCGGAGATAAGTCATGATTGAAACGTTTTCCTTATACTATATAATCGTTGTGTCATCGGCGTTGGCTCTGTTCGGTGCATGGCGTATCGCGGCTTTCGTAGAACGGCGTCGCGAAAAACGTCGCGAAGCGGAACGCATAGAGTGCATATTCCGTATCTCGCAGGTGGTGGCGTCGGACTCCGAACCGTCGTATGTCGGCTGCATAGGCGATTTCTCGCCGCTGGTCGTCGCCGAGTCGCTCGCATTCGCCGCCGACAATCTCGGCTTGGAGTGTTCCGAACGGTTGAAGGGTATTGCCGAAAGTTACTCGGTATACGATACGTTGTTGTCGTGTGCGCGTCGCAGTCGCGGTTGCCGTCGTGCGCGTTATCTCGCTATGTCGGCGAAACTGCCGCCGTCCAAATCGGTGGCGGGACGGTGCGAACGTTATCTGAACGATCGCAATCGCTTCGTGCGTTTCCATGCTTTCATGATCGCTTTGGCGTCCGACCACGGATCCGCCGTACGCCGTCTTGCCGCGACCGAGAAGCGGCTTACGCATTTCGATGCGGCGGAGATAATGACTTTGCTGCGCCGCGGAGTTTGTCCGGTCGCTTATACGCCTCTTTTGAAATCGGGCAATCGCAATCTTGCGATGTTCGGCATGCAGATCGTGCGGCAGTTCGGCATAACCGATTGCGAATCGGCTCTGCTCGATATTATGCGGAACGGCGACGACGATCTCCGCACCGATGCGGTGCTGCTTATCGGATCGCTTCGCGGCGATGTCGCGGTTCCGGTCGTAAGAGGATATGTTCGCGGGCTTCCTGTTCCGGTTCGCAGGTCGATATATCGTCATTTAGCCGTTTCGGGATATTCGGCGTCGGCGCTTGCGGCGCTTTTCCGACGCGGCGAGCGTGCATGGTTCGAAACGGTTCTCAAATCATATAAACGTTCTATCGTATGACGGCAATTTGGTTGGCGGCTTTTCTTTTTACAATAGTTGTGGCGGTATTCGCAGTATCGTTCGCTGTCCGTACTGCTCGCGGTGAAGACAAAGAGCGGCTGATGATGATGTCGCAGGCTTCGGTGAGCGCACCGGTCGGCAATATCGGTGTGTCGCTGATTTGTGCCGAACCGTCGTGCGCGGATGATGTGTCGGCTATGCTCGGTACCGCCTATCCGATGTCGGAAGTTATCGTCGTCGTCGATTCGTTGCGAGATGCCGATACCGCTGCCGCGATAGTCGAGCGTTACGGACTTGTCGCTGTCGATTCCGTGCCGTGCGGATCGTTGCATGTCGCAGGGGTGCGACGACTGTACCGTTCGCGGTGCCGGACATGCCGGCGGCTCGTGATGCTGGATATGGTACACGGCGAGTCGGCGTCGATGTGCGATGCTGCGGCGGGAGTCGCTTCGTACGACTATTTGCTGCCGATTCCTTTCGGCGCGAAAGTTCGCCCGTATGCTGCGGGTCGTATGGCGTCCGAAGCGGGATTCCATCCGTGTTACAGCGTTGCGGCGGTCGTAACTGCGTTGGGCGTTCCGCTGACGATGGTCGCGCTCGAAACTCTCGTCGAATGCGGCGGATTCCGCAATCTGCGCAAACTGCTTTCGGGAAACTGCGGGACGGTATGCCGGATCGACGAACCGCTCGCCGACTATGCCGATGTGATGCCGCCGACCCAATTCTCGTTCATTGCGGCAGTTCTGCTGATTTCGACGGCGGCGATGATTGTGTTTGCTGCGGCGGTTCGCAGTGCGGCGGCTGGGGCGATTGCCGTGAATATGGCGGTAACGGTTGCCGTATTGATGTATGTTTCGGGTCGAGTGATGGTCGGAAAGGGCGTGTGGTCTGCTTTTGTTGCGGCGACATATAATTTTTGCAGAAATTTAACGTTTGATATTATGAAATGTGATAAAATAACGTTACCTTTACTAAACCAATAAAACACCAACGCAATGTTCAATGACGATATACGGGCCTATCTCCTCTCTCGGGCGTTCAATGCCGCAGTGAGGGCGGGATCGGAGATAATGAAGGTCTACAAAAACAGTGACGATTACGATATTACCGTCAAGAACGACCATACTCCGCTGACTGTCGCCGACCGTCTGGCGCACAACAAGATCAAAGAAGTGCTGGGCGAAACGCGCATCCCTATCCTTAGCGAGGAGGGTCGCGAAATGCTTTATGACGAACGCCGCAACTGGGAGTTGTTCTGGCTTGTCGATCCACTCGACGGTACGGTCGAATTTATCAAAGGGAATAATGAATTTACGGTCAATATAGCGTTGATGTCGGATAACGTTTGTGTAGGTGCCGTCGTTTATGTCCCTTATCTGCGCAAGGCTTATGTCGCCGAACGGAGTTTGGGTGCGTATCTGCTGACGGATATTGCTCCGGCGGATGATGCGTCGTACGGATACGACGATCTGTGTTCCAAAAGACTACGGTTGCCGTTCGATGACTCCGAACCGCGTGCGTTCCGTATTGCCGTGTCGCGTTCGCATCAGACGGATGAAACGAAGGCTTGTGTGGATAAAATGTGCGAAACGCATCCCGATGCCGAGATTATCGAGCAGGGCAGTTCGTATAAATTCTGTCTGCTTGCCGAAGGAACGATAGATTACTATCCGCGAACGACGCATACTTACGAATGGGACACTGCGGCGGCGGAACTCGTTCTTGCCGAATCCGGCGGCATGACCCGTTCGCTGCCCGATCACGGTGAGTTGAAATATAATAAGGAGGATTTGCACAATCCGTGGTTCGAGTGCTACTGCAAGAGGTGCGCGGAACAGTAAAGGATAGATCTTAACGACTTTAATGATCTTAATTACGTTAAAGTCCTTAGCCCCCAAAATAAAACAATGCGGGAATTTCGTTCCCGCATTGTTTTATTTTAGATAGGCGAATTACTGCCTTTTCATCCGTTCGCGAGCCATCTCCATAACCTGCGACGGAGCCTTCTTTTCGAGCAGCAGAGTCTTCATGCGCTGCATGTACGGCTCGGAGTGTTCGAAGAACATCTTGTAACCTTCGCACAGTGCGTTCAGTCCGTATTCGTCCGTCGAGTCTTTGATGAAGCGGTGTTTCGGGCATTCGCCGCGACATAGGAAATAGTATTTGCAGTGGCGGCACTGATGCGGCAGCGATGAACGTTTGAGAACACCGAATTCGAACTGACGATCGCTGTATGCGAGGTCGCTCAGTGCGTCGGTGTGGATGTTGCCCAATCGATATTCGGGGTATACGAAGTGGTCGCAGGCGTAGACGTCGCCGTTGTGTTCGACGGTAAGTCCCGTTCCGCAGGTTTCGCATAACGAACATACCGACGGTTGTACGCCGACATAGTTCGCCAATGTGGCGTCGAACAACTGCACGTATCGCGAACCGACGTCGTTCAATACCCAGTCGTCGAAAATATCGCACATGAATTTGCCGAACTCGCGCGACGATACCGACCACGGTGCGATCTGTGCGCTCTCCTTGTCGGGCGACTGTATGAATCCGTCCGAAACGAGTTCCGATACCGGCAGGAATTGCATGAACATACTTATCTGGCGCAGGAATCCGTAAACTTCATGCCCCCGGCCTTCGCTATGGACATTGATGGTGGACAGCGTGTTGTATTCCACACGCAACCGGTACATCATTTCGATCGCCTTCATCACGCGGGCGAATGTCGGTTTGCCTCCGGCGTCGTAGCGGTGGGCGTCGTGGATGTCCTCAGGTCCGTCTATAGATATGCCGACGAGGAAGTCGTTGTCGCGGAAGAAATCGCACCATTCGCGATCGACGAGCAATCCGTTGGTCTGGATCGAGTTCTCGACTTCGCGTCCCTCGGCATATTTCTTCTGCAATGCCACCGCCTTTTTGTAGAAATCCACTCCCGCGAGCAGCGGTTCGCCGCCGTGCCATGCGAACGACAGCACGGGCGATGCGTTGCCCTCGATATTGCGACGGATGTAGAGTTCGAGCAGTTCGTCATCCATTTTAGGCTCGTGATAATCGTACAGAGCCGCCTTGTCGAGATAGTAGCAGTATTTGCAACGCATGTTGCATAAAGAACCGACGGGTTTCACCATGGAGGTGAAACCGCGTCGTTCTTCGCGCCGAAGAATATCTTCGTATGTGAATTCTGTTTTTCTTGCCATTAAGAAAAAGTCTGTTCTTATTCGTAACGGATATTGAAGTTAGGATTCTCCGCCGGTACGTGCGACTGCTTGATGTAGTTCCACATGCGCTCGACGATCTCCGGATGCTCGGCAGCGACGTTGTTGCGGAAATCCTCTACCTCCTTGCTCGGGGTAGTCAGATCGTAGAGTTCCATCTTGCGGTTACCTTTGTTCACGTCCTGAACGAGTCCTTTCCATTTTCCCCAGCGTACTGCGAAAATACCGCCTTTGGTAGGGTATTCCCAGTAGAGGAACTCATGTTCTTTCTGCTTCTTCTCTTTGCCTGAGAGCAGTGGCAACAGCGATACGCCGTCGGTCTGCGGACACTCGACACCGCCGATTTCACATACCGTAGGCATGATGTCGGTAAAGTCGCCTATATGGTCGCTGACAATGCCTTTCTTGATTTTGGCAGGCCACGAAGCGATGAACGGCATGCGGATTCCGCCCTCGTGGAGCGAACGCTTGCCCCAGCCCTTGCCGCAGCGGAACGGCTGTGCGCTGTCGAACCATACGGTAGGCGACGATGCATTGTTGGCAGGACCGTTGTCGCTGGTGAAGATAATGATCGTATTGTCGTAGATGCCCAGACGCTTCAATTCCTTGACGAGTTCGCCGACCTGATGGTCGAAGTAACTGATCATCGCAGCGTAGGTCGCGTGAGGGTAGCGGCAAGGATAGTAGTTGTGAGGCCATACGTTCTGGTGGAAATCGTCGCCTGCGAGCGGCTCCTCGTCGCCGAACTTGGCAACATAGTGATCGACCCACTCCTGCGGTGCCTGCAACGGAGAGTGCGGCAGCGGGGTAGTCCACATAAGGAAGAACGGACGCTCGGCGTTCTCGTTGACGAACTCCTTGACGTTCTCGAACATCACGTCCGGACCGTAAACCTTATCCTTCGAATACTTGTCGTAACTGTGCGGATCGAGCGGATCTGCTCCTGCGTCGAGCGGCGTACCCGGGTTGATGTAATCTTTGTTGACCTGTTCTTTCTGGTCGTTTTTCCAGTAGAACGGCGTGTAGTAGTTGTGCGCCAGACGCTGGCAAATACATCCGTAGTAGAAGTCGAAGCCCATCGTCCAAGGCTTGCTCTCGTTCGCCGGTCCTCCGACGCCCCATTTGCCGACCATACCGGTGCGGTAACCTGCTTTCTGCATCTCCGTACCGAGTGTAGGGGTGCCTGCGTGGAGCGGATACTGACCTTCGAGAGTCGGATCCATATATACGTCGTCGTAGTACCATACGCGAGGATTGCCGTCCTGCACCTCTTGGTTGTCGCGGATCTGTGCGTGTCCCGAGTTCATTCCCGTGAGCAGGCAGCAACGCGAAGGCGAAGATACGGGAGCGGCAGTGTACATGTTCGTGAAACGTATTCCGTTCTCAGCGAGGGCATCGATATTCGGAGTCTCGGTCTTGGTTTGTCCGTAGCAGCCGAAATCGCCGTGTCCGGCGTCGTCCATAAGGATGAAGATTACGTTCGGGCGCTTGTCGTTCTTCGATTTGTCGGCTTTGCCGGCGGCTGTCGCAGGTACTGCTGCGACGGAAGGAACGGTTGCGCAAAGTGCAAATTTGGTAAATTTATTCATTTATAGGCAGTATTTATTAAATTTGGTACAAATGTATGAAAAAAAATCGAAATTAGAACATATGCGTTGGAAAAGTCTGCAAAAAATGGTCGTAATGCAAATTCTGACGTTTTGTTTCGTTCTCTTTTGGTGGAGATAATTGTATGATATAATATAAAGTGTCGCAAAAGGAAAGATGCCCCATTTCTTAAATACTTTAAAGACCTTAAAGTCCCTAAGGTCCTTAAAGGCTTTAATCCTGCTACCCCTCCCCACTGCGAAAATTCTCCTGAATTGTTGCATGGTAACGAAAAAAGAGTTATCTTTGCCCGCTATGTTTAACTAAATATTTTACAATTATGCCAAAAATGAAAACTAATGCCGCTGCAAAGAAGCGTTTTACTTTCACCGGCACAGGTAAGATCAAGCGTAAGCACGCTTATCACAGTCACATCCTGACCAAAAAGACTAAAAAACAGAAGCGTAACCTCTGCTATTCGGGTATCGTTTCGTCTGCCGACGAGGCAAAGATCAAGAGCCTGCTGGTTAAATAAACCGGTCGGATCAACTAACACAATTTATTAATTTCGGAGCGACATAGCCCTAAAGAGTGCGAGAGAAGCGCACCGCTATCAACTCCATCAAAAACTTTTAAGTATGCCACGTTCAGTCAATGCTGTTGCGTCCCGCGCAAGAAGAAAAAAGGTTTTGAAACTTGCCAAAGGTAACTTTGGTTCAAGGGGAAACGTTTGGACCGTTG
>ENA-UOIZ01002467-UOIZ01002467.1-human-gut-metagenome-genome-assembly--contig:-P88-NODE-2467-length-12881-cov-8.037892_pt1 | contig 12881 bp, 9 predicted proteins | sample MGYA00242336_ERZ723883 | MGnify/ENA metagenome assembly ERZ723883 | reverse complement strand
GGTCTTACATGCGGGGAAGGTAGGATTTTTCCTCTTTAACTTCGTTATGCGAGTTTTCCACCTTCGCACCTCGGCAGTCTGTTCGTCATGTTGAGCGGAGCGAAACATCTTATTATCGGATAGATTCTTCGCTACGCTGATTTCGTCTTCCTCCTACTTGCGCGACTAGTCTGCAAACCGGTCTCCGTCCGTGCTTCGAGCGTCGGTTAGGAATGACGCTTGCTTTTGCTTGGTTTGGCGGCGGCTTGGGTCGTTAAGGTAGTTGGGATCGCGTCGCCCGATTGCTTGCCCGCGCAGGAGGTTCTGTGAGTCGCAATATCCGACTTTTTCCTGCTTTTATTGGCGGTTGTAATTATTTTTGCTTATCTTTGCGTCAATTGGAAAATAATGAACTTAAAATGCCGAAGTCGTATGGCAAGGTGTGCGGAACGAGAAAACCCGATTGGTTGAAGATAAAACTCCACAAGAGCGATGCTTTTGCGGAGGTAGACCGTATCGTTAAAGACCACTCGTTGCATACCATTTGCAGCAGCGGAAAATGCCCGAACAAGGCGGAGTGTTGGAGTCGACGCACCGCCACATTCATGATTCTGGGCGACGTGTGTACGCGGAACTGCCGTTTCTGCGCTACGCTTACGGGGCGACCGCTGCCGCCCGATCCCGCCGAACCGCAAAAAGTCGCGGAGAGTGTAAGAATCATGGGACTTCGACACGTTGTCTTGACATCGGTAACTCGCGACGATCTCCCCGATCATGGGGCGGCTCACTGGGCGGCGACCGTTTCTGCCGTCCGTGCGATGAATCCCGAAGCAACTATTGAGCTCCTTATTTCCGATTTCGATGCGCGACCCGATCTTCTGGACACGGTCATCGCATCGAAGCCCGACATTATCGGGCATAACATCGAAACTGTCGAGCGTCTGACTCCGATTGTCCGGTCGAAAGCGACCTACGCAACCTCGTTGCGCACGTTGCAATATCTCGCCGAACACGGTGCGACTGCCAAAAGCGGTCTGATGGTCGGACTCGGCGAACGCGATGAAGAGGTGGTTGCGGCTCTTGCCGACCTGCGCAAGGCGGGCGTGCGGATCGTAACTATCGGTCAATACCTTCGACCGACCGAGGAGCATTATCCGGTTGCGGAATACGTTACTCCCCAAACATTCGAACGGTATCGACAGACCGCCTCGGAGATGGGTTTCGACTTCTGTGCGAGCGCACCGCTCGTACGTTCGTCGTACCTCGCGGACGAGGCTTTGCAGAACCTGCGAAAGTAGGAAAGACCCGCGAATGCGGGATTAAGGACCTTAGGGATTTTAAAGGCTTTAAGGTCGTTAAGGAAGTCGAGCCATGAAAAAAGTCGAATTCGCCGATCTGGGCGTGATGCCCTACGAGAAGTGCTGGCAGTACCAGCGTGAACTGTTCGACAGCCGGCTGTCGATGCGCGACAGCGCAAACGACGGAACGGCAGGAAGGGTGCTTTTCGTCGAACATCCGCCGGTCTATACGCTCGGCAAGAGCGGCAAGGAGGGCAACATGCTTGCCGACGAAACGCGATTGAAGGCTCTCGGTGCGGAATTTTACCGAATAGACCGCGGCGGCGACATCACATTTCATGGCGAAGGACAGATCGTCTGTTATCCCATACTCGATCTGTCGTTGCTCGGCATCGGATTGCGTCGCTACGTCGAGATTCTCGAACAGAGCGTGATCGACACGATAGCCGAATACGGTATCCGCGGTGAACGCCTCTCCGGTGCGACGGGCGTATGGATATGCGACCGCGACGAAGGCGGCGCGGCACGAAATTGGCGGAAAATTTGCGCGATCGGCGTGCGGGCGTCTCGTTTCGTAACGATGCACGGACTTGCATTGAACGTGAATACCGACTTGAAGTGGTTCTCGCTGATAAACCCTTGCGGATTCACCGACAAGGGCGTAACGTCGATAGAGCGCGAATGCGGCGCGGCGGCGGATATGGCGGAGGTGAAGCGGTTGCTTGCCCGCAACCTCGTGCGACTGCTCGATGCGGAAGGCATCGGCGAAACGGTATTAAGTATATGACTTGCTCTTGCGCGTGTCGTTATCCTGAGCGTAGCAAAGGATCTATGCACAGAGCCGGTCGAAACAGATTCTTCGCTGCGCTCAGAATGACGAAAGAGGGTACTCGGAATGACAGAAAGAGGAGGCTCGGAATGACGGAAAGGAGTATTCGGAATGGCGGGAAGAGGTGGCGCGGAATAGCGGAGAATTAAAATGACTTGCGGGTGTGGAACCCGCGCTTACGGAAGATGAAAAATATACGAAAATATATAAAAAACGAAGATTATGCCCATAGAGAAACGATGGGTAGTCAAACCACAGGGCGATCCTGTCGCGGCAGAACGCATTGCCGCAGCGACGAAGATTGCTCCCGTGCTGGCTAACCTTTTAGTACAAAGAGGCATAGACACTGTAGAAAAGGCGAAGAAATTCTTTAATCCCTCGCTTGCCGACCTGCACGACCCTTTCCTGATGAGGGATATGGACAAGGCGGTGCGGCGTGTGGAGGAGGCGTTGGAGCGCGGCGAGAAGATCATGGTCTACGGCGATTACGACGTGGACGGAACGACGGCTGTTGCGCTGGTTTACAAATTTCTGCGCCAGATCGGGCATAAAAACCTGATGTTCTACATTCCGGACCGTTATACCGAGGGTTACGGTATTTCGGTGAAGGGCATCGACATCGCGGCACGCAAGGGCGTAAAACTCGTCATTGCGCTCGACTGCGGTATCAAGGCTGTCGAAAAAGTGGACTATGCGAAGCAGAAGGGTGTCGATTTCATCATCTGCGACCATCATCTTCCGGCGGAGGAGATCCCTCACGCCGTAGCGGTTCTCGATCCCAAACGCAACGACTGCACCTATCCGTTCGACGAACTGTCGGGATGCGGCGTGGGTTTCAAACTCGTGCAGGCGTATGCGCAGAAACACGGCATTCCGTTCGAGCGGATCATGCCGTTGCTCGATCTGCTCGTCGTGAGCATCGCTTCGGACATCGTTCCGCTCGTGGACGAAAACCGAATCCTCGCTCACTACGGACTTAAAATCCTCAATACGACGCCGTCGGAAGGTCTGTCGTCGATAATCCGCATCTGCGGGCTCGACCGTCAGAACATCACCATCGACGACATCGTGTTCAAGATCGGACCGCGCATCAATGCCGCAGGGCGTATGCGCATGGACGAGAACGACGAGAATGCCGTTCCGTCGGGCGGCTATGCGGCTGTGAAACTGCTCGTCGAGGGCGACGAGGACGCCGCACGCGAGTTCGGCGACGTCATCGACTCGTTCAATCAGGACCGCAAGAGCATCGACCGCTCCGTAACGCAGGAGGCGCACGATTTTATCGAGAGCCATCCCGACATGAAGCGTCGCAAAAGCACCGTCATATACAATCCGAAGTGGATGAAAGGTATCGTCGGCATCGTCGCGTCGCGCCTGATCGAGACATACTATCGCCCGACCGTGGTGCTGACGATGAGCAACGGTTTCGTTACCGGTTCGGCGCGTTCTATTCCGGGTTTCGATCTCTATCAGGCGGTGGAGTCGTGTTCGGATCTGCTCGAAAATTTCGGCGGACACATGTACGCTGCCGGACTTACGATGAAGCCGGAGAACGTCGAGGAGTTCGCGCGCCGTTTCGACGAGTATGTCGAGCGGAACATCGATCCTCAGATTCTCGTTCCGCAGGTCGAGATAGACAGTATGCTGCTGTTTTCGGACATCACGCCCAAGTTCCATGACGAACTGAACCGCTTCCAGCCGTTCGGACCCGGCAATAATGCTCCCGTGTTTGCGACACGCGGCGTCATCAACGGCGGAGATGCGAAACTTGTCGGCGCGGACGCGGAACACCTGCGTATGGATCTGATGCAGACGCAGAAGCCGAATACCCGGATCCAGACTATCGCATTCCAGCAGCCGACCCATTACGAGTGGGTGCGCTCGGGACGACCGATAGACATATGCTACCAGATCGTCGAGAATCACTATCGCGGCAACGTAACCACCCAGTTGCGCATCAAGGATATCAAGCGTTCGAAGTAGGGCTGGGACGGTTTCACGTGCCGGAGGATTAGGATCTTTAAAGTCCTTAGAGTCTTTAAGGTCGGGCAGGAGAGTTGTCGCGTGCCGCAGAGGGGCTTTTCCTTAAAGTCCTTAAAGACCCTAAGGACTTTAAGGTCGTTGTACAGCGCAAGGAATGCTAAATTTATTTGGCATTCCTTGCGCTTATTCGTATATTTGCGGATATGATACGCTTAAACAGAAAATTATCGACGAAACACCGGTTGATTTTCAGCCTTGTTTCGGCATTGCTGCTCTCGTCCGGCTGGCTCGGAGCGGGCGGACTGCCGCTCTTCGTGGCGTTTGTGCCGCTGATGCTCATCAGCGCCGAGTACGACGGTTCGCTGAGCAACTGGTTCAGAATGCTCGGTTGGGCGACGCTTACTTTCATGCTTTGGAACGCATTTACGATATGGTGGGTTTGGAACGCTACTCCGCTCGGTCCGATTGCGGCAGCGATCGTCTCCACTTGGTGGAACCTCGTGGCATTCATGCTGTTCCATACCGTTTCCAAGCGCGCTCCGAAAGGGCTTGCCTGCGTACTGTTCATTACGGCTTGGATCGCGACCGAATACATCTATACCCAAGCCCCTGCACTGTCGTTCCCGTGGCTCGTTCTGGGCAACGGATTCTCCGACGATACATGGTCGGTGCAGTGGTACGAATATACGGGTGTCTTCGGCGGCTCGCTGTGGGTGCTTGCGGTGAACGTGCTGGCTCTGCAATCGCTGCTGACGTTCCGCAAGAGCGTATGGATCGCCGCTACCGCCGCTCTGATGCTGCCCATGTGCGCATCGCTGGTGCTGTATGCCGTGGAGTCGCCCGAGGGCGAACGCTATCTATCGCGCGAGAAGATCTGTGTGTCGGCGATTCAACCCAATGTCGGTTGTTACGACAAGTTTCATGGCGATACGGCTTGGCAGCAGGAGAACCTGCTCGAACTTTTGGGCGAGGTTCCCGATTCGGCGAATTTCGTGCTGATGCCCGAAACCTCGCTCGGCACGACACTCAATGTCGATTATCTCGGCGAAGCGCGTATCGCCAAGCGTATCTCCGAATTGCTCCGTATGCGCCGTTCGCCGGCTACGGTCATCGCCGGCTGCGAAACCGTCGATGTCTACGGTCGCGCGAAGGGTTCGCCGACTGCCCGACTGTCGGAGGGCATATACTACGATCTCTACAACTCGTCGATAGCCATCGACTCGACCTCGAATGTGCAGTTGCACCATAAGGGCAAACTCGTAATCGGCGTGGAAACCGTTCCCGCATGGCTCCGCGACGCCGAAATCGGCTCGGTCGATCTGGGCGGCACGATGGGACAGTTGGGCATCGGTGCCAAGACAGAACCGTTCGTCGCCGGCGGTGTGAAAGTCGCTCCGGCTATCTGCTATGAAGGTCTGTACGGCAACTATATGGGCGGTTTCGTCCGCAACGGAGCGCAAGCGCTGTTCGTGATTTCGAACGACGGCTGGTGGGGCAATACGCTCGGGCATAAGTTCCTGTTCGCATTCTGCCGCCTGCGCGCGATCGAACATCGTCGCGACATCGCCCGCAGCGCCAATACCGGCGTCTCGGGATTCATCGATTCCCGCGGCGACGACATCGAACGGCTCGGCTGGGACAAACGCGGCGTGATCACGGCAGACATCCGGCTGAACGACCGCGTAACGTTCTACTCCCGCTTCGGCGACTATATCGGGCGTCTGTCGCTCTATATCGCGGCTCTGTGCCTGCTCTATTTCGTGGCATACCGCGCCAAAAAACGTTTTTATCTTGTAGATTGATGATAATATGAACTATTCCGAAACCGTCGAATTCCTCTATTCGTCGATGCCCTCGTTTCAGGACAAGGGCGCAACCGCCTACAAACCCGGGCTGGAACGCGTTGCCGAATTCTGCCGTAAAATCGGCAATCCCCAGCGCAACTATTTCGTAATCCACGTCGCCGGCACCAACGGCAAGGGGTCGGTGTCCCACATGCTGGCTGCTATTCTCCAACAGGCGGGCTACCAGACAGGTCTGTTCACGTCGCCTCACCTCAACGACTTCCGCGAGCGGATCAAGGTGAACGGCGAGATGATTTCCAAGCAGAAAATCGTCAATTTCGTCGATAAGTACCGCCGCGATATGGAGGAGTGCGAACTCTCGTTCTTCGAGATGACCACCGCGCTCGCATTCGACTATTTCGCCCAGTGCGATGTCGAGGTGGCTGTGGTCGAAACGGGTCTCGGCGGTCGGCTCGATGCGACGAATATCGTGATACCCGTCGTAAGCGTAATCACCAACGTAGGCTTGGAGCATACCGCACTGCTCGGCGACTCGCTGCCGAAGATCGCCCGCGAGAAGGGCGGAATCATCAAGAAGAGTATTCCGGTCGTCATGGGCGAACGCAACCCGAACTACAATCTCGTGATTGAGGAGATCGCGGACGACATGCGCTCGGAGGTGATCTATGCGCAGGAGGCGTTCGAGTGCCGCGGCACGAGCGAAGCGGACGGCAAGCAGGTGTTCGACATGGTGCGTACCCGTGACGGTCAGGAGTACCAGTTGCGGCTCGGGCTTCTGGGCGAGTACCAGCGCGACAATCTCGCCGTCGTGTGCGCCGTCGCCGACTATCTACACCAGAATACGCCGCTGTCGATCAGCCGCCGCGCATTCGTCGAGGGACTTAGCCACGTAGCCGAGATAACGTCGTTCCACGGTCGTTGGGAAATTGTCGGCACCGCGCCGCTGACCGTGTGCGATACGGGACACAACGCCCACGGACTCGCATTCGTCGGCGAACAGTTGCGCCGCCGCAAGGCTAACCGTCTGTGCTGCGTCATGGGATTCTGCGCCGACAAGGATATCGAGCAGATGCTGGGACTTATGCCGGCGGATGCGCACTATATCTTCACCCGCGCCGACATGGAGCGTGCCGCGAATACGGAGGATATAATGTCTGTCGCCGAGCGATTGGGTCTGGATTGCGAATCCGCACCGAGTGTTGCCGAAGCGGTCGATCGCGCGCGGGTAATGCTTGCGCCGGAGGATATGCTGTTCATCGGCGGCAGTACGTTCGTCGTAGCCGAAGCGATTGCCGGACGGCAATAGGCAGGGCTGACCCTAAGGACTCTAAGGTCGTTAAGGTCGCGCGGCAGGCATAACGCCCGCCGCTTTAAGGTCTCTAAGGTCGCAGGGGCGGTAAAACCGCCCCTGCAAAAAGAAACACTTCCTTCCGCGTCCCGCGTCCGGTCTCTTCCGTGCGCTTACAATCTCTTCAACTCCTCCGCGAACTCGGGGTAGAGCGCCATGACTGGTTCGCATTGCAACCACAATTCGCGGGCGAGTGCCGCCTGCGACGGTCGATCCGACGATATGTCGCGCAGATAGGATTCGTCCGTCGGGTGGTCGGCGGCGCGCAGTTCTTCGACTGTCGCACGATGCCGGCGCAGGTTCGCAACCGCTTGTGCGTCGGTTTTGCCCATTCGCACGAACGAAGCCCACGCTTCGAGCAGCGGTTTGAGTGCGGAGCGGTCGTCGAGATCGAAAAGTATGTCGTCGAAGCAATCCCACTCGCCGAGTGCGATGTAGCACAGCGCGAGCGTAGGCGTGGCACCCAGCGAATCCTCGGGATCGCAGTCGAGCAGCATTTCGGCTTGTGCGGCGGCGAGTTCGAAATCGCCCGCCAGATAGTTGTCTATCGTCGAACCGTGGATTATTTCGAGTCCCGCGCGCGTATTGGCATGGTTGCGGTCGAGTTCGACCGCCTCGTCCTCGGGCAGCGTATCGACGATCAGCCGGAATGCCTCGTAGCGTTCGTTGCATGCGCTGCGGAAGTCGCCGCGACGCTCCTCCTCGCGCGAGAGGGCGAGGCGCCGTACGAGGTCGCCTTCGTCGCCGCTGCCGACGAGCAGGAATGTCTGATTCTCGGTGGGTTTCAGTCTTAATGGGCTTTTCATTGCAATGTCTCTATCGTTTTGTATGTGGTTTGGAGCAGCGTCCTGCCGATGCGCAGGTGATTGTCGGTGCTGTCGGACGAAATCGCGCGTCTGGCAGTGCAGTCGAATACGGTTGCTCCGTCGGTGTCGATGACGCCGAACCCGTTGTTGAATACGTAATATCCGAATTTGGGCAGCCGCGGATCGAAAATGTCGCGGCTGAAAAGGTAGTCGTCGTGGGCGATACCCATCTGCGTGAGCAGTGTCGCGGCGATGTCGGTCTGCGAGGCGTAGGTATCGACGACGGCGGGATGTCTGACGGCTCCGCCCGTCCAGAGCATCGGTATGCGATGGCGCCCGACGGCACTGCCGGCGATGCCGTAAGGGTAGGAATAGGCGTGGTCGGCGACGATGATTACGAGAGTGTCGTCCCACTTCGGCGACCGGCGCAACGCAGCGACGGTGCGGCCGATGCACTCGTCGGCGAATGCCATGGAGTTGAGCATGCGGTCGTCGAACCGCTTGATCGGCACGTCGAACGGTTCGTGGCTCGACAGCGTGAGCCATACGGCGAAAAAGGGCGAGTCGCCGCATCTGCATTCGGAGGTATGGCGGATGAACGCGTCCGCCATGATGTCGTCGGCATAGCCCCATTTGGAGGTCGGAACGTCGATACGCAGATCGTGCTGCCCGACGATGCGGTCGAAGCCGGTGCCGTAGAGATAGGAGGACGTATTGGTGAAGTCGGGATCGCCGCCGTAAACGAAACTCGTCGCGTAGCCCTCGCGTCGCAGCGAACGGGCGATGGACGGCAGATGGCGGCTCTTGGACGGATTTTTCATGATCGACGACTTGGTCTGCGCCGGAAATCCGCTCAGTACGGCGACCATACCGCGGTCGGTACGGAACGAGTTGGCGATCAGATTGTCGAAGTATATGCCTTCGTTTTTGAGTTTTTGGAAATTGGGTGCGACGGGTTCGCCGTCTACGACTGCATCGACGGTCGAGCGTCCGAAACTCTCGGCGAGAATCAGTATTATGTCCGGTCGGCGCGTGCGCAGAAGCGTATCCGCCCCGCAACTCGGCAGCCGGTCGCCGCGCAGCGATTCGAATGCCGCGACGCGCTCGTTTTCGGCGAAGAAGTCGTATTCGTTCGTCGAGCCGTCGGCGTAGGTCGCCGACGAAATCAGTGAAAATACCGGATTGACCGCCGCGTGGTTGAGGAACATGTTATTGCCGAAATAGACTTTCGAGATGTTTGCCGTTACGACATTCTCCCCCCCCCGAATCGACAGGAAGGTACAACAACCTAAAAATAAAAGTATTATGGACGGTGCGATGCGTTTTTCGGTTTTCGTTTCGGGATGATAGCCGCGCAAGAGCCGGCGGTAGCAAGCCGCCATGGCGACGAAATATGCGACGGCGACGGCGGTATAGCCTGTCCATTCGCCGAGCGTAATGCTCGCGGCAGCCTCTTTCGGAGATGCGAGGTATTGGAGGACGGATGCGTCGAGCGGAAACGCCCAGTAGCCGTAAAGACCAAGATTGACGGCGAAGATCACCGATACAGCCGTTGCGCATACGAGCAGAAACGCGTGGGTCGCCGTGTGCCACTTTCGCGACGGCAGCCATACGGCGGCAAGGGTCATGAGCAGCGGCAGTGCGACGATGTAGCCGGCGACGGTGGCGTCGAGGCTCAGTCCGTGCCACACGGTGCGGAGATAGTCGAGCGGAGGAGTGCCGGCGGACAGGGTGGCATAGCGGACGAAAAATACGATCTTCTGCGCCGCCATGAGTGCCAGCGTCGCGAAAAAGAGTTCGATGATGAATATGATGTTGCGTTTCATTGTGTCGATCGATTTCGTACGACAAATTTAGGTTCTTTGCGGTAAAATATTGCTGTCGGAACGTAAAATTTTTGCAATAATTTGCGCGATTAAAGAAAAATTTACGATATTTGCACCTCGAACGATCCAATCGTCTGCCGAATTAGCTCAGTGGTAGAGCACTTCACTCGTAATGAAGGGGTCCCGAGTTCAAGTCTCGGATTCGGCTCTCTAAATCAAGAGGTTACAATTTAAGTAACCTCTTTTTTTGTGCGGTTTTCAGAGGAAAAATGTGGCAAATGCGGGTTTTGGAGCGAAATGTTGTACCTTTTGTTGTACCCAAATCGGCTGTCCAGTATCGCTTGCACAACAACGCAAGTAAATGAAAATCAAGGTTGTTTTAAGAACTAACAAGGTCTGCAAGAACGGTTGCTCGCCGTTGATGCTGCGGTTTACCCACGAGCGCGACACGAAATTCGTTTCCATAGGTCTGTCGGTTGAACCTCGTTATTGGAACAAGGAGGCTGAAATGCTGACGGCTGATTATCCAGAACGGGCAGATATGCAGAGCCGTATAGATTCGGTGCTGTCTGAATATCGAAAGAGAATCCGCAGGCTGGAAGCGTTGGATATTCCAGTAACATTCGATTCGATGTTCGATGCAAAACCAGTTGGAGCGGTTGGCATTACAATCGAACAAGGTTTTGAAATAGAGATAGCGAAACTGGAATCGCTCGGCAAGATGAATTCTGCGATGAAACACAGGTATGCCTTACAGGTGCTGGATGAATATAAATCGACGAAAATGACATTGGAATCAATAGACCTCGATTATCTGACAGGGTTAGAACTGTATCTGCGTCAGCGTGGCAACAAGGACAACAGCATCGCGACAAGGTTTGCCATCTTAAAAGCCATTTACAATAAAGCAGTCAGAGAGGGTAAAGCAGCAGCCAAGCAAAATGCTTTCGCTCTGTTTCGAGTAGGCAGTTTATGGGCAAAAACCCACAAAAGAGCCATCGACAAGAACGACATCCAGCGATTAATCGACCTCGAAATTACAGAAAACCGAACGACAGAATACAGACGGCTTGCCAGAGATTTGTTTCTTTTCTCCTACTTTACGGCAGGCATGAATTTCGGTGATATTGCACGGCTGCGTTACATGGACATTGCGAAAGGGAGAATTTCATATTCCCGCCATAAAACACAGAAATTGTTATCGTTTCAACTCACACCGATGGCATTGCGCATTCTCGAAAAGTATAGTGTTGCAGGACATGGAGAGGATTATATCTTCCCTATTCTCAATCGCCATGAACATACCACTCCGCAACAGGTTTTCAACCGCCTGCATAAGGTTTTGCGTAAAGTCAATAGGGAATTGAAAGTTCTGGGCAGAATGATTGGTCTGGAAATGCCATTAACCACCTATGTTGCGCGGCATTCTTTCGCCACCGTGCTGAAAAGATCGGGAGTCAGCACCTCGCTGATTTGTGAAACGTTGGGACATAGTTCGGAAAAGGTTACCCAAATCTATCTGGATTCGTTCGAGAACCCTCAAATCGATGCTGCGATGCAACATTTATTATAAGCATTGAGGGTCGGTTGCAATATTGGTAGCCGACCTCCTTTCCCTGTCTGCACATCGACGTTATCGACCGAGATTTGGATAAGCGTACAGACAATCGGCAATACTGGCTGAATCCAAGAAACATTTTCAACGATTATATAAAATAATCGTTAAAATACTTGACTTTTGGTTGGAGTTGTTGTATATTTACGAAGCAATTCGGTACGGCAATTACACTCGATAAAAATTGTGTTCATTCATATTAAAGGCAGATTCGTCTGCCTTTTCTTTGCGTACTGTTACCACATTTTTTGAGTACGAAATGAATATTTCCTTTATAAACATACTTTCAGAATTCCAAAATATGGAAGATGTCAAGAGATTTCAAATAAAGAAGATACTATTAATTATCAATAATTTATATATGATTATGAATCAAAACTGAACTATCGACGCTCCTGTGGGAGTAACTTACTTGGGTGATGTTAACAAGGAGACCAATCAACCGTGAATGACAGAGATTCCTGCCAACTGTTTGTTTCATAAAAAGCATACTGGATGCGGTGCTACCGAGTTGGCTATCCGCAACAGCATCCCCACCATTATCGCCATGCCTTATGTGGCATTAGTAAAGAACAAGACCATTTACCGCAAGGACACTGTTTCCATACTTGGTGTTTACGAGGGTATAACCGAACAGGAGATTATAGATTATGCCCGCAACCACTCCCCGTTGAAGATTGCCGTTACATACGATTCCCTGCCACGAACGATACGCGCTTTGGAAACTGCTGGATTAAATCCTTATAAGGAGATGTTTTTGTTTGTAGACGAGTGACATGTATTGTTCAACTCCTATTCGTTTCGCTATACCGCCATTAAAAATCTGCTTGCCGAGGCAGGCAGGTTTTCGAGAGTTACTTATGTAACGGCTACTCCGATTGAAAAGGAGTATGTATTGGAGGAGTTGAAACACCTGCCAGTGTGTGAAATCTGCTGACCGCATCAGAAAGAGGTTAATATACGCTCACGTCAGACATCCAAACCAGACCAGTATATCGTCAAAGAGTGCCGCAAGGTATTGGACAAAGGATTGGAACAGAACCTGCATATCTTTGTAAACAGCGTTACATTCATCGCAAAGATTATCGACCTTGCAAACCTGACTCCCGACGATGTTAAGGTGGTCTGCTCCATAAGCGGAAACAACGGCAAGAACAACCAGCAAACGTTAGGCAAAGATTATCCAATAGGACAGCCGTCAGACCCAGTAAAGAAGATAAACTTTTACACCTCGACCTGCTTCGAGGGGTGCGATATATACGACGAGCAGGGCGTTACGGTCATCGTCAGCGACGGGGATAGAGCCAACACACTATTGGATATTTCCACACTGTTCACACAGATTTGCGGACGCCTGCGGGATTCCAAATACAAGGGCGAAATCATACATGT
>ENA-UOIZ01002465-UOIZ01002465.1-human-gut-metagenome-genome-assembly--contig:-P88-NODE-2465-length-12884-cov-5.999143_pt1 | contig 12884 bp, 9 predicted proteins | sample MGYA00242336_ERZ723883 | MGnify/ENA metagenome assembly ERZ723883 | reverse complement strand
AGCGGAGAAGGAGAAGGAGAAGGAGAACTCCCCACACAAAACAAGGCCGCAGGAAAAACCTGCGGCCTTGCGGTTCGGAATAACCGATACGAATCTTTAATAGAGCATATCCTCGTCGGCTTCGTCCTCGTACCAATCCACGTGCTGGGCGCCGCCCGATGCGGCCCATGCGTTGAAAGAGGTATAGGCGGTGCGGATGTCCTTACGCTCGGCAGGGTAGCGGAACTCGCCCGGAATCATCAGCGCCCACATCATGTAGTTGTCCTTCATACCCGTTCCCTTCGACACGAAGTATTTGTAAGGCTCGGCTTCGGTGAACGTATTACCCGAAACGACCGCGAATCCGGTCGGCTTGTAGGTCGGCATATGCACCTCGGTATCGCGGCTGAATACGCCCGAACTCTTCGAATTGACGACGATAAAGGCGTTGACGGCCGATTCCAGCACCGCAACCGCATCGACGGGCCGGGTGAAAGTCACGGTCGTCGTATGCTTCACGGTCGGAACGGGCGCTGTACCTTTGGAGGTATTGATGTAGGTGCCTTCGCCGAGAATCTCCTGCGCGGTGTTGAAGAGCGGAATGACGGCATATTCGTTGCCGGATTCGAGACCCGGTCCTGCGAATGCTCCCTTGCCGAAGGCCGTGTTCGTCGTCTCGACACTGGCGACCTGCGAAGCGGCGACCTTGTCCAGCTGCACGGCGAACGCATTGAGGTGCGCGGCGCCGGCGGCTTTCAGCTCCCAGTTGATGCGGATGGAACCCACCTTGCCGCTTTCCTTGTTCACGAGCCGGTCGATGCCGGTCACGACGACCACGTCGTTCATATCGTAATCGCCGATCCACGGCCAGCCGTCCTCGAAACAATAGGTGTAGGGCGCACCGATCACCTCGATGATTTCGGGTTCCGGCTCCGGGTCGGGAGTCACAGGCTCCTTGCCTCCGTTGCATTTGCTCCCGGCAATCACGACCGTCTGCCTGTCACGCATCACGGCGCCGTCAATCAGGCTGCCGGCGTCGATGACATATTTCGCATCGGCCGCATTGTCGTAGACGACCTCCATAAGACCCTCGAACTTGGTGCCGTAATAACGCGAGCTGACACCCTTCTCCCGGATCACAACCACGGCCATCGGCTGGTCGGCCTGCGCCTGACTGACGATGCGCACGTTGCCGCCCGATCTGCTCGCATTGTACTCGTCCATCGAGAAGATCGAGCCGGCTGCGGCATACAGCTCCGTATTGCTGTTGAAATAGACCGTTCCGGCGTCGAGACCCGAACCCGAAGCGATGTAGAACTTCGCCCCTTCGGCAATGACGTCGTCCGCTGCGGTATGGCAGTTCACGTAGAGCGTACCGCCGCCGCGGGCTTCGAGCCTATCCATCCGGGCCACACCTTTCTGGTAGGTCACCGAATAGTTGGTCACGTAGAAGGTCCCGTCGATGGCAACCGTGCCGTTCTCGCAGTTGTGAAGCTCGGCGTAGGTATTGAGCCGGAAATCAGCACTTTCGACCTTGCCGTCGTTGTAGAGCTTCGCCTTGTTGGTGACTTCGACTTCACCCGCCTGCAATGCGGCCGTCGCTCCGTTGTAGAACTCGCAAGAGGTGTTGACGTTGAACAGTCCGTTGACAACGAACGTGCCTTCGTTGACGACGGTCTTGCAGGAAAAGCTCGTCTTGTCGGTCGTAAAAGTACCGCCCTCGAATACATAGATGGCCGGATTGACCGCATTCTGCTGGAGGTTGGCTTTCGCCTCCTTGATATATACTTTACCGCCCGGAAGCACCGCAAGGGTCGCCTGTCCGATAGTAACCGACGCATTGAGCGTCAGTTTGCCCGCCACGTAGAGAACCGGAGCGGAATGGGGCGAGAACTTGCCGTTCAAATTGATATTGCCCGTAATCTCGGCGCCCGCGGGAATGTAATATTCCGCCGCCGCGGCATAGGGTTTGGCGATCCAGCTGGCTCCGAGGTCGATATTGCCCGCCGGCGTCTGGCGGATAACCGCGCCTTCGGCGAAGTCGCTTTCCGTCTTAACCGGCAATGTCGGATAATCGGGCATCGACGAGCTTTCGCTGCGTGTAGCAGCGGAAGTGCGGATTTTCGGCGCTTCGGCGCTTTTCATCACGGCGCCCGCAACGTTGAGAGCCGCGGAAACCGGCTGCATGCTGACCGACACGGTACCGTCGGGCAGGGTAGTCTGCACATAAAGGTTCCTGACCCCGGCGGGCAGCGTCATGGCCGTCGAGAAAACAGGCTGCGAAGCCTTTACCTTGTGCATTGCGCACATTCTTCGAGACAAAGATAAACATTATTTTCAACTCCAAATCATTTCCGCTCATTTATTTAACAAAACAGGCCACAATCGCATCTTTGGCATGCAAAATTCCGACCGAGGAAAAGGTTTTTCCAAAAAAATATCCCGCGGCGAGCGTAAAACTCAAAAAAACCGCTATATTTGCACCATAGGAAACAGATCCGAACGCTGAAATGACTGCAATGAACACATACGACAGCCCGTACCGCGGAACACTCCGCGGTATGATGACCATGGGTATGATGTGCATGCGCAGCCGATTCCGCCGGGTGTAACCTTTCCGTATGCACGAACGACACAATCCGGCTTCCTTCGAGGTCGGATTTTTTTGTAACGAACAAACAGCGAAATATGACTCCGAAAAACTACCGATTCGAAACGCTGCAGGTACACGCAGGCCAGCAGCCCGATCCCGCGACCGGTTCGCGCGCACTGCCGATCTACCAGACCACGTCCTATGTTTTCGACAGCGCCGAACAGGGCGCGGCACGCTTCGCCCTGCGCGAAGAGGGTAACATCTACACCCGTCTGAGCAATCCCACGACTTCGGTTTTCGAAGAGCGCATGGCTGCGCTCGAAGGGGGCACGGCGGCCGTGGCCGCCGCATCGGGCATGGCCGCCCAGTATCTGGCGTTCAGCAATCTGGTCGAAGCGGGCGACAATATCGTCAGCACGTCGTTCCTCTACGGCGGCACGTTCAGCCAGTTCAAGCATACGTTCGCCCGCATCGGCGTCGAAGTGCGCTTCGCTCAGGGCGACGACATCCGAAGCATCGCATCGCTCATGGACGACCGTACGAAAGCGGTTTATCTGGAAACGATCGGCAATCCCGAATTCAACGTACCCGACTTCGAACCCATCGTCGCGCTGGCGCACAAGCACGGCATTGCGGTAGTGACCGACAATACGTTCGGCGCGGGCGGATTCCTCTGCCGGCCGATCGAATGGGGCGTGAACGTCGTGACGCACTCGGCGACCAAGTGGATCGGCGGGCACGGCACGAGTCTGGGCGGGGTAGTCGTGGACGGCGGCAACTTCGACTGGGGCAACGGCAGATATCCGCTGCTGAGCGAACCCTCGGAGGGGTATCACGGCTTCAATTTCTGGAAAGAGTGCGGCAAAACCGCCTTTGCGACCCGCACCCGCTGCGAAGGGCTGCGCGACATCGGCCCCTGCATCAGCCCGTTCAACGCGTTCCTGCTGACGCAGGGACTCGAAACGCTCTCGCTGCGCGTACAGCGCAGCGTGGACAACGCACTTGCGGTCGCGGAGTGGCTGGAAAAGCATCCCAAGATCGAACACGTCAGCTATCCGGGACTCAAAAGCAGCAAGTACCACACGCTGGCGAAGAAATACCTCCGCAACGGTTTCGGCGGCGTGCTGACGTTCCGTGTGAAAGGCAGTGCGGAGCAGGCGTCGAAGATCGTAGACAACCTCGGTCTGATCAGCCATCTGGCTAACGTCGGCGACGCGAAAACGCTGCTCATACACCCCGCATCGACCACCCACGCCCAGCTCGGCGAACAGGAACTGGCCGCTTCGGGCGTATATCCCAACCTGCTGCGGCTTTCGCTCGGCATCGAGCATATCGACGACATAAAGGAAGACCTGAACGAAGCGCTGAAACATCTGTAATGGAACCCCGCATTTACATAGCCCCCGAACCGTTCCAGCTGGAAACGGGACACACGCTGCCGGAGCTGAAGATCGCCTATCACACCTACGGCGAACTGAACGCCGCGCACGACAACGTGGTGTGGGTATGCCATGCGCTGACGGCCAATTCGGACGTCGCGGACTGGTGGCCGCACACGATCGAAACGGGGAAATTCCTCGATCCGGCGCGTCATTTCGTCGTCTGCGCCAACATCCTCGGCTCGCACTACGGCACGACGGGACCGCTTCACACGAATCCGCAAACCGGCACACCGTACTACCGGGATTTCCCGCCCTTCACGATCCGCGACATCGTGCGGGCGCACATCCTGCTGGCCGACGCCCTCGGCATCGGACGCATCGGCGCGCTGGTCGGAAGTTCGGTGGGCGGATTTCAGGCCGTCGAATGGGCCGTCACGGAGCCGCAGCGCATCGGCAAACTGGTGCTGATCGCCACCTCGGCCAAGGCGTCGCCGTGGAGCATCGCCATCGACGAGACGCAGCGCATGGCCATCGAAGCCGACCGGACGTTCGGCGAGCCGCGCGACGACGCGGGAATGGCCGGTCTTGCGGTGGCCCGCGCCATCGGCCTGCTGACATACAGGGGATCGCTGGGCTACAACCTCACGCAGCAGGACCGCGAAGAGCTTCCGGCCGTGCACCGCGCATCGAGCTACCAGCAGTATCAGGGAGAGAAGCTCTGCAGACGCTACAACGCCTACTCCTATTACGCCATTCTCAACGCATTCGACACCCACGACGCAGGACGCGGCCGCGGCGGGGTAGCGGCCGCCCTGAGTCGGATCGCGGCCCGCACGATCGTCGTCGGCATTACGACCGACATCATCTTCACTCCGGCCGAGATGCGTGAACTGCAGGGCATGATCGCCGGAAGCGTCTACCACGAAATAGACTCGCCGTTCGGACACGACGGATTTCTGGTCGAGCACGAACAGCTGAACGACATCCTCCGTCCGTTCATGAATAACGAATAATCAACAAACATGCAGCATATGGGTAAAATTAAAATCGGCCTGTTCGGATTCGGCGTCGTCGGACAAGGTATTTACGAAGTGGTCCGCAAATCGAAGAACGCCAATGCCGAAATCGTCAAAATCTGCGTCCGCTCGCTCGACAAACCCCGTTCGATCGACCGTTCGCACTTCACGGACTCTCCGGCGGAGATCCTCGACAATCCCGAAATCGACCTGATCGTCGAGGTGATCGACGACGCCAAAGCGTCGTACGACATCGTGAAAAGCGCCCTGCTGAAAGGGATTCCCGTCGTTTCGGGCAACAAGACAATGCTGGCGCACCACCTGCCCGAAATGATCGAAATCCAGAAAAAGCACAACGTGGCGCTGCTTTACGACGCTTCGTCGTGCGGTTCGATTCCGGTCATCCGCAACCTCGAAGAGTATTACGACAACGACCTGCTGCTCGAAGTGAAGGGTATCCTGAACGGTTCGTCGAACTATATCCTCTCGCGCGTTTTCGACCACAAGGATTCGTACGCCAACGCACTCGCGCAGGCGCAGGCGCTGGGATTCGCCGAAAGCGACCCGTCGTTCGACATCGGAGGCTACGATTCGCTGTTCAAACTGGTAATCATCACGGTACACGCGCTGGGCACCTATGTCGCGCCGGAGCGCATCTTCACGTACGGCATCTCGACGATTCACGATGCGGACATCCAGTACGCCCGCGAGAAGAACGTCAAAATCAAGCTGGTGGCGCAGGTCGTGAAGGTAAGCGACGAACACTTCACGATGTTCGTCATGCCGGAGTTCGTGACGCCCGCCAAGTATATCTACAGCGTCGACGACGAGTACAACGGCGTGGTGATCCGCGGCGAGTGCTACGACCGGCAGTTCATGTTCGGCAAGGGGGCCGGAAGCCTTCCGACGGCTTCGTCGATCCTGAGCGACATCATGGCCCGCCTGCACGGCTACCGCTACGAATACAAGAAGCTGAGCTATATCCAGAAGCCCGACTATACGACCGACATCACGCTGAAGATATATGTCCGGTACACGGATACCGACATTCACGGCATCCTGAACTTCACGAAGATTCACGAACAGTACACCAGCGAAAAGAGCAACTACGTCATCGGCGACATCCTGCTGAGCGAACTGATCGCCAAACGCGACCGGCTCTGCGGCGACGACGTGTTCGTGGCCAATATTCCGATCTTCTTCCTGAACCGCGACTGACGCCGGGCGCGACCGGACAAAACACAAAAAACGCAGTGCAACCGCACTACAGAAAAGGTCCCCGAAAACGGGGACCTTTGTTTCGTTGCAGCGGTTCAGCGCACTATTTCGCGTCTTTCACGCAGCGAAGCGAGACTCCGTTAGCGGCAGTTTGCGGCGAAATCGCCGGATTGCCGCCGGACGCATAGAACAACAATACGCTGTAGCTACTTCCTCCGTCGTCAGTCGTGGCACTCATCAGATAACCGCTTTTAGCCGACGAGACATAGTTATTTGAAACGGAATTCCACATGCCGGCGAGCGTAAATCCGAAATCGGGACCCGCGGCCAGCGTTTGCAGTTCGTCGATATAAGGTACATGCCAGCCCGCAGGGCAGATTCCCCGGACCGGAGCGCCGGAAACGGCCTGTGCGCCGCCCAGCGCCGCAGTAAAGCTGTACAGCATGCCGTGTTCGCGGACGTACTCCGCATCCTCGTTGCCGTCGGGATACCAAATGCCCTTCGTCAGCAACGCTTCGTCGGGCACATAGCGCAGGTTCTCGGCCATCCAGACCGTTTCCCCGACAGTCGTCGTCCGGTAGGTCACGCCCCCGTAGGAGAGCGTCTGCGAATCGTCGTCGCCGCCGTCACCGCCGCCGCTGCCGTCGAGCGATCCGCCGTCTTCCCAATCACCGATATCGCCGCTGAGCGAAATTTGGATCTCCTCGTTGGTAACGAGAACCGACATATCGTACCGTCTGCCGCTTTCGAGCTGTGCCGAAGAGAGGGTTTTAGTGTGGCTCCTGCCGTCGTCCGTGGTGACCGTGACGGTCAGGGCGGCCTGCTGGGGCACCAGAATCGCGCGATAGGTAGCGCCGGGCTTCACCTCGCAGGCTTTGACCTCCGCAGCGGCGACACCGCTTTTAGCCGCCGCCTTCGGCGCCGAATAGTCGATCTCGGCCGTCGGAACGAGTCCGCCGACGCTGACTCCGGTCACCGCCGCACTCGAACTGTTGGAGACCACGATCGTCAGCTGCGACATCACATGGTAGAAAATCATGCCGACAGGCGCCGAAACGGGCGTAACGTCGGTTTTCACGGCCGCCAGCAGGTCGGACGGCCCGTTGCCCTGCGTCTGGTCCGAGGAGACGGTGAATTCGTCGGGTCTTCCGCCTTCGGCATAGGGATAATAGGCCGTCAATACGGACTTTTCATTCAGGTCGTTGTACCACGACAGCCCGGACGCCGTAAAAGCCGTGCCGTCGTAGGTCATCGGCACGTTCTCGGCGTACAGGGCACTCCCCTTGGAGATCGTCAGACCGATGCGGTCGCCGGTATCGAAATGCAGACCCGTGACGCGCGTACGGATAGCCGGAGCGATCTTCACGCAAAGCGTACCTTTCTCGGACTCCGCGCAGCCGGCCGCAATGAGGACCGCCAGAGCCATGAACAAAATCTTTCTCATCTCTTGATAATCGTAAAAAGTGACTTTTCAGTACAAAAATAAACCTTTTTACGTTATTACCAAGTGTTTCCGCTAATTTTTGTAATAGGATTCGTCGAGTCCGAGAATGAAATCGTCCCGGCGGCGGAACGTGACGAGCGTGAGCGCCAGCACCAGTGCCGCATTGAAGAAAAACGGGAAACGATCGCTGTGGGTTCCGAACAGATGCCGGAAAAGGTCCACGATAAAGGGACAGACCATCACGGCCAGATAGTTCATCGCCATCACGAACGACAGCGCCAGCGTCGCCGAGCGCGGCGGAGCGATCGTCGCCGCCTTGTCGTAAATGACGGGCTGGATCACGCCGTAGCCGAAGCCCGCGCACAAAACCCCGACGACGAGCATCGTCTTGTCGCGGAAAATACCCACGCAGAGCAGCCCGGCGCAGATCAATGCGAGCGAGACGAGATTGACGCTGCGCGTCAGCCGCCGGATAATCTTGTCGATGAAGAGTCCCGGCACCATGATCGCCAGAAAGAAAAGCGAGATCAGCACGCCGGAGAACGAGCTGTCTATCTTGTAGTCGTCGACAAGAAACGAGGCGTAGAACGTCACGACCAGCACGGCGTAGGTGGCGAAAAAATAGAACAGCATCAGCCCGACGAGCTTGCGGCGGTCAATCATCTTATGACGCATCTGGATGCTCTGCTCCGGTTCGGGAGTGGAGCGTCCGCGCCTGAGGAAAAACGACAGGGCCAGCGAGACGCCCGGCAGGGTATAGACCAGAAAGGGCAGATGCCAGTTCACATCGGCCAGATAGCCGGCGACGACGGTGGCCAGCACGAGGGTCAGGTTGTTGATCGCCGAACTGTAGCCCAGCTGGCGCACGCGGTAATCGCCCGTGAAGTAATCGACCACGAGTCCCGTCGAAAGCGGAATCACCATGCCTGCGCCGATGCCGAGAATACAGCTGATGACGATCAGCCACGCCATGCTCTTGGCAAAGATGCAGGCGACGCCGCTCAGGAAGAAGACCGCAAGTCCGACGGTGAGAATCCGGAGTTTGTCCCTGCCCACGGAGAGGCGTCCCGAAAGCAGCACGAAGGGGATGATAAGCAGCGACGGAAGCGAGGTCAGCATCTGAATTTCGAGGTCGGTGGCTTTGGGAAATATCCGGTTCAGATCCCCCAGAATCGGAGATATGGCAAGTCCCGGCAGCGAGGCGATCGCCGACACGGACCAGATCGCCAGCAATACCGTAAGCGTGATCGTACCTTTTCCTGTTTTGATTTTCATTGCCCGGCAGTTTACCGCCCGACACCGCAACTGTTATACCAAACAACAACAGGCCGGCATGCTGCCGGCCCGTTGTCTTGTCTTGCATATCGGTCGTCTACAGATTCTTCACCTTCACGCAGCGCACCTGCATGCCGTTGGCGCGGACATACGCTTCGGCAGGCGCGATGCCGCCCGTCCCGGTGAGCTTCTCGTACCAGAAATGAAGCGCGTGCGACTGCGTGCCGTTCACGGCGGTAGTCCAGTAAAGTCCCTCCCAAGGCTGCGCGATATCCGCACGGGTATACAACTTCATCTTCGCTTCATCCTTCGGAATATAAATATTCTGAATCTTGCCGTCGTCGTAGCGGCGGCGGCCGCCCCCCATGAAGAACGATTAGGCTTTTACGTCGGTCAGCGTCCAGCCGAATTTCTCCTCGTCGCCCGCGGCGGGAGTTCCGACGATCTCAAGCCCGGCAAAAGCGGCCGAAGGAGCGACGCGCCAGCCGTAGGGGCAGGGGTCGTTCACGCTCTTTGCGCCGGCATCGCCGTCCGACGACCAGCCGGCATCGGACTTGCTCCAGAGCCAGTCGTTATTCGACTCGGCGACGCCCGTAACAAAGGTAAGCGGGTGTTTGACGGCATAATCCATCGTTCCGGTCTCGGCACTCGACGCGACCATCGTCACATAGGTGCGGCTGCCGCTGTCGTTGTACATCGCGGCGCCCTGACCGCTGGAGATCTTATAGGTGCTCGGCCCGATGAACGGATCCTTGCGGCCCCACTGGTAATAAAGACCGTAGGAGGCCAGTATCTCGGACGTCGTCGCATTGCCGTTGGCCAGCGCGCCCAGATTGCGGGTCATCATCGTATAGCCGTTCAGCTCGACCGAAGCGTTTTCGCCTTCGGGATCGTAGTCCGTCGCCCAGACGTGCCAGCTCCAGATCAGTTCGTCGTTGGCATCGTAAGCGCCGATCACGGCGTTGCCCTTGAGGATCTTATTGCTGTCTTCGGTGTCGGCTCCGATGTAGAACGACGCCTTGCCGTTCTCCATCTGCAGATACTGCACCAGTCCCGACGCAGATTTCCAGATAACGCCCAGATGATCCGTCGCCAGCGGCGAACCGTCGCCTTTGTGCATGACGTCGAACAGGTAGTTGGTCTCTTTCACGGATGCCATATAACTGTTGGCCACGCCCGCCGCGCTCAGGTCCACGGTCTTTACGACGCCGACGAAAAGCACGCCCGAAACGCTCGTCCCGCCCGGAGTGACCCCGGCCAGCACGACCGTACCCGATTCGACGGCCGTACCCTTTTCGAGTGCCGTGGCCGAAGGAGCTATGACCGTAAGCATGCCCGTGGTTTGGTCGAGCATCGGCTCGTCCCAGCCCGTGGGCTGGCTCGTAACGGAGAGCGTCTTGATGTTCCGCAGGGTGAAGCCCACTGTAGCCATGCCGCTGGGCGCGTCGATGAAGACCGCAGGTTTGTCGAACGATACGGCGCCCGAATCCTTGTCCTTACTGCACGACACGGCAAACGCCGCCGCAGTCACGACCACGGCTATCAGTTTTACGAATCCTTTCATATTGCCCAAATTTACTTTATGTCAGTTTAAAAAATCTCTGCAAAGATACCAAAAAGCGGGATAAATCCTATAAAGGCATCCCAAATATTTCATCCGTCGGGATTTGGGAATAATTATTGCCGCCTACACCCAAACGAAATATAAACTCAAATAGTATGTCCAACATGTCCAATTTGAAAATTGAAACGGGAAGCTCCCCCGCAGAGGAGCGGTTCAGCATCACCGTAACCGAAACAGGCCCCTATCTGGTATACGGGCGGCCGCCGCTGGCCGAACAGTTCATCATGCCCGACGAGTCCAACGACAGCTGGTATTTTCAGGAGGGCAGGCACTTCTCGACCGAATCGGAACCCACGGCGCTATGCCGCTGCGGAGCCTCCCGCCGCAAGCCCTACTGTGACGGCAGCCATGAAAAAGCCAGCTGGGATCCGCGGCTCACGGCGCAGCGGGATGCGCTGCTCGACAATGCCGAAGTGATCGACGGCGGCACGCTTCAGATGACGGACAACGAAAAATACTGCGTCTTCGCACGCTTCTGCCACCCGCACGGCGACGCATGGTCACTCACCGAGCAGTCCGACGATCCCGAAGCGCGCAGGCTGGCCGTCCGCGAAGCTTCGATGTGTCCCAGCGGCCGTCTCATGGCATGGGACAAAGAGACGATGAAACCCTATGAATTCCGGTTCGAGCCGAGTCTCGGCCTGATCGAAGACATTACGATCGGCGCCAGCGGCGGTTTGTGGATACGCGGCGGCATTCCCATGCGGCGCGAAAACGGGCAGACGTACGAAATCCGCAACCGCGTCGTCGCATGCCGCTGCGGACAGTCGGCCAACAAGCCTTACTGCGACGGCACGCATGCCGCAATCAAGTGGCGGGACGAACTCAACGGCGAACCGGTCGGCGAAACGCTCCCCGAAGAGGTGTACTGAACCGGCGGCGACGGGACGGAGGCTTCCGCGCCGTAGCGCCCCCGGCATCCGAAACGGGAAATCCGGCGCCCGGCTCCGGCGTTATCCGGCAGGGCCGCCTGCAATCCCGCCACAACATCTTCCACGATACGGAAAGAGAGGACCGTACGGGACGGTCCTCTCTTCGTATTTCAATCCGGCACAATCCCGGAAACGCAGATTTCCGCAGGCTTTCCGGCCTTGCGGGAATCCGGAGTTCTGTCATTTGCAGAGAAAGTCGATATAATCGACAATAGCCTTGCTGCAGACCGGACAGAACTCGTCCGTTTTGTGCAGGTTGTTCATCAGGCAGTTCCGCCACGGGCGGTAGACGCCCTCGGCGGCATACCCGCCGCCTTCGAAAACGCCCACGACACCGTCGTACTCCTCCGTGTCGGGCGTCGGCACGGGAGTTCCCTCCGCCACCATCCGGCTCCAGAATTTATCCCCGAACCCGACGAGCGTCGTCAGGTTGGGTTCCCACGGTTCGATACTTTTCGCGTACATGTCGTCATAGGAGGTCGTGCCGACATATTCGTCGCCCAGCCCCAGCAGCAGATGGCCGAACTCGTGGACATGGATTTTTCCGGTGCGCGTGGGGTGGTGCGCGGCGCTGATGCCGTAAAAGTTGAAAATCCCGCCGCCACCGTATTTCTGTGTGTTCGAAAGCACATAGATATAATCGTAAGGCACATGCGCCGCCATGTCGCGCAGACGCTGGAAATCGGTCACCATCTGGTAGCGTTCCGAATCGAAGGTATAGAAACTCGCGCCGCAGGCCGTATTGCGCCAGACGTTTTCACCGGGGATGGTCACGCCCGAATCGTCGGAGGGAGCCCACACGGCGCGGACGTTGAAGCGCGCGGCGTTCTCCTTATAGGGCGAATAGCTGAAAAATTCGTCGGCGAACGTGCGGCAGGCCGACTCGAATTTGGCCCGCTCGCCGGCCCCGTAGCCCTCAGGCAGCAGGACGATGTCCACACGCTGCGCCGAATTGCCGGAATACATCACCTCGAACGTCTCGCAGCGGGGCGTGAACCGCTCGATAAAATAGGAATCGGGGTCGATATTCTGGCTGAAACGCTTCTCGAAACGCCCTTTGCCGTTGCGGGTGAAAATCTCGATCCGGCACGGACGTTTGGGATAGGGGAACACCACCGATTCGGGATAGGAGCGGCGCACGCTGTCGGCTTCGGGCGTACTCTGCCACTCGTTGAAAAGCGTGCAGAAGCCGCGGGAATAGATCTCCCGGCCCGACGCCCGGTCCACGATGCGAAAAAACTGGTTGCCGTATCCGGTCGTATCGACCAGCGAGACCTTAGACCCTGCCCAGTAAGGCTCCTCCTTCAGCGCGTCGAAGAAATACTCCTCCGAGCGGCTGTCTCCGGCGGGAGAGTAGTCGAAGCGCATCGTTTTGTCGAAAAAAAAGTCGGCGAACGGCGTCTGCGCAGCGGCGGCGACGC